>Ga0187833_10003719_pt1 | contig 15269 bp, 12 predicted proteins | sample ETNtaG_37_FD_167968 | JGI IMG/M metagenome (GOLD analysis project Ga0187833, IMG submission 167968) | Marine microbial and viral communities from oxygen minimum zone, Eastern Pacific Ocean - ETNP2014_SV_400_PacBio MetaG (Illumina Assembly) | ecosystem: Environmental > Aquatic > Marine > Hypoxic...
TAAATTTAACAATACTAATAGTGATATAGTTACCAATGTTTTTCCAAGAACTTTTCCAAAAGGTCAGTCAGTAGAAATAATTAAGTCATCAGTTTTTAAAAAAAATTTACCAAAGATAAAAAAAAAAGCATATCTAGAACACATAACAAAATTTTTTTATAAAAATAAAAAAAATTTTAAAATCAATGCCATAATTAATAATAAAAATTATTCCAAATTTAATATGTCTGTTAATACTGCCAGTGATATTAACCGAACTAGAGCTATCTACAAAAAATTGTCACATTTAAGGAATAAAAAATTCACCTGGAAAGAAATTATAAAGCTATACTATGAAAAAAAAATCAACAGATAAAATTAATGCAGCTGTTATTGGTTTGGGATTCGGATTGGTACATGCCGAAGTTTATAAAAAAAATAAAGATTGTAATCTAATTTATTTATGTGATTTTAATAGAAAGCACGAAAAAATCTGTGAAAAAAAATTCAATTGTAATTTTTCAATCAATGCTAATTCTATAATTTCTAATAAGAATATTGACATGATATCAATAGCCTCTTATGACAACTATCATTACTCACAAACGCTATTAGCACTAAAAAACAAAAAGCACATTTTTGTAGAAAAACCTTTATGTCAAACAGATCGTGAACTAAACCATATCAAGAAGGAATTAAAAAAAAATAAATCAATAAAATTTTCATCCAATTTTGTTTTAAGGTCGCATCCTAAATTTGTAAAAATATATAAACTAATTAAAGAGAACTTAATTGGAAAAATTTATCATATAGAAGGTGAATATAATTTTGGTAGATTGAACAAAATTACCCATGGTTGGAGAGGTAAGATTCCATATTACTCTGTGACTCAGGGAGGTGGTATTCATATTATTAATTTAATTCATTGGTATTTGAATTCAAAAATACATAAAGTTGTTGCACTTGAAAATAAACTTGCTACTAATCAAACACAATTCCGTTTTCCCGATACAGTTACTGCACTTGCTAGATTAAATAATGGAGCAACAGCGAAAATAACTTCTAATTTTAGTTGTGTTACACCTCATCATCATTCGCTAACTGTATTTGGTTCCAAAGGAACATTGATTCTTACACATAAAAATTTATTTTTTTATAAATCGAGAAATAAATACGTCGAACCTAGAAAAATAAATTTTAAAATTAAAAAAAATTACAAAAGCAAGATATTAGAAAGTTTTATTTCTCATATAAAACATGGAACTAAAAAACCCATTATATTGAAACAGGATGCTCTGAATACTATGTCGGTTTGCATGGCCATTGACAAGTCAATTAAAACAAAAAGATGGGAAATAGTAAAATACTAGAAAGATCAATTTTTTATGAATAAAAAAATAAAAATTCCATTTGGAAAACCATTTGTTGGAAAAAATGAATTTGCTGAAGTCTTAAAAGTTTTAAAAAGTGGCAAATATGTTCATGGACCTAAAAGTGTTGAATTTGAAGAAAATTTTAAAAAATTTACAAAAGCAAAATTCTCCATAAGTGTATCTTCATGTACTGCTGGTATGCATTTATTTTATTTTACACTAGGATTTGGACCTAAAGATGAAGTAATTTTACCTGCCCAAACACATGTCGCGACAGCTCATGCTATCGTGTTGACAGGAGCTAAACCGGTTTTTGTGGACAGTGAAATAAAAACAGGAAATATTGATATTGATAGTATCGAAAAAGCAATCACAAATAAAACCAAAGCAATAGTTGTAGTTCATTATTTGGGAGTTCCTGTTGACATGCCTAAAATTATGAATATAGCAAAAAAATATAAACTTTTTGTCCTAGAAGACTGCGCTTTATCTTTAGGAGCAAAAGTAGATAATATACACACAGGTCTGCACGGACATGCTGGTGTGTTTTCTTTTTATCCAGTTAAACATATAACTACAGCAGAGGGAGGAATGGTTATAACTAATAACAAAAACTTAGCTAACAAAATAAGATTACAAAAAGCTTTTGGTATTAATCAAGCATACAATGAAAGAAAAATTCCAGGAATGTATGATGCTGTCTGTTTAGGATTTAATTATCGTATGAGTGAATTGCACGCTTCTATTGGAACAGAACAATTGAAAAAAATTTCTTTCTTTTTGAAAAAACGTTTTGAAAATTATCAGGAAATATCAAAACAATTAGATCAGGTAGACATGTTAAATGTTTTATCCACAACAAACAACCGCTTGATGAGCAGTCACTATTGTTTATGTGTCTTGCTAAATAAATCTATTGCTAAACATCGATCAAAAATAATGAGTTCCTTAGCAAAAAAAGGGATCGGTTCAAGTATTTATTATCCCCATCCCGTTCCCAGAATGTCCTATTACAAAAATAAATATCATTTTAGTAAAAAGAAATTTATAAATGCTTCTCGTATTAGTGATTGTTCGATAGCTCTACCTGTTGGTCCTCATTTGAATAAAAAGGACATGAGGATTATTGCTAAAAATTTGATTAAAACAATCAAAGATTATTCAAAATGAAAAAAATAACTTTACAAAATTTAAGCATTTTAATTTTAGGTGGAGCGGGTTTTATTGGACATAATTTGGCTATACATCTTAAAAAACTTGGAGCAAAAGTTCATATTATAGACAGTCTAAGTGTGAATCATTTAGGTTCAGTGAGAAAAAATTTAGATTTATTACCTAATCCAAAACTTGCAAAAGATATACTATATGAACGTTTAAGATTATTAGAAAATAACAAGATCCCTGTTTATGTGCAAGATGTAAGACAATATCATGAGTTGAGTAAATATTTTTCGGAAATAAATCCAAAAGTAGTTATACATTTAGCAGCTGTATCACATGCCAACAGATCCAATAAAGATCCTCATTCTACTTTTGATCACAGTCTCAGAACACTTGAAAATGCTTTAGATAATGCAAAAAATGTAATTAATCATTTCATTTTTTTATCTTCAAGTATGGTTTATGGTAATTTTAAATCTAACGAAGTGAATGAAAAAAGCAATTGTGAGCCGTTAGGAATTTACGGTGCCTTAAAATATGCTGCAGAAAAAATTATTATTTCTTATAACCAAGTTTTTAATCTACCCTATACCATAATAAGACCATCTGCTCTTTATGGTGAGCGCTGTATAAGTAGGCGTGTTGGTCAAATATTTATTGAAAATGCTCTCCAAAATAAAAGAATAGAAATTCATGGAAACGGTTCTGAAAAACTTGATTTTACATATATAAAAGATTTAATTGATGGAATAACAAAAGTGATTGAAAATCCTAACTCAAAAAATGAAATCTTTAATTTGACTTTTGGTCAAGCTAGATCAATTGATGATTTATTGGATATTTTAAAAGAGAGTTTTCCATCTATAACTATTAAAAAAATTTCCAGAGATAAACTTATGCCTAAGCGTGGAACGCTCTCAATAGAAAAAGCCAAATCAATAATAAATTACCGACCAAACTGGTCGATAGATAAAGCGTATCCAGAATATATAAAATGGTATTTAGACTTTTTTGAAAAAAAATATAAGATAAAAAAATAATCCTAATTATTATAAATGTTAAATTTTGATAAATGGCTGAGCAGGCAACTTTTGGTACCTTCATATCATTTAAATAAAAATGAAATCACTTCATTGGCAAGAAAAGATATTCCTCCTGTGCCCATATTTATTGATGCCAAAATAGAAACAAGCGATCGTAAAAAAGCATTGCATTTATATAACTTAAACTTTAAGCCTATTACCACAAATATTCATTTTAAAAAAAAAATTTATTCAGGAAAATATGAAAAAAAAAATTGTAGATTTGCTCACTTTAAAGATAAATTTAAAGTAAAGAAAATTGCTTATAATTCTTTTCTTAACAGTAGATTTCATCTCGATAAAAGATTATCTAAAAATATTGGTGACAAATTAAAATCAGAATGGGTAAGTAATTTCTTCCGTAATAAACGAGGAGACTGGATGATTTTATTTGAGGTTAACCGTAAGATTGAAGGGTTTTTACTATTATTAAAGGAAAAAGAAAATAATAATCTAATTATTGATTTAATTGCAGTTTCAAAAAAATACAAAAGAAAGGGTATTGCTACCTCGTTGATCAACTTTGCAAATTATCATTTTGTTAAAAAATATAGATTTTTAATAGCCGGAACACAAATTAACAATATTGAAGCTATAAAATTTTATAAAAAGCTAGGCTTTAAACAGTTTTCTAAACAATCAGTATTTCATTTTTATAAAAGAAGAAGAAAAAAAAAATAAGCTTCATGAATTTAACAAAAAAAACTTTTATTATCGCCGAAATTGGAAATAATCATGAAGGTAATTTTCACATTGCAAAAAAACTAATTTCAAGCGCGAAACAATATGGTGCAGATGCCGTCAAGTTTCAGACCTTCATTCCTGAATACTTTGTACCAAAATCAAATAGAAGAAGATATGAGCAATTAAAAAATTTCAAATTAACTTTTAGACAATTCAAAAAGCTAGCTGATTATTCTAAAAAAATTGGAATTATTTTTTTTTCAACACCCTTTGATATTAAAAGTGCTGAATTTCTGAACAAAATTCAAAAAATTTTCAAAATTTCCTCTGGCGATAACAATTTTTTGCCCTTAATTAATACAATTGCTAAATTTAACAAAACCATTTTCTTATCAACTGGATTGGCCAATATTAAACAAATTGCAAAAGTTAAAAAATTAATTCTATACTTGTGGAAAAAAAAAGTAAAAAATTCAAAAAAATTGGCAATTCTGCACTGCGTATCAAGTTATCCTGTTGTGGAATCTGAGGCAAATCTATTAGCTATAAAAACACTAAAAAGTAAATTTTCTGATTGTATTATTGGATATTCTGATCATACTTGTGGAATTTTATCACCAATTGTAGCTGTTGCCTTGGGAGCCAAAATAATCGAAAAACATTTTACCCTCGACAAATCTTTTTCAACTTTTCGCGATCATCAAATATCAGCTAATCCTAAAGAAATGAAAGAAATGATTGATAAAATAAGAAAAGTAGAACAGATGCTTGGAAGTGGAAAAAAAGAATTACAAATCTCGGAAAAAAAAAATATAAAATTTATGAGAAGATCCATAGTTGCAAGGGTTGATATTCCAAAAGGAAAAAAAATAGAACTTAGTGACATAAATTGGTTGAGGCTTAGTGGTGGACTTGCTCCTGGTAATGAAAAAAAAATTATAAAAAAAACAAGTTTATGTAATATTAAGTTAGGAAAAAAAATAAGATTACATCAAATCAAATAAAGCAATGGTATTTTAGAAAATGTGCGGCATAGCAGGATATTTTGGAAAAAATTCAATTTCCAAAGACCTTATTGATAAAACCCTACAGAAAATGAAACAAAGGGGTCCAGACTTTTCAAATTATTTTTCTAAATCTTACCCAAATGATCTGTTTATATATTTATTACATTCACGATTAAGCATTATAGACTTGCATCCAAGATCAAACCAACCATTTATAATTGGAAACTATATAATAATTTTTAATGGTGAAATATATAATTATTTAGAGTTAAAAAAAAATTTGCTTGACAGAAAAATAAAGTTAACAACTTCCTCCGATACAGAGATCTTACTACAATATTTTATAATTTATGGAGAAAAATGTGTTGAATACTTCGAGGGAATGTGGAGTTTTGCTATCTATGATATTAAAAAACAACAATTGTTTCTTTCTAGGGATAGGTTTGCTGAAAAACCATTATATTATTATGAGAGCAGAGACGGATTTTTCTTTGGATCTGAAATTAAATATTTAAGCAGCTTATCAAATAAAAAATTCAGTCCAAATTTAGATAGGGTAAACAAATTTTTATCTTTAGGATACAAATCTTTGTTTAAAGAAAAAGATACTTTCTTTTCTGAAGTAAAGCCACTCTTTGGTGCGGAAAATTTATTCTGCAATAATACATTCAAAATTAGTATAAAAAAATATTGGAAGCCTGAAACAAAAATAAATTATAAGTTATCCATAAATGAAACTATCGAAAAAACAAAAGAATTGTTAATTGATTCACTTCGCCTGAGAATGAGATCGGACGTTCCATTGGCCTTCTGTCTAAGTGGAGGCATCGACTCTTCTGCGTTAGCATCAATAGCTGTAAAGAAACTTAATTGTAAAATTGAAACCTTTTCATTAATTGATTCGGACGAAAGATATAATGAAATTAATAATATCAATGCCACCATCAAAGATCTTGGATGCAACTCGGAGATTGTTGAGATAAAAAAAGACAATTTTTTAGAAAATTTAATAGACTTGATCCAATATCATGATAGTCCAGTATTAACGATTTCTAGTTATATTCATTCTTTATTAACTAATTTAATAAATAAAAAAGGATACAAGGTTGCAATTACCGGCTCTGGTGCAGATGAAATATTTACAGGTTACTATGATCATTTTTTATTACACCTTCATTCTATAAAAGAAACTGAATCCTATCAAAAAAATTTATCATATTGGAAAGAATTCATTTTTGACGTTGTTCGAGATCCCATTTTGAAAGATCACGATTTATACGTAAAAAACCCAAAATTTAGAGATAACATTTATGATAAAAGTAAAGAGATAAGCCGTTTTCTTTTTAAACCTTTTCCAAATAATTTTAATGAAAAATTTTTTACAAATAATTTGTTTTCAAATAGAAGATTGAACGAACTTTTCCATGAAAGTATACCTCTGATCTTGAATCAAGAAGATTTAAATTCTATGAAATATTCGATAGAAAACAGGTCACCATTTTTAGATAAAAGATTATTTGAATTTGTTTTTTCAATTCCAGAGGCATTTCTAATACAAAAAGGATATGGAAAATATATATTAAGAGAATCCTTAAAGGGAATTTTGAATGATAAGGTGAGATTAGATAGAATAAAAAAAGGTTTTAATGCCTCTATCAATTCATTATTAAATTTTGATGACAAAAAAACAAAAGATTACCTTTTAGATTTATCATCCCCAATTTTTGATTTGGTAGATGTAAAAGAATTTGAAAAATTACTAAAAAATGAATACATTCCTAATTATAAGAGTAAATTTATATTTTCTTTTTTAAGTACGAAAATTTTTTTAGAGTTAAACCAATAGAAATATAAAATAACTTTAAAATTCGATTATTACTCAAATAAAATATTGTAAGTTTTGCGTTTTGACATGTATAAGACAAAACATTTCTTTTAAATTAAAAACAATACTTACACTGTTTGTAGTTCTTAGAAAAATAAAAAACAAAAGATAAATTGAAATTGAGGAAAATAAAATTTCATAAACTTGTCAGTATCAAGAAAAATAAAAATAATATTTTTGAATGATCGATGTTATTTGATATAAATTTATTGTTCAATAATTGAACAAATGTATTAAAATTTAGGTCAAATTTAAAGTTTTAAAGAATGATATATTTTCTTGCTTGTGTCTATTGCTCTTGCTATATATATTGAAAATTCCATTAGTTATGCATTATTTAAAAATTACACTTGGAATATCTTTTATATTAAGTGAATGAAAAAAAAAAAAATAGTGTATGTTGGTTTGGCCGCAGATATTCTTCATGAAGGACATATAAATATTCTTGAAAAAGCAAGTAAATTAGGTGATGTTATAATTGGTTTATTAACAGATGCTGCTATAGCATCTTATAAAAAATTACCACACCTAAATTACAAACAGAGGGAAATTATCATAAAAAATATCAAATACGTCAAAAAAGTAATTCCACAAACAACGTTAGATTATAAAAAAAATTTAAACAAAATAAAACCTAATTATCTAGTTCATGGAGACGACTGGAAGAAAGGTGTTCAAACAAAAACAAGATTACAGGTAATTAAAACATTAAAAAAATGGGGAGGAAAATTAATAGAACCAAAATATACAGAAAACATTTCATCATCAAAAATAAAAAGTAACTTAACGAAGCTAGGAACATCTCCTGATACAAGAAAAAATAAATTAAAAAGATTAATTGATGCCAAAAGTATTGTACGGCTTCTAGAATCTCATAGTGCTTTAACAGGATTAATAATTGAAAATTTATCAATTATAAAAAAAAATAAATTTTTAGAATTTGATGGAATGTGGTCTTCTAGCCTTACAGATTCAGCGTTAAGAGGTAAGCCAGATAATCAATCTGTAGACTATTCAACTAGAATTTCTGGATTAAATGAAATCTTAGATGTAACAACAAAGCCTGTAATATTTGATGCCGATAATGGTGGCAGAATAGAACATTTACCTTATATGATAAAATCATTAGAGAGAATTGGCATATCTGCTGCAATAATCGAAGATAAAGTAGGTTTAAAGAAAAACTCACTATTTAAAAATCAAGCAAGTGCAAAGCAAGATAGCATTTTACAATTTTGTAAAAAAATTGCTAAAGCCAATAATTCCAAAATTTCTGATGATTTTTTAATTATAGCTAGAATAGAAAGTTTTATAATAGGTAAAGGCTTAAACGATGCGCTTAAAAGAGCCTTGGCATATAGTAAAGCAGGTGCAGATGCGATTCTTATACATAGCAAGAAAAACAACCCTCAACAAATTTTTTCTTTTGCAAAAGAATTTAAAAAAAGTAAATTTTTTAAGCCATTGGTTGCGATACCTTCTACTTATTCCAAAATACATGAGCAAGACTTGATTAAAAATGGTTTCAAAATTGTTATATATGCCAATCAACTTATGAGGGCTTCATATCCTGCGATGCTTAACACAGCTAAATCTATCTTAGCAAATGCAAGATCATATGAAATAGAAAAAAAGATTAGTTCAATAAATGAAATTATTAATCTTATTAAGTAATGATTTTTATTGAAGATTTAAAAAAAATATTAAAAAAAAATAAAATTTATTTTTTCACTGGTGTTCCTGATAGCGTACTTAAACCTTTAACTCCAATTTTTGAAGAAAATACAAAAAATCACATATTGGCTACCAACGAAGGAAGCGCTACTGCAATTGCTGCTGGACATTATCTATCTACAAAAAAAATAGCATGTGTATATCTTCAAAATTCAGGTCTAAGTAACGCTATTAATCCACTAGTATCTATCTCGCATTCAAAAGTTTATTCTATTCCGATGTTAATTTTAATTGGATGGAGAGGAGCACCCAGAATAAAAGATGAACCTCAGCATATGGTGAAAGGACAAATAACTAAAAAATTACTAAATTTATTAGACATAAAATATTGCATAATAAAGTCTAAAAAAGATTTAACAAAACTAAATAATCTTATCAAATTTTCTGAAAAAAATAGTAAACCAGTAGCTTGTTTAATAGATAATAAAACTCTAAAAAGCAAAAAGTTTTATCAAATAAAATTAAAAAATATTTCTTCATTAAAAAGAATTGATATTCTCAAAGAAATAGTTGGTAATTGCAAACCTAATACAAATATAATTGCCACAACAGGCTTTACATCAAGAGAGCTAATGCACATAAGAAATGACAAAAAATATAAAAAAAATGGTAATGATTTTTATATGGTTGGTGGAATGGGTCATTCAAACTCATTATCACTAGGAGTGTCCTTATTTACAAAAAAACCGACATTATGTATTGATGGCGATGGATCTTTGCTTATGCATCTTGGGTCAATTATCACAAGCGGAATTTTTGGAAAAAACAACTTTAAACATATATTATTAAATAATAATTCTCATGAATCTGTTGGGGGTCAAAGCACAAATGCAATCAAGATTAATTTTGAAAAATTATCTCAAAGTGTGGGTTACAAAAAATTTTTTTTAATAAAAAATAAAAAAAATCTAAGTAAAAAATTAAAATTTTTTTTTAAAGTCAAAGGTCCTGCATTTATGGAAATAAAAATTAAAATTGGTTCAATTAAAAATCTCATGAGAGCAAAAAACCTAATAAATATTAAAAATAAATTTATGAGCAACATCGAGAAAAGTAGAAAATGACAAAAGCATATTATAAATAAAATTTATGAATAATTTTAATTTTTCATATTTTAGTTTTTCAGAAGTTTTTAAAAGTTTATTATCAGTAATTGTTATAAATATATTAATCCTTTATTCCAAATTAAATAAAAAAAAAACAATTTTTTTTTATCATCCAAGAAAATTAGCGACTGGCATTCATACATTTTATATTGAAGATTTGTTTAAAGATTATCATCAAAATTTTGTTTTAGTTTACGGTCATATATCCAAAAAGAAATTAGGGAAAAATTATTTTTACATAAAAGAAGGTTATTTGAGATTTCTATTAAATGTAAACATATTTATAACTACTAATGTCTGCGATAAATTTATAAATAATTCTATAAAGGTTTACTTAAACCATCATATATATGATTCACCACTAGTTAATTTTGAAAAAGAACAAAAATTGTGTGAAAAATTTTCATCTTACGATGTTATTTTATTACCATCCCAAAACTTAATTAAATTGTTTAAAGAAATGTTTATTAGATATAAAGATTCTCCGAAGATTAAACTTCCGATACTAAAAGAAATAGGCTATCCAAAATTTGACTTTTTAGAAAAAAAAATAAAAAAGAATATAAAAAGCCAAATAAACAACATTCTTATTTCTCCTACTGGTATTCATGGTTATCCAGATTTTACTATAATAGATAATTTAAAAGATTTAATTAATGAGTTAATTTGTAAAACAAACTTCAATATAATTTTTAGACCACACCCATTAAATAGACATGACCCAAAAATTTTACAAATTACAGAATTTTTTGAAACCAATGCTAAATTTCATTATGACACCAGTGAGGATTACTCATCGATTTATTCTAAATCTATGTGTTTATTAACAGATCAATCCGATACAGCATATATGTTTGCATTTTTAACAATGCGTCCCGTGGTTTTTTTTTCTAACAAAAATTTAGATAATTTTATTAATACTAAAGAAGAAAAAACAAAATTATACAATTATCGTAATTTGAATTATTTTATTAATAGGGAAAAAATTGGCATTATTATAAATCAAGATACTCGCATCTCAGAAAAAATTAATAAACTTAGTCATGAACTTAAAAAATATGAACTTTCAATTTCAGAAATAAAAAAAGATATAAAATACTTAGGTCAATCAAAAAAAAGATTTGACGACGAAATTAATAATTTAATATTTGATCGTCGGAAATTTTGTTAAGCGGAAATTCATGGTAGTATGCGGAAGTAAAGAGAATTATGAAAAAAGCAAAAATTTTATTAATTAGTCCAAATATTAAAGGTATGGATGATGGCGTAAACAGAATAATGCCATCTTTGGGTCTAATGCTTATTGCTCAAATGCTTTTGAATTATGGACATACAGTAAAAATTCATGATACGGCTTTGGAGGGATGGAATAATAGAATATTACTTGACCCTAAAAAACAAAAATTATTAATAGGTCAATCTGATGAAGAAATTCTAAAAGTTATATCTGATTTCTCTCCAGATATAGTTGCTATATCAGTTTTATTTTCAAACTTTTTAGATGCAGCACATAATGTTGCTAAATTAGTAAAAAAAGTTAACAAAAATATTAAAGTAATTTTGGGCGGGAATCATATAACAAATGCTGTATTAGATTATAAATTCTCGTTAATTGATAAAAATTCTAATTTGCCCGATGTTATCGAAGACCTTGATGATGAAAATTTTGATTTTGCTTTGGTAGGTGAAGGAGAAATACCTATGGTTAAATTAGTCGATGCAATAATGAACGGTGATGATTACAAAAAAATACCTGGCTTAATCAAGAAAATTGGACATAAAAAATATTTCGTAAATCCAAAAAGTGAAAGGCATGATATGAACTTGTTACCCAGACCAGCTAGACATTTAGTTAATATGGATGGCTATTTCAAAATAGGGGCCTTTCAATCTGCAAAATCTAGATCTAAAAGAGTTTTAAGTGTTCAGACATCAAGAGGTTGTCCAGAAAAATGTACATTTTGTACTACACCACAAATGTGGGGTCAGACAGTTAGATGGAGATCAACTAAACATATAATGGATGAACTTTCTAATGATGTTAAAGATTATAAAATTGGTGAAATACAATTTCTTGATGACACATTAACCCTTGGCAAAAATCATCTGTATTCGTTATGCGCTGAGTTAGAAAAATTAGGCCTTCCATGGTGTACTCCGAATGGAACAAAAGCAAATTATCATTTAAAAGAGCAACTTGATATGTATAAAGCAATGGCCAATTCTGGTTGTTATCAAATAACTATTGCATGCGAAAGTGGATCGCAAAGAGTTTTGGATGACTTAATTAATAAGAGACTACCTCTGGAAACCATATACCCAGCAATAGAAAAAGCAAAAAAAGTTGGAATGCTTTGTCATACATATTGGATTTTAGGTTATCCAGGTGAAACATATGAAGAAATGCAGAAAACAATTGATTTTGCAATGAATAGTGGTGCTGATAGTTTTTCTTTCTCTGTTCTTCAACCTTTGCCTGGAACTCCGATTTACCGTAAAGTTGTAAAAGAAGATTTATGGTGGGAAAACAGAAGCATGGATGATATGCTTTTGAGAGCCTCTTTAATTAAGGTTGAGGGATTTCGTAGTGCGGAAGAGTTTGAAAAATTTGTTGACGATACAAATCGTAAGGCTAATTTGTTATTAAAAAAAAGAGATCCAGAAAGATTTAATTTAAAATATGGCATGAACGATTCGTCGATTCTCCATCAAACATAAATAGGATATAAATATAGTGAAAATTCTTCTCGTTTATCCAAATGATAGAATGGATGGGCTTATTTCTATTGGAATTTCTGTTATATCTGCTCATCTTAAAGCCGCAAATCATCAGGTTCAGCTATATGATACAACTTTTTACGATACAGGTAGAGAGACTGGAGATTTTTTTAGAGAACAGATGGGGCAGATAATACACGTCGATCTATCAAAACATGGCGTGTTCAGAAAAAAGATTACCCTTAGTGATCTTCAAAAAGATTTTAGAAAGAAAGTACTTGAATATAATCCGGGTTTAATCGGTTTCTCTACGCTCGAAATCACGTATGATCAAGGTTTAGAGCTTGCAAAAGCAATTGAAGATCTAACAATACCAGTGCTTTTTGGAGGTATATATCCGACTTTTTCTCCTAGAATTGTTTTAAAGGAACCTTCTATTGATATGATTTGTGAAGGTGAGGGTGAAGAAATGATAGTTGAACTAGCAAATAATTTAGAAAATGGAACGAACATAACTAAAATACTAAATTTAACAGTTAAAAAAGATGGAAAAATATTTAGATCTGGACAGGAAATAACATTAGGAGATTTACCAACAGGCGATAATATTTATGGTGAAATGACCGGCTTGAGAAGGCCCCAAATACATATGGGTAGGACACTACTGCCTCCCGATTATTCCATCTATGATGATAAGAGATTTTGGAAAAAAATGGGTGGAAAGGCCTGGCGAACCGTTGCAGTTGAACTAAGTAGAGGGTGTCCGTATGCTTGCACTTTTTGCTGCGTTCCAATGCAACATCACCAACACAAAGTTTCTAGAGATTTATTTGCTAAATATAAAGGTATTGATAATAAAGTTTTAAAACAGAAAGACCCCTATCACAGGGAAAAACCTATACCACAATTCATTAATGAAATAAAAGAAGCAACAAAAAAATATAATATAAATTTTGTATTCATTACCGATGAAAGTTTTCTATCGATGAGCAAAGATAGATTTGAAGAATTTTGTGAAGCCTACGAAAAAATCAAATTACCTTTTTTTATAGAAACTAGAGTTGAAACAGTAAAACCAGGATATGCTAGAAAACTAAAAAAAATTGGTTGTACTGGTATAGCAATGGGAGTTGAGAGTGGAAGTTTAATATTAAGAAAAAGTTTATTAGCAAGAATGATGCCAGATGAAGTAATCGTTAGAGGTTTTAAAGAATTTGAAGACACTGAAATTAGAATATCTGCCAATAATATAATAGGGTTTCCAGGAGAGACTAGAGAAGACATAATGTTAACAATAGAAATAAACAGAAAAATAAATCCTGATAGTGTAGTGGTAAACGCCTTTAGACCTTACTCTGGTACCAAGTTAAGAAAGATTTGTATTGATAAAGACTTAATTCCAAAAGAAGAGAGAGCTGAAGATAATAGAATTTATGGAGCTTTCAATAATGGAGTTTTAACAAGTGAAGAATTGGAGAACATACGTAAAGTTTTTGCACTTTATGTAACTTTCCCCAAATCAAGATGGAAAGAGATAAAAAAAGCTGAAAGAGATTCTATTTTGTACAATAAACTAATGAATGAATATAAAACCAAACAGTTGTTCAATAGAAAAAATAGAAAATATAGTGATGATTTTAATCATCAAAATATTAGTGCTCACGAAATATTTATCAACGATGAAGATGCTGTAGTTATTTGAATTGTAAGAGTTTCTAAAATATTAGAAATTTAATCCAAAAATGTCCAACAAAATAATACAAAATAAAAAAAAAGGCATACTTTTCTGGGTTTCAGGATTATCCGGTTCTGGAAAAACTGCAATTGCAAGAAAAATTAAAAAAAGAGTAATTGATCTTTTTGGCCCATCAATAGAATTAAGTGGAGATTATTTTAGAAAAATTTTTAAGTTGAATAAATATGACAAAATATCAAGAAATAAAAATCTTTGGTATTATCAACAATTTAGCAGAATTATAACTGACCAAAATATAAACTTGATATTTAATTTAATTGGGATGGTTGAAAAGGCTAGAGATTGGAATAGAAAGAATATCGATAACTATATAGAGATATATATAAAGGCTGATATAAAAAAAATTTTAAAAAAAAAAAAAAAAAGAACTTATTTAAAATTTAAAAAAAATATAGTTGGCTTAGATATAAAAGCGGAGTTTCCAAAAAAACCTCACATAGTAATAGAAAATAATTTTAACAAAAGCATTGATCAGCTTTCTGATGAGTTGATAAGCAAGATTAAAAAACTAATATAGTTATTTCATTAATTCAGCGTGTGCCTGTCGTGTAGAATCGTATGAATTTAAGGTGTTAAATCAGCGCGAGAATTATTAATTTACTTTTCTACAGATCGACTACAGATGCGTCACGATCAGACTACATCAGATCACATTCCAGCTCTGTTAGAGCTGCGAGCGAGCATTAAGAGTTTAATTACTTGAAAAATTTAACTAAATAACTTATTTATTCCTTCAAGCCCTCATAGCTCAATTGGTAGAGCAACTGATTTGTAATCAATCGTT
>Ga0187833_10003720_pt1 | contig 15267 bp, 15 predicted proteins | sample ETNtaG_37_FD_167968 | JGI IMG/M metagenome (GOLD analysis project Ga0187833, IMG submission 167968) | Marine microbial and viral communities from oxygen minimum zone, Eastern Pacific Ocean - ETNP2014_SV_400_PacBio MetaG (Illumina Assembly) | ecosystem: Environmental > Aquatic > Marine > Hypoxic...
GTATCCTTTATGGGAGCAGGCCAATTCACTCTCAAAGTTTCCGTGTATTGACGTCTGTTTTTTCACCTACTGCATCGGTGAAAAGGAAGCCGGTACCACAATCTTGTTCATCTGGGTCAGCAGGGGTTGCTCAGACATTCCTGTTGGCGGCCAAACGCCAAGTTGCTGCGCCTGCGATCTGATAGTTTCACGCTGGTCGAAACTGCTGTATGGCCAGATGTGAATGAGGCGGTTTGCTTCGCCCAAGTCAACGGCTCCGGCTACGGCGAGCGGCGACAGCTTCAATCGCCCGGGTAACTTGGGTTCCCAAACCTTCATAATCTCGGACATCATGCCCAACTTCACCGTGTAAATACGTATCTCGTAAATCGGGCCAAATTTTCCTGGTTTGAGTAGTGGCGAGAAGGGGAATGGCACCAAGATTTCTGAGCGCATGGCTCGGATGAAGTCGCCGATCTTAGGCGGCCAATTTGGTTCCTTGGTAGCTTCGGCCTGAACACGGGCGCGCTCGTTCATGTCTTGGTAAGGCCAAACCTGAATGATTTCATTCAGCGGGCCAATCTCTGTGTGCCAGAAGGCCGCCAGTTCCGAGTACTTCTTCCGGTATTCGTACGCCTCGCCGAAGCTCTTCTCGACCTTGACCAGGCTCCTAGGCGTGAGGCTGTATGTGCATACTTCGTAGATCATCGTAGATTCTCCTTTCGCCGAGTGATTCTAGAGAGGGACTTGCTTTCTCGTGTTGTGAGTATATTGAAGGTGGTAGCTCATTTATGCTAAAAGCCCTCGTTGCATTAAGTCTTCAGCTATATCCCCAAGCTCCAGCGCTTCAAGCTTGGCCTTTGTTTGCCGACCACTAGCAATATCCCATCCTCTAAGTTCATAGTATTCGTCTTTCAGTCTTTCAAATTTCTCTCTATCAAGCACCGTACCCTTTTTAGTTATGGCCTGCCCATCCTTTCCCGGGACTATACATTCAGGATTACGGATATCAGTCTCCAAAGGTATCGTATAATAAAGCTCTGCGAGCGTGTCGCTTTCTCTGCCTTGATGACCCTCTCGAATGAGTATTGCTCGTTCGAGGTTAAAGACCCTTTCACCCAGGCGGTAAAGCTCGTTTTCATCTAGCTCTTCTCCGGTTACAGCGGAAACAAGTTTACTTTCAATACTGGAATCACCTACGCGATTTTCCGAGTGTTCCAAGTACATCATTGGCCAGAAATGACCACAAAGGATAAGGCATTCTTTGGCGTACTCACGATCCTGAATAATCTTTGCGGCCAGGGCTTTCTCCTCGTATGTAGAAAAGTCTGCAGCCAGCTTACTACCAAAGAATTTCTGAGCAATAGCACGGAATACTTCGCTAGTTAAATGAGAGCCTTCCTCGTTCTTGAGCCACTCACGCCACCGAAACACAAGCCCACCTATTTCTCGCATCTCTGATATCATTGTCCTCTGCTCTGCCATGTGGAGAAGACCTGTGGTAATATATAGTCTGGGATCAGTGGCTATCTGGTTTTCCGCCTGAAAGGGAACATCAGTAATTTGTTCTGCTGCCCCACCGCCGATCAAATCTGCTGCTCTGATGGTACCCTGGGCCAGAATATCCCCGAAGCCATCCCTGTGCGAAATTTTTTGCACCAGGGTCTCAATAAACTCGAGACTCCCCAATTTTGATATAGGTATGCCCGTCTCTTTATCCGTCAGGATACCAGCCTGCTCACATCTTGAAAGCCAAGTAATCATGGGTTCAATAGCTTTAGTATCAAGCCCATTATCATCGCAGAGCTTAGCTACACGGAATGGGACATCATTCAACTCTCCATAATATTTATCGGCCAGAGGTTGGTAAAAGCTCGAAGGCTGACACATGAATTTCCCTTGCTGACCGTTATCCGCTTTATAGATCGCTCTCGTACAGCCACCAATGCAACCCCAGCAAACCTCCCATTTCATCTTGCGGTTTGCTGGTGGTGCCTGTGTCTGTTTAGTAGGTCCTCTCTTCAATTCAAGAATGTATTTGGTTAGTTCTCGCAGCTTTTGCGGAGTTGCCACTGCTATCTTCCTGCTCCCGGATACTGTGATAGCCTTCAATCTTTTTGAACCCATAACCGCACCAAAACCACCTGCTCCGCAAGCGTCGTTATCAGCTAGTAAACTAGCATAAATAACCATATTATCACCGGCAGTACCGGTAGCGATAACTTTCGTTGCGCTTCCAAGCTCGTCTTTTAGCATTTCTCGTACCTTAATCGCACCTTCACCCCAGAAATGAGAAGCATCCCTTATCTCACAAATACCGTCATGTAGAAATAGGTAAACCGGTTTGTCCGATTTCCCCTGCACCACAACCCCATCATAACCGGCAAATTTCAGATAGGGCCCCCAGTTTCCCCCAAGATTAGCGTAACAGAAGTGTTCGGGGGTCGTCACCGGGGACTTCCCACAGACCTGCACCCTCGAGCTGGCTAAGCCAGCAACTCCGGTCAGAGGTCCAGTAAGAAAGAGAAGTCGGTTTTCTGGATCGAAAGCCGCGGTATCTGGGGGAACCTCGTCCCAATAAATCTTTGCGGCGATACCCCTGCCCCCGAGAAACTTATCGGTGTACCCTGCGGTGTCAATATCACTTGTATTACCCGATGACAAATCTACCCTTAGTATCTTTCCGGTGTAGCCAAAGTTATCTGCCATATCTGTGATTCCTCCTCATTGGCCTCCTTATATTTTACCGGAACTTTCTGTAGCAATTGGTGTGACTATGTTAAACTCTATGCTCGTTGGCTGTCAATATATTGAACTGGGTCAGACGTCAAGCCAGGGGTTCCTGAGGTTATTGAGAAGACTCCGGCGGCAGATACAAAAAGGTGTATTGAATTTCACGCCTCAAAGCTAGGCATAACTTTACGGTAGAAAAAAGAACCTTTATATCGCTATTTGCCGAAAAATAAGATACGTTATTTATTGCACGTACAATTCGCAGTATAATACAACACGATAAGAGCCAGCATTACTGCCTCTGGAGCAGACGGTCGATAACGTGGAGGACTATGTGGCTATTTCCTGGCTCGATTGTTGTTGTGCCATTCCAATACGGCCGACCGTACCGCGTCTTCATCATCTTTCCCCAAGCCCCACATCTTTAGATTTTGGATCTGTCTGTAATCTTCATCTGTCAGTTCAATGGTAATCTCCTGAATTTTGAGTGGGAAGTTGATAAAATTGGGTTCATAACCCGGAATCGGCTTTAGCTCTCTCTCAACCTGGACGTCCTTTATGCGGAAACTTTCTACTCCCTTCGAGGTTTTAGATCTATACTCATGAAAATACTCCTGCGCTAGTCGTGTAGTCACATCCGATGGCTCAAATATTTGGATCTTTATAGGCTTGAACCAATAGTTGCTTGACCTTGATATATCCCCCCCGCCGCAAATTGCAGGAACCGCCAAAACATCCATCAAAGCAAGCAAATCGACAGAATCGCCTTCCCTTGCCGTGTTTCTTTGAGCACTAGAGAAATACTCGCCAGAAACAGTCCATGCGCTATTCATCCACATATTGAATGAATCATGAACATCGTCGGGCGTTAGACCATATTCACCTATACACTCCGCAATTGTATCTTGACAGTTTGTGTGAATATCAAAGCCAGCCCTCATCTCGAATAGGGCAGCCTCACACCGTGCTCCGAGTAAATCCGTAACGCAGGTTTCAGGCATTTCTAGTATCGCCATCATGGGGTTATACCGGTTCGGATTACTCCTTACTACGTCACCCTTTTTCTTTCGGAAGTTAGGGCTCCTCATGTGACCAACTGACATATGCTCCTTATAATCATGGAGGTTGAAACAGTTAAAATCGACGCATTGCCCACCCTCAACCTGAGTTATGCGTAGGATTTCTCCTTCGTAAACAGGCACCGCCTTCCCGGATACGGGCTGAATTACTGTCTCAAATCGTGTTTTGCCGTACAAAGCCATCATGCCCCTCTTTTGTCCTGGGTTTGCTTTACATATTCGCGGAACACGTTTACAATAATTTCCGTATAGGTTTCTCCAAACTTACCCTCTTTCTTCAAATTATCAAGCAGGCGAAGTTGTTGTTGATTGAACCTCACCACCAGTTTGGTCGTCCTATTTGTCACCCTAGCCCTCCTTTCTCGTATGTCGTATAAAACTAAAAAGGGAAAGCAGCCGCTGCCGTATTATCCAATGATTCTAGTGCCCTTCTTATCACCACACACTTAAATCTATATTGTTATTCTAAGGCTATTTTGTATTCTGGGTTTGAGTTTAGTCCTAGTTGGATAGCTTGTCAATAGAAAAGACGGGAAAAGGAAGGGTTTTAGGCAACAAATAGCTGACCGACGGAACGAGACAGGATAATAGAAAACTGTACTATATTGTAGACCTAGAGAGTAAGGTTAATCAATCTCTTCGATCCAGGGTTCTAGTCGGGACTCGTGCCAAAGACCACCCAATCGGAGTGGCCGGTCGTGAAAGCTCCGGCCAGGCCGGTCTCGGCTTTTACATTGACCTGCCTCTTACCCGCCTGTCCCCGCAATTGCTGGATGCAATCCCTGTAGCCCCACCAACGGGTGCGTCCATTACCGTTGTTTCCACCGCTGGATGAGAGAGGATGCGGCCCTTCGACACTGATATCTCCAGCGTAGAAGTCGTGTGCCTCTCCTCTTTTCACACCATGCCACTGCATGGCTTCCAGGTAGTATTGAAAGAAGAGGGTGAAGCCGTCGTACGGGTTAAATATGTCCAACTCACTGGGGGTGAGCCCCGAGCCCTCATACACCTTCCGAGCAATGCTGTCAGCGAACTCCTCGGTCTCCTCCAGGGTTTCACAGCTACTCCGGATCTTGCCTCTTTGCGTGCAATGGTTGAGGATGTAGACTGGCTTCTGCTTCATGTCCCTGGCACGTTCGGAAGTAGTCATGAGGAAGGCCCCGGCGGTATGAATCGGCAGGTCGCAATCGAAGAGGTTCATGGGCTTACATATCCACCGCGCCGCCAGGTATTCCTCCACCGTCAGGACCTCAGGTCGGTGCTGGGCGTAGTACCCCTCCGGAACCATAAGGCCGTTCCGGCGTTGGTTTACCACAAAGGGTGCCATCCTGTCGTGGTTAGTGTTGTACTTGCGACAGTACTGTGCGAAGCCGAAGGCTATTTGTGAAATCAACTGCCAGCCCCAGGGATTGGTCCATTGCCCCGGCCCGGGAAAGAAATTCGACGTTGTCTGGTGATACCGACCCGGCATGTTGCCTGTAGCCCGCAACACCACGACGGTGTTGGCTTGACCGTCACCTACTGCCTGGATGCCAACGCACATAGCGTTGGCTATACATCTTGGACCATGGCTGGTAAACTTAACGTTCTTCAGCCTCATGTTCCTGACCAGCCAGTCCGCAGTCACCCCACTGAGACCATCCTCGGAGTCGTAGGGTGGGGCAAAGTACGGTCTCGGTGCCCACAGGTCTCCCATGCCGTCTGGAGTGGTAACGACACCATCGATGTCATCCCGCGAAATCCCCGCATCGTCTAGCGCCTGCTGGACAGCGATAATCGAGTAGGCGCCCAGGCTGGTCTCAAGCTTTTCGTCCCATCGCCGGTCGATGGGGGCCTGCCCTATTCCGACGGCCGCTACCTTTCCCCGGTGCTCCCATACGCCCAGTCCTTCTTTGTCTCGATATACTGAAGCCGGTGCATTGCTAGTGGGGGACATTATATACCTCCATTACTTTTCTGTGAGTGACTCCGTACCTGTGACGGCCGGCTGGTCTAGCTTACCACTCGCCACTCGTGAACCAGTTGGCCCGTCGCCGTCTCCTGAAATTCGACCTGTACGTTGGCCTCTATCGGGACCTCGTCGGGCGGAGTCCCCGGAAGATGGGAAAAGAACTTAATCTCCGGGTTCTCTTCTAATTCAATAACCGCGATGTTGAAGGGTTGCTCGGCCTGGAGCAGCTTGAGGCGGGAGTCGTACATCACGCAATATCCATGTATCCTACCTCTCCCGCTCACCTCGCGCCACTCTAGATTCTCATCGGAGCCGCATGCATCGCACGTCTTCTCCGGCGGATACTGCATCCTGTCGCATTTTGTGCAGGTCTGCATTATCAATCGTCGCTGGTTACAGGCGTCCCAAAAGGGCTTACTTAGCTCATTGGGTACCGGGCTAGGTTTTGGCATGTCTCACCTCTATTACTAGATTGTAGTAGTTTAGTTTTTCCGAGAGAGTTTGTCAATGTGAAAAAAGGAGCCTTTTTGTAATAGAGGAGTCTTCTCATTACCTCGAACCTGGAGTTTAGCTGGTGGCTGGAGGTCTTCAGCGATGAGCGGCTGACGGGAGAGCTCTTTGCTCGCCTGACTCAACACTGCCACGCCCTTGAATTTAACGGCAACGGCTTTTATTGTACTTACCATACCGGGAAACATCGCTGCTAGTCCACAAAGGGTTATCGGAGGTCATATCATAGGGTTTGCCTCTGGATAACTAGTTGCTTTAATTCCGTACCACATTGGGTTTTCTAACATTTTCATTTTCTCACTTGCTATAGCAATTAGAAAGGGAAAATAAAAAAGAGAGTTGCGATTCGCAACTCTCCGAAAGCATTGTAACACAACAATTATTGAAAGTTAAACATTACTAACTGGCAGTACTTCAATAATTGAATAAAGCACAGGCTGGGAATCTTATCCGGCTCGGCTACAATTTGAGAAAACGTTTTAGATTGGCTGTAGTGGCATCGGCAATTTGCTCGACAGTAATTCCGCGGATAGAGGCCAATGTCTCAGCCACGGAGACGACTCCTGACGGACCATTAGCTCCCTCACTTTCGGTCACAAGGCGATCCAGGGGAATATCAGTAACTATCTCCGGTAAAGCAGATACCTCGTCAGGCGCACCTCTTTTGCCACCGATGGAGATGCAAAAGCCCATGTCAAGCCAGTCTTTGAGTACCGTCCGGTCGCCGGAAAATCCATGTACTGATCCCTTTATGTCCGGGCTCATCTCTTGACCAAGTATGTCCATCATATCCTGGTGGGCATCTCGGCAGTGCATACTGAGGGGAAGTCCCGTCTCTCGGGCAAGAGACAATTCAAATCTGAGCAGTTCCTTCTGAATTTCCTTGGTTTCCGGGTTGCGGGCATAGTCCAGTCCTATTTCACCAATGGCGACAACGTCTTCTCTCTCTGCGAGCTGGCGAAGTTCCCGGCGTAGCTCGTCAGTCGGTGGCACTGCATTCCAAGGATGAATCCCGATGGCAGCTAGCACTCCATGGTAAGACTGGGAGATGCGGACATTCGATGTTGAAGTCTCTAGGGTCATCGCCATACTGACTATGAGCTCAACACCTTTTGCTCTGGCTTGCTCGACAGCCTTGGCTAACTCTTCCGCCTGGGTTCCGTCTCGGACCAAGTGGCAGTGACTATCAGAAAAAGTCATATTTCTCTCCTCGAAACCTTATTTATCCTGCTTAACTCGGAGTTTCCTATTTCAACTCATAATAGACCCTCAGCGGCTGAGTGTCAATGAAAAGGAACGTATCTTACCGGTAACTATAGTTTAAAGAGCGGGATCATTTACGGGGGTAGGCCAGCTCGAATAAAGGCAGGTTTTCCAATACCCCTTAATCTATATGCCTAGTTCCTCTCCTACCAGCACCACATAAATCCGCTCCTTGTTACCTGAACCCTCGATAATCACGGTATACCGGCAACTTCTCCGGTCATGGTTGCAGTCAATGCACCTGCCTGTCCTGACACAGGGAAGGTCTCCAAAAGCGTCCAAATGATGCTTCAAGTAGTGTCGTCTTGAATTCATTGGTGCTGCCACCTGGTGAATCCGTTCCATAGCCTCGTCGACATCCTCGACAATCTTGTTGACGCCGGCTACTAGAATAACTTTTCTCGGCCCGAATATCATCGCTGCCACCCTGTTGCCCATGGCGTCAACATTCACCAGCCTGCCATCTAGAGTGACCGCATTGGTGCCGGCCAGGAATATATCAGCGAAGAATGCCTCCCGATGCATTCGTTGCCTGTCCTCAACACTATCGATGAGATAGCCATCGGCATCTCTCTTAAACTGGTCACTAATAACATTCTGGTTGCGCCTGACGAGTGCTGGAATAATCCCTACCTGGTCAACACTGAGAGAGTCACCGCGGGCAACGGTAGCTTCGGGAGGAATCATCTCTAGGGTAGCTTCCAGAGCTTCTTCGTAGCTGGTAGCGTACTGAGCGTTAATGTTTCTCCCCTGTAGGTTTTTTACCGTAATCTTAGCCCGTTCCTCTCCAAGCCATTTCTTCTCTAGGCTCATATCCATCTCGTTAACCATTACTCTCCTTTCTGGTAGGGTATTGTTTAGAGGCTGCCGGGACTTTTCGCAGGTTCCACAATATAGGTTGTCTTTCTACCCGATTGCTGGGGCCTTTGAATCAGGATTTCCCGTTTCAAATGGTTCAGTAATCTTATACACTGGAACGATTAATGTCAAGACCATGGCATACCCAAACGCGATAGAACATCAGAATGTTGAATGTAGGAAAAGGAAGGTTAATCACTACAGAATGAATAACAAAACAGAAACCCTCATCTATAGAATGACCTCTTGCTCCTTAAACCGGCCAATGTCCTCCCAGCTAAAGCCCAGGTCTAAAAGAATCTCCTCAGTGTTTTGTCCCCTCTCGGGGGCAGCGGTTCTCACTGAAGCCGGGTTTTGGCGGAACTTCATCGGTAGGGTTACTACTTTTATCTTACCTAGTGTAGGGTTATCCAGTTCAGCAAAGAAATCATTGGCCAGGGCTTGGGGGTCTTGGGTAACCTCCATAGGGCTCTGAACGAGCCCATAGATAACGTTGTTTTCTCTAAAAAGCTTCTCCCATTCCTCCCTGGTCTTAGTGGTAAAAATTTCATCAAGGATGCTAATTAATGCTTCACTATTTTGTCTCAGCTCGTCCATGTTACCCCCGCCGAATCGGGAGTCATTTTCCAGATCTGGCCTCTCTATGGCTCGACAGAATTCAGGCCAATGAAGGCCGGCCTGAGTCGCCAACTGAAACCATCGGCCGTCCTTGGCGCGGTATGAGTTCCACAGTGGATTGTGTGCTTGTCCGCCGGTCTTGGCACGTTCGAATTTAGGCGGCGGCGCCCCCAGTAAAGCGCTCTGGATATCAGCGGCGAGAGTCCATACCCCAACATGATACAGAGAAATATCCAACTCTTGGCCCTCACCTGTCTTATCCTTGTGCCGCAGAGCAGCCAGAACGCCGCCAACAATATGTGATGCTGTCACCCTGTCCATAAAGCCTTCGAGGTTCATGGGCGGAATACCACCGGGTTCGCCCATCTGATACTGCGCTCCACCCCGAGCCCAAGCGGCCGCATAATCATAGCCCCGCTCATCTTTATCCGGCCCCTTTGTCCCGTAGCCGGTAAGAAGACAATAGATAAGCCCAGGGTTAATCTGACTCAGGATATTATAATCCGCTTTGAGTTGCTTGAGGGCGCTTCGTTCATAGCTGCCCAGAAAAACATCAGCTCTCTGGACAAGCTTATGAAGGATTTCTTGACCTGGTTCCTTTTTCAAGTCTATCGCTATATGTCTTTTATTCCTGTGGAGTAAATCGCCAAACCCATGGTAGATTGCCGCTCCTGGAATACTTGGCGCTCGTGGTATTTCCGCAGTGGGGGATTCTAGTCTGATTACGTCAGCTCCCCACTCGGCCAGCGTAACAGCCGCTGTTGGCATAGCGATAGCAACCCCCATGTCTATTACCTTCAGGCCTTCGAGTACACCTGTCATTCCGTCGTCTCCTTATTAAACTAGGCTTCAAGCCAAAAAGAGTACCAGTTACCGCCACGGTTAGCGATTTCCAGTACCCTTTACTTCAACATATAGCCTTCAAATCCAATTGTTTCGAGGTCATTTAACATTTTAGGGCTTGAGTATAGTCTTCGTTCGGGAGTTTGTCAATATTAGACAAAGGGAACCATTTACTCAAAGTAAGCGTTTAATTGCCCAACAAGGTGTTGCTCCACAGCTAGGGCATCAACTGCGCTAATCTTGTCTCCGCTGGCCCCATCATGAACCGGAGTGGTGGCATTGGCGGAAACGGTAATATCTTTGATATCCAGCGGTATACCGCCAGAGGGTGAGCCCACAATTACCTCGTTTTCATCAAGGGTCATGCCTTGTTAACTCTTAATAATGAGAGTATAATTACTCTTACCAAAAGACTTGGTTTTGAAAGCGGGCATTTGATCAGTATAAGTGTCTGTGATAATAGATTCCGCGACAACTATAAGCTCTTTATTGCCCTGCCCTCCCAAAAGAGTGCCACTATATGGGTGCATAATTCGACAACGGAGGATGAATATGGATTTTGAATCTATTCCAGGGTTAGTCGAAGCCAGGAAAGAATTCGACAATTTTTTCAGAGAAGAAATGAAGAAAGCTCCGCCAAGATGGGAAAACACACCAGAAGACGTGGCTACCAACGAGGGTGTTGCTTTTCAGAGGCATATGGCTCTTGAACTGGGGAAAAGGAGTTGGGTATGTCTGGCCTGGCCCAAAAGATACGGAGGTTCGGAAAAATCTATTTTTGAGCAGCTTGCCTTCAATGAAGCAAGAGCTTACTGGCGGGCACCGGGCTGGGATCGCTTTGGCGCCGGTATGATTGGGCCCACAATCCTTGCTGTTGGCAGTGAAGAGCAGAAGGAAAGATTCTTACCGTCGATTGCCCGGGGGGAGTTATGGTGGGCCCAGCTGTGGAGTGAGCCGAATGCCGGCTCTGATTTAGCCTCTGCCCAAACCTTCGCTCAAAGAGAGGGTGACTATTACCTAGTCAATGGACAGAAGATATGGACTACCGAAGCCCACCATGCTGATTGGGGTTTTGCCGTGGTCAGGACAAGCCGGGAGTTGACAAGAAGCCGGGGACTTTCGTATCTCCTTATTGACTTAAAGAGCCCTGGTGTTACCATTAAGCCCTTGCCAACGATGTCCAGCCACCGCAAGCAAGAAGCCAATTTTAATGAGATATTCCTGGATAATGTTAGGGTACCGCTAGAGAATAGGTTAGGGGAAGAAAATGATGGTTGGCGATTGACTCGAGCCACCATGAACTTTGAACGTTCTCGAGTTGCCGAGTACGGCGCCATGAAGCGAGATTTGCTGGGGCTAATTGATTTTTGCCGGGAGACAAAATGGCAGGGTGAGCCTTTGCTCAATAACCCCCTGATGCGCGACCGTCTGGCACAACTAGCAATTGATATCGAAGCTGGGCTGGCTTCCGCTCATCACGTGCTTTGGGGGCAGCATAAGCTGTTTATGGGTGAAGAAAGTCCTAGAGACCAGGCGGCCCGCTCCTCTTCGTTAAAATACCACCGCACTGAATTAGCCCAGCGCTTTGCCTACACTGGCTGCCAAATCCTGGGTCTTTACTCTCAGTTAAAGAGGGATTCCAAGTGGGCACCCTTGGCTGGGAAATTTGAAAGTGAGTATCAAGCCACTATTGGACATAACATTTCCGCTGGCAGCACCGAGATTCAGAAGAATATTATAGCCTGGGAGGGCTTGGGATTACCCAGGATATAAGCAGGGATTCCTATTACGAAGGAACAAAAAAGAAAGTTTTTTCCTAAAGTAGCTGCTGGCGATATGATTCTTAGTATGGCTTTAACCGGACTCGGCGCCAGTTGGAAACTGGAACATAGCTCTGTCAGCGCCGCCGTCAGCGGAGAAAACCAGGTGGTTGATGACACCAAGCACCTTATGTGATGTTTGAGTTGAGAATGTTGAATCTGGTGGAGCCAGATGGTAGTATGGGTGATGATTGGATTAGCCTCGAAAGGATGGTTCGGGATGGGAAGTTTCCCCAAACTTTTTGAGCCGGGAAGAATCGGCAATGTGGAATTAAGAAACCGGATTATTATGCCGGCCATGGGCAATCACTGGGCTGAAGATGGCTATATTGTCCAGAAGCAGATAGACTACTATGTTGAGCGCGCCAGGGGCGGCGTTGGTCTCGTGACCACAGAAGCTTGCTGCGTTCATTTACCAGAGGGAAAGATGTTCGAGCAGACTTCTGTTGACGATGATAAGTATATACCGGGTCTGGGTAAGCTGGCTGAGGCGGTAAAAAAGAATGGGGCGAAGATTTCGATTCAACTTGGCCATGCCGGAGCCGCTGCCACCTTGAAGCTAACCGGTGGATTGATGTCGGTCGGTCCCTCAGCAGTACGCCGCTCTGGCTATGAACAAGTTCGTGCTCTCACCGTAACGGAGATAAAAGAAACAAGGGATTACTTTATCGAGGCCGCAACACGTGCTCAGAAAGCCGGTTTCGATGCCATAGAACTCCACGCTGCCCATCACTATCTCTTAGCTCAGTTCCATTCACCTGCCTGGAATGAACGGAATGATGAGTATGGAGGTAACATAAGGAATCGGGCTCGTCTCACAATGGAGATAGTAGATGGGATAAAGAACCGGCTGCCGGAAATGCCAGTAATCTGCCGGTTTAATGGTACGGAATATGGGACTGAAGAGTTCTTTGGTACGCCCGGGCTTACCCTGGAGGACGCCCTGGAGATAGCCAGGCTTGCTGAAACCAGCGGCGCTGATGCTGTGCACATCTCGGCATACGGCTGGGGTACAGAAAAGACAAGAAATATCCCTACTTCGGCCGGAGCGTTACTGCACATAGCTGAAGCAATTAAGAAAGCGGTTTCTGTTCCAGTAATTGCTGTGGGGCGACTTCTGCCTGAAGTAGGGGAGGCGGCATTACGTGAAGGAAAGGCTGATTTTGCAGCCATTGGAAGGGGACTGCTGGCTGACCCTTATCTTCCTCAAAAATTGCTGGCAGATGATGTGGAAGGCATTGCTCCATGTATCACCTGTTACCAGTGTATGGGAGAGCCGCGGATGAACATATGCAGTGTAAATGCAAGGAGTGGAGAAGAAGGTAAGTATCCACACCCGATGCCAAAGGCTCCGAGGTCGAAGAAAGTGATAGTAATTGGTGGCGGGCCTGGTGGCATGGAAGCAGCACGGGTGGCAGCTCTAAGGGGGTATAAAGTAACGCTCTATGAAAAAGAGGAGGAACTTGGAGGTAAACTTCTAGTTGCTGATAAGCCGTCATCTAAGGAGAACATTGGCCTATTGAAGCCATATTTAAAGAGGCAGCTAGAGAAAGCTATGGTTAAAGTCGAGTTAGGACACGAGGCTACGGTGGAGTGGGTGCTTGCTCAGCACGCCGAGGTTGTCATTGTTGCTATCGGAGCCAAGCCAACTAGGCCCAATATAAAGGGACTGGAAAAGGCATGTGTTGTGGATGCGCTCGAGCTTCTTGCCGGGAAGGCTGAAGCAGGAAATAAGGTAGTGATAATTGGCGGGGAAATGGTAGGCTGCGAGGTCGCTGACGGCTTGTCGGAGTTGGGAGGAAAGGAAATAACCATCGTGCGGCGTGGAACAGGGTTGATGACGGAGACCAGAGTTCCTCGGCTGCGCTATATTCTGCTACATAATCTCGAGTCGAGAGGCGTTAAATTTGAGTTGGGGGTTACCTACAAAGAGGCTAATGAGAATGGGTTGGTTATCAAAGATAGAGAGGGTAACGAGAAGTTGCTTGAGGCTGATACAATAGTGCTGGCAGCCGGTGCACAACCTGATACCCGGCTATTGGATGAATTAAAAGGGAAAATACCCGAGGTTTTCTCGGTTGGCGATGCTATTGAGCCAAGACAAATACTACATGCTATTCATGAGGGCTTCAAAGTGGCTTACTCTCTCTAGTAATCGTGTGCTGTATGCCGGAAGATGCACATTCTTGAAATAACATTCCGGGGGTAAATAATGGGTACTACTCAGGAATTGGCCAGGCGTGTCGTCGCGACTCAACTTGACGATATTCCCAAAGAGGCTATTGACAGGGCCAAGGAACTACTTATCGATTTTGTCGGGACATGCGTAGCTGGCAGCGATACGTTTACCGGTAGGAAAATAACGAAGTATGTCAGGGAAATGGGGTCCAAACCTGAAGCTACCGTTATTGCTAACAAGCTTAAGACCGTGGCTCCTTATGCCGCTTATTCCAATGCAACCTTGTGTCACTGCCACGAAATGGAGGATGTCGGCATGCGGGGTGCCTTCGGCGCTGTCCACCTCCTGGCGGATGCTTTTGCTCTGGGAGAAAAGCTGGGCTCCAGCGGAAAGGAAATCCTAGAAAGCTACATCCTGGGACATGAGGTTCAAGGCATGATATCGATTGCCTGTCTGCCTGCTTCAAGCAAGCGTATTGCTCCCTGGAAGTATGGCTTTCTCGGTTGTGCTGCCACAGCCGGTAAGCTTATGAAGCTGGATGCCGACGGTGTGGCGATGACGATAGCCCTTGCCGCATCGCAGGCGAGCGGGCTGACACCAACAACCGGCACCATGTCTCATTACCTGGACTTCAGGAGCGCCGCTCGAAGCGGAATAGAATCGGCTATATTGATTGCCGAAGGTATTACCGCCCGCAAGGATATACTGGAGGGCGAAAACTGTTTTTGTGATGAGATGGTTGGGCCGGGAGATTATGACCTGGACAAAATGACTGCGGATTGGGGCAAGGTCTGGCAGTGCACCCAAGTATCCATTAAGAAGTACACTTGCTGCTATATATCTCACCGCCTGCTTGATTCCCTCCTCGATATAATAAGAGAGAACAAAGTCTCCTTTGAAGATATTGAGTCCGTGGAGGCTGAGGTAAGTCGCTTTCACACCAATTGGATGCGTTTCGATGAGCCAAATAATGGCGATGAAGCTCGTTTCAGTCTGAAACATGTCATAGGGGCAGCTATTCTAAAAAGAGAGGTATGGGTGGAATCGTTTACCGACGAAGCTGTAGCTGACCCACAATACCGGGAAGCTCGGAGTAGGGTAAAAGTAATCCTTCATTCTGAGTGGCCGAGCACTAGGGACGCGGTGCAGGCGATTGTCACGGTGAAGCTCAAGGATGGGAGGGTATTCTCAAGTAAGGCAGACGAACTTAGAGAAATTACCAGAGATGAACTTATCAGCAACTACAAGAGGCTTACCAAGCCAGCGCTGTCCCGGGGGCAACGGGACCGCTCGCTGGAGTTGATGCTAAACATAGAGAGGATTGACAGTATTTCCGAGTTGATGGATATTGTGGGCTAGTTTAGCCACAGTGGCATTAGGGGAAATGTTCGATGAGTTATGGGTATACATAAGATAAGGATTCTGCTAGCCAAA
>Ga0187833_10003721_pt1 | contig 15262 bp, 15 predicted proteins | sample ETNtaG_37_FD_167968 | JGI IMG/M metagenome (GOLD analysis project Ga0187833, IMG submission 167968) | Marine microbial and viral communities from oxygen minimum zone, Eastern Pacific Ocean - ETNP2014_SV_400_PacBio MetaG (Illumina Assembly) | ecosystem: Environmental > Aquatic > Marine > Hypoxic...
AGCCTTGCACGCGACATCGCTGCGAACAAGGGAAAGACCCTCATCGCCGTTGGGATGGGCCCCAACCAGTTCTTCAACGCAGACCTGAAGGATCGGGCAATCTTTCTGGTGTGCGCCCTCACCAAGAACGTGGGGACGCACGGCGGAAACGTCGGTAGCTTTGCGGGGAACTACCGAGCAGCGTACTTCGACGGCATGGGCAAGTACATCGCGGAGAACCCGTTCGACATCGAGCTCGATGAGGAGAAGAGCTCGAGGCTGAAACGGTACTTCAAGTTCGAATCGGCGCATTACTACAACCACGGGGACCATCCGCTGAAGGTGGGGAACAAGATGTTCACCGGCGCGTCCCACATCCCCACCCCCACCAAGTCGCTCATGTTCTGCAACGCCAACTCCATCTTCGGCAACCTGAAGGGGCATTACGACATGGTGGTGAATGTCCTTCCAAAGATCGAGATGATGGCCGTGAGCGAGTGGTGGTGGACGGCGTCCTGCGAGTATGCGGACGTGGTCTATCCCGTGGACTCCTGGGGCGAGTTCAAGCATCCGGACGCCACCGCCTCGGTGACCAATCCCTTCCTGCAGATCTTCACCCCGTCACCGCTCGAGCGGATACACGATACGAGGGGCGACATCGAGGTGTATTCCGGTGTATCGGCTGCCCTGGCAAGGATCCTGGGGGACGAACGGTTCAACGATTACTGGAAGTTCGTCAACGAGGGGAAGGTCGGCGTCTACATCCAGAGGATCATGGACGCAACCTCCATGACGAAGGGGTATGATTTCGCCGAACTGGCGAAGAATTCCGCTCAGGGGATACCCGCCCTCATGATGAGCCGCACCTACCCCAAGATAATCGGTTGGGAGCAGTCCAACGAGGACAAGCAGTGGTACTCCAAGACGGGAAGGCTCGAGTTCTACCGGGACGAGGACGAGTTCATCGAGTACGGGGAGAACCTGCCCGTTCACCGGGAGACAGTGGACGGGACAATGTACGAGCCGAACGTGATCGTTGCAAAACCACACCCTGCCCTCAGACCCACGGGACCGGAGGCGTACGGGATTGCGAAGGACGACCGCTCCGGCGAGGTACGTCAGGTGAGGAACGTCGTCATGACGCCGAACGAGCTTTTAGTGTCGTCCCATCCCCTGAAGAAGGAAGGCTTCTCACACGTCTACATCACCCCTAAATACCGGCATTCCTCACATACCATGCCCGTGGACATCGACGTCATCGCCATGTTTTTCGGTCCATTCGGTGATCCGTACCGAAGGGACAAGCGCATGCCCTGGGTGGGTGAAGGGTACGTCGATATCAACCCTCAGGATGCCAAGGCCCTGGGTATCGAGGACGGTGATTATATCTGGGTCGATGCCGATCCCGAGGACCGACCGTATCGTGGAGAGAAGAAGGAGGGAAGCGAGGAGTACAGGCTCTCGCGGCTGATGCTGCGCGCCAGATATTATCTTGGCATCCCCCCGACGATCTCTCGTTCGTGGTTTCACATGTACGGCGCAAGCTATGGCTCGGTCCAGGGACACCTGGAGAACGCCGATGGCCTCGCCAGGAATCCGAGGACCGGGTACCAGGCCATGTACCGGTTCGGCTCACACCAGAGCTGCACGAGGGGATGGCTGAGGCCCACGCTCATGACGGACAGCCTCGTTAGGAAGAACACCATCGGCCCCGTGATAGGAAAGGGATTCGCGGCGGACGTGAACTGTCCCAACGGGGCTCCCCGGGACAGCTTCGTGAAATTCACTAAAGCCGAGGACGGGGGTTACGAGGGGAACAAGTTGTGGAGACCCGCCCGCCTGGGCCTGAGGCCGATGTACGAGAGCGACGTGATGAAGAGGTTCATCAAGGGAGGGTTCGTCCAATGACGTACAAGGCCTATAACTGGCAGATCGGGAGGGAGATGGACTACAAGTATCCATCGAAGCGTCACGAGAAGCAAGTGGCCTGGATCTTCGACACGAACAAGTGCATCGCCTGCCAGACGTGCACCATTGCCTGCAAGAACGCATGGACCTCCGGAAAGGGCCAGGAGTTCATGTTCTGGAACAACGTGGAAACCAAGCCTTGGGGGTTCTATCCGCTTGGCTGGGATGTGAGGCTCCTGGAGAAGCTCGGGACACAGAAATGGAGGGGGGACAGGTACGTTGGCGACACGATCTTCGAGAGCCCGTCCTTCGGCGAGGAGATACTCGGCTTTATCCCCGACGAGGAGGACTACACCTATCCGAACATCGGCGAGGACGAGGTGAACGAGGCGGTCAAGCAGGGCGAGTTCATCAAGGTGCCCCACAATCGGTGGATGTTCTACCTGGCGCGGATATGCAACCATTGCACATATCCTGCATGTGTGGCCGCCTGCCCGCGAAAGGCCATCTACAAACGGGACGACGGCATTGTGCTCATCGACCAGAAGAGGTGTCGTGGCTACCAGGAATGCGTGCGTGCGTGTCCCTACAAGAAATCAATGTTCCGGTCCCACACGGGGAACTCGGAGAAATGTATCTCCTGCTACCCCGCTATCGAGAACGACAAACAGACCCAGTGCGTCCAGAACTGCATTGGCAAGATTCGTATGTTCGGTTTCATCAGCCCTCCCGACGCTCCGAGAGAGGACAACCCTATCGACTACCTCGTACACATCGCAAAGATCGCGCGTCCCCTCTATCCGCAGTTCGGCACCGAGCCTAACGTGTACTACATCCCCCCCATCCATGTACCGGAGGATTTCAACCGACAGCTCTTCGGTCCCGGTGCAAATGAGGCGGTCGAGCGCTACAAGAAGGCCACCGAGGACATGAACCTCATCGGTCTCCTGATGCTCTTCGGCGCCACCGACAATATCATCCACTCGTTCAAGGTCGAGGGGGACCTGGACAGCGGCTCCTGTTATGGGTATGACGCGGACGGGAAGGAGATCATCAAGGTGCCGTTGAAGGAGCCGATCGTCGTGAGGGACGTCTATGACGGACAACGGGATGTCCATAGGATCAGCATCAGCTGAGCCTGTGACGGAGGTGATGGACATGAGCAAGAAGGAAAGGGGCGAGAGGGACCGGATGCTCACCTACAAGAGCTTCGCCGTTGCGTTCTCGTACCCCGACGATCAATTCCTCTCATTCTTCAAGGGTTCGTTCTCGAACAAGGAACTGGACGAGCTGAAGCGGGCATATGACGGGCTCTTCAGGGCCAGCGAGGTCTGGCTCTACGGGACGGAGCACCTTGCGAAGAACGAGTTCCAGCGGTCGAACGAGTTGGCCGACATCATGGGGTTCTACCGGGCCTTCGGCGTTGAGCCGGACAGGGACCGACCGGATTCCCTGTCAGGCGAGCTCGAGTTCATGCACTATCTCATCTTCAAAAGGCTTCATGCCCTCAAGAACGGCGACACCGAGGACGCCCGCGAGAAGGCCCGGATATGCCAGGATGCGGAGAGGAAGTTCTTCCGCAGGCACGTACATCCCGCGGCAACGAAGATAGCGGAAGCGATCCTCGCCAAGTCCGAGAACGGTTTCTATCGGGAGACCGCACAGGAACTGCTCGAGTTCCTGGAATCCGATGAACGCTTCCTCGGGAGGGATGCATGATGAAGAAGAACACCGTCATAGTATTGTCTATCGTCTTGATTGCATTGTTCCTGGGCCTGGTCCGTTACGGCATGCAACATGCATGGGGCATCCCTGCCGACTACGAGTATGAACGGGTGGTCCTCAAGGCTCCCTTTATCGACAAGGACATCGATTTCAGGGGGGCGACGTCGTTGGACGAGTGGGAGGGCATCGATTCCAAGGAGATCAAGCTGTTCTACCAGTTGATGGTCCTCCCGTGGCCGAAGGATTCGGTGCCGTCCGTAACCGTGAAGGCCTTCCACAATAAGAAGGACATCTACTTCTATTTGAGCTATAAGGACGATACCTTGGACGAGATCCATGGGGGGAACACGTTCTCCGACGCTAACGCCATCATGTTCCCTCTGGGCGAGGACGTGCCCAACTCGACCCTCATGATGGGCTTCATGGGGAGCTCCAATATCTGGCAATGGAAGGCCAACCAGGACAGGGAGTTCTGGTCGGGAAAGGGGCCGGGGGCCAGGGTGTACGCGGATTACTACTATCCCTTCGAGGAGAATGAGACGCTCACGGTCATGGGCCTCGAACACGTATCTGCCGTAAATGACATAATCGCAACAGGGATCGCCACGCTAACCCGCAAGAACGTGAGCCTGGTGGAGGGCAGGGGCTTCTGGATCGACGGCACTTGGCACGTCATGTTCAGGCGCTCGCTCACCGCCTCCGATCCGGAGGTGGACGCCGCCTTCACTCCCGGGGAGACCTACTCCATCGCGTTCGCCGTATGGGACGGTGCGAGCGGCGACAGGGGCGGCAGGAAATCGATTTCCGACTTCGTCTCTTTGGAGGCGGGGACATGATGATCAGGGTACTGGCGCTGGCCCTCCTGGTAGGCCTTCTCATCGCGCCTTTTGTCGTTGCCGAGGAGAGATACATCGAGGTCAGCGGAAAGACGTTCTCCTATACGCCCGGCGTCATCAAGGTAAACGAGGGTGACGTGGTGACGATCCGCCTGACGAGCGAGGACGTGCACCACGGACTGTTCCTAGACGGATATGAGGTCCAGACCAAGGCCCATCCAGGACAGGACGGTGTTATCACGTTCGTCGCCGACAAACCGGGTCGGTTCACCTTCAGGTGTTCGGTGACCTGCGGGGAGTTCCATCCCTACATGGTCGGCCACCTCTACGTCGAGCCCAACTCGCCGTTCAACGGGTACGCGGCCCTGGCGGTGCTCGTGGCATTGGGAAGCCTGATTGTGATGGCTCGGGAAGGGAACGGTGACAAGCCTGCGAAGGACAAGCTGTTCGGGCTCATCGACCTGGACTGGCGGTTCGACCTCACGAGCTTCAAGCCCATAAGGACGCTCTTCAAGTCGAGGTGGTTCCCCCTCGGAGCCATCCTGGTCAACCTCCTCTTCTTCTTCGCCCTCCTCCTCTCCATGTTCGTGGGGGGGTACTCGGCCGGTAACTACAACGTGGGAGTGATGTTCGTATGGATCCTCTGGTGGGTCATGCTGATGTTCATCCTGGTACCCTTCTTCGCCCGGACGTGGTGCATGGTGTGCCCGTTCCCCCTCTTCTCCGACTGGTACCACCGGGGAGCGGTGATCGAGGTCAAGCCGGGGAAGCAATCGGGCCTGAACAAGCCGTGGCCCAAGAGCCTCAAGAACATGTGGGTCATGAACTTCCTGTTCCTGGGCACCACGTTCTTCTCCGGATTCATGACCGTGAAGCCGCTGGCAAGCTTCATCCTCCTGGGAGCCGTCATCCTGGCCTCGTTCATCGTAGGGCTGGTGTACAAGAAGCGGTCCTTCTGCCTGTACATGTGTCCCGTCTCCGGGTTCCAGGCGCTCTATTCCCAGTTCGCCATGAGCGAGATTCGGTGCAAGGACCCGGAAATCTGTAAGGGCCACACACCCAAGACATGCTTCGTGGGAAGTGAGGAGGGGCACGGATGCCCCTGGCTCCTGACCCCCTTCGACTTCAAGAAGAACACCTACTGCGGCATGTGCCTCGAGTGCTTCAAGACCTGCCCCCACGACAACATGGCGTTCAACCTGAGGCCTCCCGGTGTGGACCTGCTGGTGGAGACCAAGAGGGAGAAGAGGGGGCTTGACGAGGCGTGGAAGGGCTTCATCATGCTGGGTATCGCCGTGGTCTTCTTCATAATCTACCAGGGTCCCTACGGCGAGCTCAAGGACATGATGAGGGCAACGACCTACTCGGGATTCCTGACGTTCATCGCCATCCACTCGACGGTCAGCCTCATCGCCCTACCCGCCGTGTTCGGCGTGTTCGCCTATCTTTCGAAGCTTGCGAGCGGGAACAGGGAGGTGTCGCTGAAGAGGGTGTTCGTGAACTTCTCCTACACCCTCGTCCCCATGGGTCTTGGCGTGTGGATAGCGTTCAGCCTCGGCATACTTCTCCCGAACGGGAGCTATCTCCTGCACGTGATCTCCGATCCCTTCGCCTGGGGATGGAACCTGTTGGGCACGGCGAACTTCCCCTGGACACCTGTGTTCACGGATGTGATGGGGTACCTGCAGGGAGCCGTCCTGATCGTGTTCCAGCTGTTCTGTATCGCGTTCGGCTACCGGCTGTCAAAGCAGACCTATCCTGAATCCAGCGAGGCGCGGCGCGGCTGGCTTCCCATGCTCTGCTTCCTGACGCTGGCGACGTTGGGGTTCCTGAAGCTGTTCCTGGGGTGAGGACATGGAAATACGAGAAATGATTGCAGTCATCATCGTGCTCATCTCCACGGTGGGCGTCGTCGCAGCTATACTCGGGGCCGAGAGCTACCGGAGCAGCGCATACACAGTGGACCTCATCGCCAGGGCACCCGAGAGGGGAAACTGGCAACCGAGGCACGTCACGGTCCCTGTGGGGGAGAAGGTCACCATGCGCATCAGGAACGTCGACACCGTGAGCCACGGGTTCGCCCTGCCGGCGTTCGACGTCGCGGTCCCCGAGATCAAGGCCGGGCACGTGAAGGTGATCGAGTTCACGCCCGACAGGAAGGGGACCTTCCCCTTCATGTGCACGGTGTGGTGCTCCAACCATCACATGGACATGACCGGAGAGCTGACGGTGGAGTAGGTCCTTGCATGCCCGAAAGAGATGTGGATGAAGGGCTTGATGGCCCGGACAGGCAGCTTCTGGATGCGGTACAGAGGGAGATACCCCTGACAGAGGAGCCGTGGGCGGAGATCGGCAGGGGGCTTGGCCTGAGCGGCGAGGAGGTGCTGGCGCGGCTGAGACGGCTGAGCGAGGAGGGGATTGTGAGAAAGCTGGGCCCCGTGATAAGCGCACGGAAGGTGGGGCTGAGGGCTGCGACCTTGGTGGCGATGAAGGTGCCCTCCAGGAAGCTCTCCGAGATCGTGGGGATCATCAACGGCTACGATGAGGTCTCACACAACTACGAGAGGGACCACATATACAACGTCTGGTTCACGCTCACCGCACCTGACCGAGAGAGCCTGACCCACCTCCTCTCCGAGATACACATGAGGACAGGGATCTCTGAAGGCGATGTCCTGAACCTCCCCACAGAACGCCTCTTCAAGGTAAGGGTGAACTTCAACATGGGCGGGCGGTAGTCATGGAGCCTCAGTTGGATGGGAGGGATGTCGCCCTACTGCGAGCCACCCAGGACGGGATACCGCTCGTGCCAGAGCCCTTCCGCGACATAGCCAGGGTCACAGGCCTGAGCGAGGACGAGGTCGTGACGAGGCTGAAGAGGCTGAAGGAGAATGGCGTGATACGCCGCTTCGGTGCATCGATAAACCACAGAAGGGTGGGGATCGTTGCCAACGCCCTGGTAGCCTGGGAGGTGCCGCAGAGCCGGATCGAGGACGTGGGGACGGCGTTCGCGGGAAACGAGCGGGTGACACACTGCATCCTCCGCGGGACGGTGCCCGGCCGATGGACGTACAACCTGTTCACCGTACTCCACGGCCGTGATCGTGCAACGGTCGAGGGGCTCGTGCAGGAGATGAGCGACTCCACCGGGATCGCGAACTACCTCATCCTCTTCAGCACGAGGCAGTTCAAGAAGACGAGCAACGGCCGCATCGTGGAACGGGCGATAGCAGCCGTCACAGGGGAAGTTGATCGGACATTATCAATATAACCAGGATATGGTGTGGAAGGGAGGGAGCGGGTGACCACCTCCGGTACCGGAGGGGTGTTCACCGCAGGCCCGTGGTGGTCTGGAACACCACGCAAAGATGCAACCTGAGCTGCGTGCACTGCTATGCCCGGGCCGAGGGCGGGATCCGCCCGGACGAGCTCACCACGGAGCAGGGGAAGGACCTCATCGACGATCTTGCTCAGTTCGGCGTGCCCGTCCTCATATTCTCGGGAGGTGAGCCCCTCATGAGGGAAGACCTGTTCGACCTGGCAGGCAGGGCGAAGGATCTCGGGATGAGGACTGTCCTGTCCACCAACGGGACGCTCATCACCAGGGAGAATGCCGGGAGACTGAAGAGAGCGGGATTCTCCTACATCGGGATAAGCCTGGACGGGATGGAGGGGACGAACGACCGCTTCAGGGGACTGAACGGCGCCTATGCTTCCGCTGTGCAGGGGATCCGGAACTGCATCTCGGCCGGGCTCAGGACCGGTCTGAGGTTCACACTCACGAGGCACAACCTTCCGGACGCCTACCGGATGTTCGACCTTGTTGAGGAGGAGGGGATACCGCGGGTGTGCTTCTACCACCTGGTCTACTCGGGGAGAGCGGCAGACCTGATCCACGACGACCTGTCGCACGCCGAGAGGCGCGGTTTCATCGACCACATGATAGAGAGGGTCGAGGCACTGGACAGGAGCGGGAGGGACGTGGAGGTCCTGACCGTGGACAACCACTGCGATGCCCCCTATGTCTATCGGAAGCTGCTCGAACAGGATCCCGAGAGGGCGCAGGAGGCCCGGGAGCTCTTCCGGATGAACGGCGGGAACAGCTCCGGCTCGGGCATAGGATGCGTCGACTTCAACGGATTCGTGCATGCCGACCAGTTCTGGCACCACCACTCGGTGGGGAGCATCCTGGAGCGCAGGTTCAGCGAGATCTGGTCGGATCCGGACCAACCGCTGCTGAAGGACCTCAGGAACCGTAAAACGCTCCTCACGGGGAGGTGTGCTGGATGCAGCTACCTCGACATGTGCAACGGGAACCTCAGGGTGCGGGCGGAGGCCGCCCACCACGACCTCTGGGCACCCGATCCGGCATGCTACCTCACCGACGAGGAGATCGGGATGGAGGTTGTATGAGGGTGTCGGACGATCACCCTTCGCCCCGGGTCATTGCTTGGGAGTCCACCAGGGCCTGCAGGTTCGCGTGCGTCCACTGCAGGGCCAATGCGCAGACCGAGCCCGATCCACACCAGCTCACCACCGAGGAGACCTTCAGGCTTATCGATGACATCGCCGGGTTCGCCAAACCCGTCTTCATCCTGTCGGGCGGTGATCCCCTTCTCAGGAAGGACATCTTCGACATAGCGGCACGCGCCGACGAGCGGGGTTTCAGGGTTGTCATGGCGCCGAGCGGGAGCAAAATAGTGCCCGGGACCGTTCGGAGGATGAAGGAGAGCGGGGTGAGGATGGTCTCCATAAGCATCGACGGTTCGAATCCCGAGGTGCATGACGGCTTCCGCAAGGTGGCGGGTTCGTTCGAGATGGCCGCATCGGCCCTCAAGGTGTTCAAGGACGGCGGGATGCCCTTCCAGATCAACACGACCGTCACCCAGCACAACCTGGGGGACCTTCCCAACATCCGGGACCTTGCCGAGAGGCTCGGTGCCAAGGCGTGGGACGTGTTCATGCTGGTGCCCACGGGAAGGGCCAAGGTGAGGATGGAGATATCTCCCGAGGAGTACGAGCGGACGCTGAGGAGAGTATATGGATGGAACCGTTCTCTGCCGCTCCCTATCAAGATGACCTGCGCCCCGCACTACACGAGGGTCATCGCCCAGATGGAGGGGGAGGACGACGGCAAGCCGCCGGATGGACCTGCGGGCCGGCCCCACGGCGGTGGACGGGGCTCACGCTCGGGTGGTAGGGGATGCATGGCCGGCAACGGCTTCTGCTTCATCTCCAGCACGGGCGAGGTGTACGGGTGCGGATTCCTGCCGGTGAAGGCGGGGGACGTCCGGCAGGAGTCCTTCCAGAGGATATACCAGGGCTCCCCCCTCTTCCGGTCGCTCAGGGACCACGACCTGCTAGAGGGCAGATGCGGCGTCTGCGAGTACCGGTCGGTCTGCGGGGGGTGCAGGGCCAGAGCGCTGGGCACCTCGGGGAACCTCCTGGGCGAGGAGCCGTACTGCGTGTACCATCCTTCGGGGGAGGGTCATCGATGATCCCTCGCGATCAATGGTCCCGTAGGCCTCTGAAGGGGTTCATGGATAGTGTGTCCGGACGGGCCGGGGAGGATCGCCGTGGAGGGACGCCTGCATGAGACCGAAGACCGTCGTGATCGTATCGATCACATTGGTGCTCTCCTTCCTGGTGCTCGTCACCTATGGCTTCATCCGGTCGGTGGAGGGCCCGGTGGGGGTGGGGGAACCGGAGGTTACAGAAGCGCCCTTCGTCGACAGGGACATAGATCTGTCCACGGGCATCTCCCTGGAGGTGTGGGACACGCAGCCACCAACGGAGGTCGAGCTCGTCTACCAGCTCACGGTGATCCCCTGGCCCGCAAAAGGTTCGCTCCCCCCCATCGCCGTGAAGGCCTTCCACAACGGGAAGGACATCTATCTCTATGTGAGCTGGGATGACGAAACCGAGGACATCCTGTCTGGCACGAACACGTTCTCTGACGCCTGCGCGATCATGTTCCCCCTGAAGAACAGGACAAAGCCCTCCTCGATCATAATGGGCTTCAAGGACATGGTCGGTATCTGGCACTGGAAGGCCGACCTGGATGGTCAGTTCTGGTCGAACGAGGTTCCAGAGGGGTCGACGCCCTATGCCGACTATCATTATCCGTTCGAGGAGGAGGAGGTGCTCGTCGTCACACGACCTGCGCTCAATTCGGCGGTGCGTGACCTCGTGGCGACGGGGATCGGCACCTCTGTGGTGAAGGAGAACCAGACGGTGCAGGGTCGGGGCCTGTACGACAACGGGAGGTGGCACGTGGTGTTCAAACGGAGGCTCGATTCCGCCCACAGTGAGCCCGATGCTACGTTCGTATCCGGTGAGATAAGCTATTTTGCGTTCGCCGTGTGGAACGGTGCAAAGGGCGACCGTGGAGGCAGGAAGTACATATCGGACTGGGTCAAGCTCGAGGTGAAATAATGGAATCGAAGATAATAGCCATAATAATAGGGATAATCGTATTAGGGAGTATATTTATAATCTCCTATAGAGCAGCACCTGAGAAGAAAGTTCTACACATCATCAAAAAGGCTCCCGATTTCGAGCTTCTGAACCAGGACAATGAGACGATATCCTCGGACCAGCTCCTTGGAAAGGTGAAGGTGATGAGCTTCATCTACACGAGCTGCGAGATGCCGAACATGTGTCCGAGGACCACCAAGAACTTCAGGAGGCTCCAGGAATCCCTGGGGGAGGAGCTCGGTGGAAGGACCGTGCTTATTCTCGTCTCGTTCGATCCCGAGCGCGACACCCTCGGTATGCTCAAGAAGTACGGGGAGCTGTACGGCGCGGACTTCAGTAACTGGCACTTCCTCGGTGGGGACGAAGAAGCCATAGAAAAGATCCTCGACGAGTACGAGATCATCGCGGAGAGGCAGGATGACGAGACCTTCCGCCATTCCATGATCGCCCTTCTCATTGACCGGGACAACAACGTGAGGAAGATGTACCTTATGAACAAGTGGGAGCCCGAGGGCATCAGGAAGGACATCGTCACGTTGCTGGGAGAAAGCGACGAAGCATAGGTGGGTCTCCTGAGGTGGCTAAAGAGATGACGGGGGGCCCGTCGTGTGATGACAACCGTCGCCGACGATGCAGGGGATCTTTGGATGCAGCTACGCCACCCAGCTCTCCTTAGTCTCGATGAGCTCCACGAGCTCGCTCAGGAGGCCCGTGACACTCGCCTCCTCCTCGCCGTACACGATGAGCTCGACCTGGCCTTCCGCAGCGCCCCCGACGACATTGATCCATGCGCCGATGAATGCCTTGCTGTAGGCGTTCTGGCCCGCATACTCGCCGAGGAACGTCGTCCGCTCGGGGTCCACCACCTCATACACGGTGTGGATGGCGGAGAACCGCTCCTTGATCCTGCCAAAGACCGTGGCGGGGTCGGTTCGGATGGTCACGGTCTTGCTGTCCTGTATGAGGGATTGGACCCTTTGAGCGAACTCCTCGTGGGAGAGCCGCACCTGCTCAAGGGCGGGGGACACCGAGCCCAGATCAATGGGCTCGATGGGAACGACCTTGGGCCTGCCCTTGTTGTTCTCGTAGGTGATGGAGCCGGTCACCGAACCCTTCACGCTCCTGGTGGGGACGAGGTGGAAGACGGAGCTCTGGAACTCGCCGGCCCTGATGTTACCCAGCTCCACGGTGGGGGAGCCGCCCTGGACCTTGAAGGCGGGGGGGTGGTCGATGGTGACCTTGATATCGGTGATCTTGAAGGTGGAGTTGTTCCTGACCGTGATAGCCACCTTGACAGCGTTCCCATCCAGCGTCTTCCCCCGCTCGACAACCACGTCCTCCTCGCCCAGAGTCTTGCGCTTGAGGACGTGGAGGTAGTAGGCGACGACACCCAGGGAGCCGATGGCGCCGGCCAAGATCTCCCAGTACTCCTTGGCGAAGGCGATCATCCCCTCCCTGGCCTTGGGGATGACTCCGAACAGGAGCTCGGGTGCGGGGCTTGGTGAGGGCGTGGGGGACGGCGGCGCCGGTGGAGCGGTGACCTCGGGGCCGGTGGTCGCTGCTCTGGACTCCTCTAGCTCGACGGCATCCACCGGCACGGGGGTGACCTCGCCCTCCACCTCATCCGGTTCGACGCACGGCGGCTCCCCACGGGCGTGACCGCAGTGCATGGCCCGCTCGTCGCTGCCCGGCTCCTCCACCTCTGCAAAGGTGAGGTGGGCGTTGTAGCAGACCTTCGTCGCTCCACTGGTGTCCCCTTCGCCGCCCGTCGGTGCTCCCTCCCAGAACGACCTGCACCCCTTCTCGGCGTCGGCTGGCCACGGCCCGCAGATGCGTGTGTAGCGTCCGCACCATTCCGGATCGACGCACGGCGGCTCCCCGCGGGCGTGACCGCAGTGCATGGTCCGCTCGTCGCTGCCCGGCCCCTCCACCTCTGCAAAGGTGAGGTGGGTGTTGTAGCAGACCTTCGTCGCTCCACGGGTGTCCCCTTCGCTGCCCGTCGGGGATTTCTCCCAGAACGACCCGCACCCCTTCTCGGCGTCGGCTGGCCACGGCCCGCAGATGCGGGTGTAGCGTCCGCACCATTCTACTTCAATGCCCGCCGAGGTCGGTACGGCAGTCATGGTAGGGACAGGTGTTGGCGACAGGCTCGCTGCTTGGACAAAACAGATGAGCAGGGTCAGGGCAACGGTACGCGATATGGTTTCCATGGTCCTTATCTCAGGGAAGGGCGGGGGGTGTGCCCCCTCTGCTCGTGACCGGTGTCGTTCCGGCCGGGACATGTTCGTGGTGTCCACACGTGTCCATGGCAAAGCGAACATAACAATTGTTATAAAAACTTCCTTCGGTTCCCGTCTGACTCGGCCTTTCTCCATTCCACTTCGCTGGTCTCCGGACTGCTGTTCCTCGTGCTGGGCGACCTCATCTTCTCTAGGGAGCTGATCATCTTGAACCGTTACGTGGGGACGACCTTCCTTCCAGGGATGGCTCTACGGCGCGGAGGAGCGGCTTCTGGCACTGTTGCGATAGCCGTCTAGCGTCCCGAACGCCCGGCCTACCGACCCCCGCGGGCCTGTTTGTTGCAGCCCTTGCCCATGCAATAGGTGTTCATGTGCCTCTCGACCAGGTCGAGCAGCGGCACGATCGTGTCCGTGTTCAGAGAGTAGATTCTCCTCCTCCCATCCTTACTGACCACGACGAAGCGGCAGTCATGAAGGGAGCGTAGTGCATGGGAGACTTTGCTCCTTTCATGATTGACGGCCCTTGAAAGCTCATTGACGCTCAACGGCCCTTCCCTCAGGGTGGTGAGGATGTTGAGCTTCACCTTTGTGCCCAGGGTCTCAAAGAAGAGATGACATTCACGCGTCATTTGAAATGGGACTCACATGTGCTGTGCATCCTCCACCTCCAGCGAAAGCTGTCAAATGAACACCATCTGGTGGTCCCCGGTCTCTAAGAGGAACATGGCTATCCCTATGCTATTGTCCACCTCGTCCATACATTATATGTGAATTTAAATTCACATATGTATAAATAATTATTGGCTTCATCAACCACTGACATGAACCCTGCCGAAAGACCAACAACGATCCTTTCAGAGGAACACCAGAACATACTGAGGCTGATAGGTGCACTGGTCAAGGAATGCGAGTCCCTTCGATCGGGCAAGGAGCTAGACAGGGAGTTCTTTGAGAAGGCCATCGACTTCATACGTAACTATGCCGACAGGTTCCACCATGCGAAGGAGGAGGACATCCTGTTCGTCGAGCTGTGCAAGGACGACGTGCAAATGCACTGCAATCCCATACCGCAAATGTTACACGAGCACGACATCGGGAGGGACTTCGTCAAGGGCATGGAGGCAGGGGTGGGTGAGAACGATCCGTCCAAGGTCATGGAGAACGCTCTGAACTACGCGCAGCTGCTCCAGGAGCACATCTACAAGGAGGACAACATCCTCTACGTCATGGCCGAGGAGGCGTTGGACGCAAAGGTGAAGCAATCGATCCTGAAGCGGTTTGACCAGGCCGAGCAAAAGAGGTTCGAGAAAGGGTCCAAGGAGCGGTTCCTGTCGATCGTGGAGGAGCTCGAGGGCAGGGCCAAGGGCTGAGCGGGACCCGACATCACGTCCCTCCGGATCATCAGACCTCCATATGGGCTGCCCGAGACGGTCGCTCTGCGCGATGATACGTCCATGATCATCGATGATGGTGTCGATCTCGGGGCATCAGGCACGCTCTATCTTCGGCTCAAACATCGCCCTCATCCCCTGCGACCTCCAGGACACCGATCTCCCGGTGCTTGCCGGCGATGGTGTCGGCGAGCCCGTCTAGGGCGACGAACTCATCCTTTCCAGGCGTGCCCTTGCACAGGACCGAGCCGACGACCTCGACCTTGAGGTTGGGGATCGATCCTACCACGGTCTCCACGGCCTTCCCACCCCAGCCGTAGGAGCCGATGACCGCCGCGAACCGCGTCTTGGGCCGGAGCGCGTTCGCCAGCGTTGCGGCGTACGTCACGGACGGGTGCGGCCCGCCAAGTACCGTCGGCGTACCTACCACAATGGTGGGGGCGTCCACCAGGGCGATCGCGAGCTTTCCTATGTCCGTGACGGCGAGGTCGAAGGGCTCCACCATCACGCCACGTTCCGCGAGCGCCCCGATGAGATGCGTCACCATCGTCCCGGTGCTGCCGTGCATGGAAATGTAGGGGAGCACCACGATATTCGTCAGATGGTCCGACGTCCAGGCCTTGTAGGCGTCCACAATGAACGATGGCTGGTCGTACAGGGGGCCGTGACTTGGAGCTATAGTCCTGATGTCGAATTGTTCGAGCTT
>Ga0187833_10003722_pt1 | contig 15260 bp, 14 predicted proteins | sample ETNtaG_37_FD_167968 | JGI IMG/M metagenome (GOLD analysis project Ga0187833, IMG submission 167968) | Marine microbial and viral communities from oxygen minimum zone, Eastern Pacific Ocean - ETNP2014_SV_400_PacBio MetaG (Illumina Assembly) | ecosystem: Environmental > Aquatic > Marine > Hypoxic...
TGCTGTACCAGCCGTAGTAGCGCACCAGATGTTCACCCCGGTCCGGGACGTGCTGCAGAAGAAGTTTTAGCCAGGCGGCTCCCGGCATGATCTGGAAAAAAAGGATGCAAATATTGACCATGCACCAAGACGATATATGCGTGTAGGAATCAACTTTAATGTTTTCTTCATCTTACTTGCATTTTAGAAAATTACTATCGAAATTAAAACCACGCAATATATCAATATATATAGCATAGAAATAAGCTACTCTTTTAGGGTAGAAAACAAACGCTTTTAATAATTTAGAATAGTCCTTTGATTTAATTGATTTTGAAAAGTATGATAAAGAAAAATATCTTGCCTCCAACGATAACGGAAGAGGTATTAGCAGAGGAACAATAAGATAGTCTATCAATCTTATTTTTGTATAATCGTAGCCATAATGCTTTAATCTACTATTTAACAAGAAGTTAATAAGATATTTATCAATAAAGGTAAGTTTAATTTGCCATTTATTATCCAACATATTAGCCGACCATCCAGACCCTTCATTCTTCTTTGCTGAACAACGATCTCCTTGCCAAAGAAGGCCGGCCCACGTTGATTTCATTAATGAATCTTCGTATTTTATCTTAGCCCATTCACAGAATGACTCTAGGGTGCATTTCTTACCCAAGTCCTCTAGTCTAATAACAATGTAATCATTATTGTAGTGTCGGATTGAATAAGAATCCATGACAATTCTTTTTAGATAATTATAAAGATGATGCGCATGGTCAAATTTATTATTATATTTTCTCCAATGAGTTACTCCTGATAAAAAATTGGCTCTTGGATCTCGTGTCATACATATGATATTAGAGTCTGGAAAATCAGACAAAAATAACGGTAATTTTTCTGCGTGATGGATATGATGCAAAACGATTTTTTTGTTCAAAACATTCTGATTAAGAGATAAACTATAAGCGCCATAAACGGCTAATAGAAAGTTTTTCGAATTGACATCCCTACCATATAACAAATTGATTACGTGATTTTCAAATGATATTATATCAATATTTACAGATTTATCCTTATTTACGCCAAGAGCCTCTTTTCTCTCAAACAAGTCATATTTTGACTTCAATTTTTCTATATTCTTACCTGTAAACTCTTTTACTAAGTCAGGCAATAACATGTTACTGCTCTTTACACACATAGAATCTTCCCAAAAGTTATGAAGCCATAATATGCCATTAAAAGTGATTATTTGGCTATGTGAATCACATAAACTTTGAAAGAAATCTGAACCTGTCCGGCCAGTCGTAATTAATGCATGCATCTCAACAGACAACAAATGATCCATTAATCCGTTATAGTCAATCTTTTTTGTATTATTCATAATTAGTTGAACAGTGCTTATTGAATTATTTCAATCTTACGATAAATACTACGGGCCGGGAATCTATTCAATAACCATGCAAGCTCTATAATGTTATCCTGAGGGTGATCCATGAAATAATGATCAAGCCATAGCAATTTGGTCATCATGAGATATTTTAACTAGAAATGGTGCTTTATTAGTTGAACAGTGCTTATTGAATTATTTCAATCTTACGATAAATACTACGGGCCGGGAGTCTATTCAATAACCATGCAAGCTCTATAATGTTATCCTGAGAGTGATCCATGAAATAATGATCAAGCATAGCAATTTGATTGTCATCATGAGATATTTTAACTAGAAATGGTGCTTTCTCTTTTTTTATATTATTCAACTCAGAATTATGTTCACCATAATTACTAGGATTAAACCATAATCTAGTTTTATGTATGGCTGATGTATTAAAAATATCTGTTTTCCGAAGAAAATTTACCATTTTCATCTCATCTAGATAATCCTTATACTCATTATATCTTTTGTTATCCACCCTACGCATGATATGTTCTGCCTGATTAAAACCATAATCCAAGATATCTGCAATAAATTCTTTAAAGAGTAGAGCCTTATGTTTGAATGTTACATTACTACCCTTTTCACCGTTTATATATAACTCATAATTTCTTTTGAAGTCTTCCTGTAGCATCTCACTACTCTCAAAAAGTTCTACTTTTACATCACTCATGTAACTATCAATCAAAGTTTTTGTTCCTTTATTATAGGTATTAGGGTTATTATGACACTCCATCATCCAATCCCATATAGATACATCCATCATCTTAAGAACATTATGTAACTCATGAAAAAGATCGTCATTATAAAAAATTTGCATACTTATCTGCAATCTTCTACATTCGATGTAATCATCGAAACTTAATGTGGAAGTTTCAGTTACAATTTCTTCTTCTTCAACCGATAAAATTGTGTTTGCATCATCGAACTTATAAGCCCCAAAACTTTTTGCAGTAGCTCTAAATTTTGTTCTAAAGCCATATTTTTTTCTGTTCTCAACTGAATACAATTCTGATCCTTTAATCATCAGCAAAGTATGTGTTCTAATTATATCAATGCCTGTTAAAACTAAATCCTTAAGGCATAAAAAATATTTTTCTAATGTATCGCCTGGTAATGATGCAATAACCTCTGAATATGTTGGTACGCCATGTTTGGCTCCATCAGTTCCTATTTTAATTATATCATCAATTGAGATATTATTACGTTTAATATTTTTCAACACTTCCTCATCTAAGTGTTGGACTGAAGCGGAAAGTGCAATATCTCCATCGAGTATTTCGGCACCTTTCAATACCAATTCCTGTCTATTTTTTCCTGTACTTGAACCAATAAAAGTTGGCCAGTTATATTTCTTTTTTAGTTCAGCTAACGTATTACACACATCAATATTTTCTTTAAACATAAGGAAATTCGAATCTGCAACAAACATCATTTTTTGCTTATTATGATTTTTGGCGATGTACTCTAATTCACTTGTTATTTTGTTATTATGTTTTTTTGCAACTTTATTATAATAACTACTGCCTTCGCTGCAAAATGCACATTTAAATGGGCATCCTCTATTTGTTTCAACCAAAGGCCATAGTGTAGTATTAAAAAATTTATCCATTAATCCATCTGTATATGGAGATGGAATATCATCAAAATCAATTATCCTATTTTCAATATTACTACCATAAAAATTACCACAATCATCAATCGAACTTACACTGTTTAAACATAATTGTTTGCATTTTAATATGTCATTTTTATTTTCAATAAGAGAATCGATAAGATTCACAAATGCTATCTCACCTTCCAATCTAACGTAGAAATCTATCCACGGTCTTTTTTTCAACCAACGTTCTTGATCTATATTGTCATCAGGAAAATCTATACCTCCAAATATATTAACAATATCTGGATATGTTTTTTTTGCCAACCTGACTATCTTACTGGAAAGATCTGAATTCCATACAAAGTTAGAGCATGCTATCGCATATGGTTTGCGATCATGTATTGCATCTATTAATTCTTCTGGGTATTTGAATAACTCAACATCAAATATATCTGCATATTTACTATTATGTAAAAAATATGAAGCGATACATCCGACATTGTATGGCATAAATTCACTTGCAATCGTCTGACTGGTATGTGTGAGATCAGCAAAATAAATTATTTTTTTCACCATGACTTTATTGGCTCAAATACTAAGTTTATATTTTTTTCCATAGTGCAGTTATCATGCTTCCGGGAAAAGGAACTGATTCAGTTACATCATCATGTCCTTTTGCTATCAAACAGATGTCTTTTTTTATTTTATTAAAGTCATGGTGGGGATTCGCATAAGGTGTTTCTTCATATTGATAACTATAATCGATCAGTTTGAAACTATACCTGCTCATTATATTATCGAGATGTTGCAGTGAAAAATGATGTACATGGTCTGGAGAAAATAAATTCCATTTCCCCCTATACACATCAAATGCAAAGGCTGCTCCATTTGGAGTTGCTGTTATATATAAAAGCCCTCCTTTTGAAATTATTTCAGAAATTCTCTCAATTACTGAAACAGGGTCTACAAAGTGTTCTATAACACCTCTCATAGTTATGAGGTCAAAAGCTTCATCGAATTCAATTTTAGTAAAATCACCTACAATGATTGGAATATTAAATTTATTCATTGCTTCTATTCTACATTCATCTGAACGCTCAACACCCATCCTCTTAAAATTGTTAGCATTAAATCGAGATAAAAAATATCCTGCACTGGACCCTATATCTAACACGCTTCCTCTTGTTATATGTCTAAGTATCCAGTCCCTATCTATGTCATACATTATTTCTCGTTGTTGAAGTGTTTTCTTATCTGCCAACCTATTTGATAAATACGTTGAATACAATAATTCTATTCCCTCTTTTGTGAAATAAGGGTTAATAGATATCATTCCACATTCTTTACATTGTCTGCCTTTTAAGTACTCAAGCTCTGAATGAATGTCAAAATTATTGTTTCCACATACGACACATGGTGCAATATTCTTACCTAGATATTTTTCTAGGTCGCTTAGTTCTATTCGATCGACAGTCATTTCAAATTAACGATGAAGGATTTTCCAACCGAGTGGTAATTGAACCATTCAGTGAACTCAATGCCGATGTTTTCAGCCAGAAACTCCCGTAAGGCCGAGGCTTCTCCTTTATTGCTGTTTCCTTGATAACAATAATAATCATCGAACATAACAATTGTTCCCTGCTGAAGAAGGGGTTTAATAAAATTAAGAACGACTTTAGTTGGAGAATAAATATCACAGTCAATATGCACAATAGCTGCGGGTCGAAACTGCTCCCTATAATCATCTTTCAACAACTCTGAAAAAAACCTTTGTGTAATGTATATCTATCCTGAGAAACAGCATGTTCCTTTAATATTAAATTAAACTCTTTCAGTGAACAAGCATACTGTCCACCACTAAATTTATAACCACCCTCGAGAAGATTATGGAATTCGTCTTTACTCGATTCAATACCGGATAAACCTTCGAAGGAATCAAATCCGTGACAATGAATTGGCACTCCCCAATTCCGAGCTTCTTGTTGGCTCTCGAGTGCATAGAGAAAAGATCGTCCTTGATAAAGACCGAATTCAAAGTAATCACCTGGAAGCTTATTTATCAGGATATTTGAAAAACTCCTTTTCAGCATCAGTTTGACCTCAAGCCCGGGTTCGTATTGTACAAGGTAAGGGCTTCTGAAATATGCCCTCAGAACCCTGCCAACATAGGGAATAGTTGATTCAAATATTTTTTGCTTTAGTTTCACTTATTTAAACACTCATAACATTATTGAAAAAGAATCTCCAACTCTATTTAAATTAGAATCATGAGTATTATTTTTACATACATTGCATATAGTCAAATTATCATCTTGGCATTCGCTAACAAATTCAGATCTTGCGGTTTGATATTTATTATTATTCCATATATCTAGAACATCTTCATCAAAAACATTGCCAAAATCAGCCTTCTCATCTTCAACGATACAACATGGTGATATACCCCCATCAAAATTGATAACTAGACCACTCCATAGCCAATGGCATTGTTTTTTTGTTTTTGAAGGTAATACTGTTAATGATGCTTTGGTTTTAGAATACGTTGGATAAACATACCTATCATTTTCTGGCAACCAATCCATGCTTTCATTAGGATTAACTTGAATAGTACCCGTACTTATTTTATCAACTCCTAATGATTCAGCCAGTTTTATAAATTCTGATATTTGGTGTTCATTATGTCTCATTACTAGCATCTTAGCTTCAATAATAGGCTCTTCAATTCCAAGTTCACTCTTTGCTTTAACCATCCTCTTTATATTATCCAATACTAGTCTCAGTTCACCTCTAACCCTATAATACTCATATACATCTTGTGTTGTACCATCTAAATCAACAATCATGTGTGACAATCCTGACTCTATTAATCTATCTAAATATCCGTTTTTATAGTTAATAGATAAGTTGGTCGAGAGATTAGTCCATATATTCATACTACTTGCATAGCTAATCATCTCTGGTAGATATGGGATCAAGGTAGATTCTCCCCAATTTTGTAAATATAATTCTATTGTCTCATCTTTGATAATATCAATAATATTCTTGAAATTTTGCAAACTTAGTTTGCCTTTTTTTCTATTACTTAGGCCAAGACCCGTAGGACATAACGGACATTTCAAATTACATGAGTTATTTGTTTCAATAACAATATGGTATGGTTTTGACGATAAAATCTCCCGTTTTTCAATTTCCTCATTCCTAGATAAAATAAAATTATCTATCTTTTTTTGCGTTAAATAGCGCTCTGGTATATGTGAAATAAGTTTTTTGTCTTCAAGACTTAGAATATCAAGATTCATACATTTACTCTTCTTTTCTTATATAAGCAGTCATAATGCTCCCATAAAAAGGAGGGGAAAGTTTTTTTTTATTAAATAATCTAGTAATGTTGCGAAATGTAAAGTAATCAGTTTTAAAGTACGGATACTCCATCTCTATTATTTTTAATTTATATTTCTTGATAAGGAGTGAAATACTCTTTTTTGTTAAAATAGATAAATGCGTTCTATCGAGCAATCTAAAGTTGCCCTTAAACCTTTTTGCCGTATATGATTCTGCATTTGGAGTACCGATTATCATCAATCCACCAGGCTTTAATAAATCATTCATTGAATCTATTAAGCTTGATGCATCAGGTAGATGCTCTATAACGTGATAGCACATAATTACATCAAAATATTCATTTCCCAACTTCTCAACAATATCATCAAGATTGTTATGCCTATATACTGCCGGTGTTGTTTTTTTAATAAAGGATAGCGCCTCTTCAGAGATATCAAAAGCATGTTTTTCCCATTTATCTGAAATTGCTGATAAAAAAAACCCGAGCCCAGCTCCAATATCTAAAATTTTTCCGTGTGGAATAGTGTTTATATGATTAATCGTATTGCCATACCAATTCTTGATTTTGCTATCTCTCTCTTCTGTAAGATTCCTTTTTACTCCATCAGGATCCATCACTTCCCCCCAATAGGTGGCATCATATTTAACTATAGTAGTGTTAACTTGATACCACGTACCACAATTACTACATATAGCATACTCATTACCCTGATAATCCAACAATGTTCCATCTTGATTGGTTTCACTACAAATAGTGCATTTGGTTATTTGTTTTTTTATTCGACTCATTAATTTATTTATTGCATTTTCTTTAAAATATACTCCGCATAATCCCAGTCTTTTTCATCATCTATATCAATAAAAAATATCTCATCACGGTGCATCGCATAGACCTTTCCAGCAAACATTTTCTTATAATTAATTAACGAACTCACTCGCATTGCATCGACATACCCGTCACAAAAAACAGTATTAGGTAAATCTTGAGATCTAGTATATTGAAGAGCTTCCATATCATCATGAAATGGCTCTATAAGTGAATTACTATTAATTCTTTTCATCCAATAAGGTGGATAGCAGACAGGCTGCGTTGTTCTTACATAATCTATAGAACTATTCTTATTGAGAATTTCTATGGCTTTTTCAATTTCGCCCTTGATACGAAACGGTTGTGTTGGTCGCAGAAAAACCACAATATCAGGAACCCACATATCTTCCCGTTCAAGATAATCTAAGCAATGCGCCACAACGGGATAATCCAGCGTTTCATCTTCAGAAATTTCATTTGGTCTCAAAAATGGTGTCTCTGCACCATATTGTCTAGAAACTTCTGCAATTTCCATATCATCAGTGGAAACAATTATTCTGGCATTTATTTCTGCTTGCAGGGCATACTCAATTGTATATTGAATCAGTGGCTTTCCATTTAACTTTCGTATATTTTTCCTTGGGATTCTTTTAGATCCTCCACGCGCCGGGATTAATATTAAAACATTTTTAGACATTTCCATACTTAGAATTTCTAATCATCGTATAGCCTTTAATTAGCTCTTGAATACCCATATCTAAAGAGTGAGATGGCTTAAATCCGGTACTCTCAATCTTTTCATTAGAGACGATATAGTTTCTCTGGTCAGGATCTTTACCGACTGCTGCCTCCATTATCGTAAAGTCCGGGATATGCTTCTGTATTACCTCACAAAGCTCTCTTTTTGAGAGGTTTGCATCAGAAAGTCCTACATTATAAATCTCACCCTTCATATTACTATGGTTCTCTAACGCATGGAGAAATACATTGGTTACATCTCGCACATGGATATAGTTTCTCCTGAAATGACTCTCAAACAGTACAATCGAACCATCTCTATAAGCACGATGGGTGAAATCGTTAACCAAAAGATCCATACGCATTCTTGGTGACATACCAAAGACGGTGGCCAAGCGGAAACTGATTGAGTTAGGCATGTCAAGCAGCTTCTTCTCTATTTCTACTTTTTCAATTGCATATTGCGATATTGGATGCAGTTCTGATTCTTCTGTACAGAAGTTATCTTTATCGCCAGTACCATAGGCACTATTTGTGGTTGGCATTAAGATGATCTGTTCTTTACTGGATAGATGAAACATCATCTCTATCGCGTCGTGGTTAACTGTGGTTGCACCAATTTTGTCTTCGCTACAGAGTGGCGCACCAACCAGTGCGGCAAGTGGAATTATAACATCAGCGTTTTTCATAAGATCTTGTATGATCTCTTTATCGCGAATATCTCCTCTTACAATCTCAAAATTTGGATTTGAGCAAACATGTGCAAGACTATTCTGTTTAAACATAAAGTTATCCAAAACGGTAACTTTATAGTCTCTTTCTAATAGAGCAGGTACCAACGTTGATCCTAGATATCCTGCTCCACCTGTTACTAATATATTTTTCAAATATTATCTCCTATAATAATGGGTTGATCTTTCTTGAAATTTTCTTGTGCTTTTTCATCTAGCAAGTTATCCCACTCAGTTGGCTTTATACCTATACCACCTGTTCTTTTTGTGGTTAGATTATGGTTGCCAAATTTATCTCCTCGTTTTATCTCTTTTCTTGCTACGATAAATTTTCTAAGTTTATTACGATTTGCTTCTTCACATGGCATTACATTCTTATCACCATTACCCAAAGCAGATTCTGTCTGCCTAATAGCATTTATTAACTCTTTTAGCTCATTTGGCTCAAGTGAAGCTCTATGGTCTGGCCCTGGGAGATCTCGACTTATAGTAAAGTGTTTCTCATATACACATGCACCCAGTGCAATAGCTGCAATTGCTGCATTATACCCTGACACATGATCGGAATATCCTACTGCTACATCACATGTATCTGCTATCTGTCGCATTGCAGTAATATTAGCCTGATCGACTGGCGCAGGGTAACTACCAGTACACTGCAAAACCACCAAATCATTTACACCCTCACTCTTGATTAACTCAACACTATTATTTATCTCATCTAAATTAGTCATGGCAGTTGAGAGGATCATAGGCCTCCCCTTTTTAGCCATATATCTCAAAAAAGGGGTGTTACTTGCGTCTGTTGAAGCTATTTTAAAGAGCTGCACATCTAGCTCATCTAGAAGGTCTACACTACGCCAATCATATGGCGTGGAAAGAAATATAATATCTTTACTTTTACAGTATTCTATTAGTTTTATATGCTGTTCTCTATTAAGCTCTTGACTCTTAAGGAGTTCATACCAGGTTTGAGTTTTATCATCACCGGTTGTTTCAATATGATAATTTGCTTTTGGCGCATCACGAAGTATTATTTCATCCGTAATAAATGTTTGAAATTTTACTGCGTCCGCACCTGCATCCTTTGCCACATCTATTAATTGCTTTGCAAGCTCAGTATCACCATTATGATTAACTCCTGCTTCTGCAATAATAAAACATGGTTGGTTATGTGCAATGATGTGGTTTTGTAATTTAATTCCTTGCATTTATAATTCTTCTTTAAAATCTTCTCATTAATGTAATGCTATTCTTTACTTGATCTATAGTTGCATTCCTGAACTCTAAAATATGCGGTACATTTGGTAATAATGGTAGGTAATTAAATACATATGAGTTGTTTGTTAATGGTAGGTGTTGATCAACTTTACGATCATTATCACTAAGCTCTACTAAAACAACTTTACGGTAATATTGTTTGATAAAGTCATCCATCTCGAATCCATGCTCTATGGAAGCGAATCTTGTATGCGCTAAATTCAAATTTAAGTAAATATGCTCTGGAAATATAGAAAAAAGGTGGTCATACTCCTCAATCGTTTCCATTAGTAGTACGCCTGGCTCAGATAGTGAACCTTCAGTCTCTATGGCCAATTCAATATTGTTCTCTATTGCTGTGTCAATTAGTATAGAAAGGGAATCTAACATAATGGAAAATGCCGTTTCCTTTCTAACTCTATTTCTTGGAAATACAAAATCGTATGTGTGCTTATTATTTTTGTTGACCCCCGGGTCAGTTATAAATCCTGGATGAATTGTATATGTGGAAGCTTGGATATTATTAGCAAACTCTATACAGTGTTTTGCATGATTAATTGACTTGTTTCGTACATCAGAGTCAACTGAGGCAATATTCATGACAAAATCTTGATTTTTAGCCGGCGGAAAAAAATTATGCGTTACAATTCTTTTACCCCACCTTTCATTAATAATATTATCTATATCTGCACGAAAGATATGGGTTGAACCAAGTTCTACACCATCGATATCTAATCCATCTATTAGTCTCAAAACCTCATCTATATCTGTAGAATTTTTACCGTGAAATGTTGTCGATAAGAAAAGTTGCATAATCCATTTTTATATTTTCTTCGCTGGCACACCAACGTAGGTACCGTTCAAATCTATATTAGCAATAACAGATGCACCTGCGCCAATGACCACATGGTCAACAATGGCTATATTTTCAATTATTGATACACCGATACCTATATATGATTTATTTCCTATATTGCAACAGCCTCCAATTGAAGCCCCTGGACCTATATTGGAAAATCCACCCACTTTGGTATGATGCCCTATTGTTGCGTTTGAATTAATTAGCACATTTTTCCCTAAAACAACTCCTGCATGTATCGTAACATTAGGATAGATTATTGAGCCAGTTGCTATCGATGCTTCTGATGATATATACGAGTCAGGATAGATAAATGTCTGTTGCTGTAATTTTTTTTTCCTGATTTTATCTGACACCTTAGATCTTATTAGAGGGTTTCCAATTGCAATTAAAATATTACTATTTGAATCTAATGTTTCTATTACTTTGTCTTCCCCTAGCCATTCTGCAGGTAGTTTATTGGTTGGTTTTGGTCCGATAAATCCTGTTAATCCTATATCCACACTACTGAGTAAACCAGCAAGCTCTATAGCAAAGCCACCTGTGCCTATTATTATCATATTTGCCATGAAGAAAGCCCTTTTTGATCAATTATAATTGCCTCAGGATTAAGTCCTATCTTCTCCAGTGACTCTATGACTTGATATCTATAGAATGGAGGCGCATAAAACAAAAAATAACCACCTCCTCCTGTTCCGAGCAGTCTACCACCTAATGCGCCAGCGTTTATGGCGGTAGCATGAATTTTATCTAATTCAGCATTTGTAACTCTAGGATTACTTTCTTTTTTTATTGCCCATGTCTCCTCTAATAGTAGAGCAAAATCATCGTATCTGGTACGTAGAAGATAACGCTTCATCTCTGTAGTAATATCTTTTAATCGTTCTGAATTTTTTTCTTGTTTTTTTGTAAATGTTCCACTTCCACAATTGTCCTCCTGTATTGTTCCACCCAAATGTGTCTGTTTTGTATGGCAAAGTATAAAGCTTTCTTCTAACTCTCTTATATTATCAGGCTCTAACCTAAGCGGCATCACGACATTATGTTGACGATCAAATTCAAGATAATTAAATCCCCCAAATACAGTGCTATATTGGTCTTGCCAGCCTCCTGCTATCTTAAGTTCAATACGCTCAGACTCAAAGGCATACTCTGCAATTTCATATCGATCAAGTCTAGGTTCGCGGAATTCGTTCAAGCACCCGATTACAGATGCCAGCAAACTGGCTGAGCCGCCCAAACCTGAGGCTGGTGGAAAATCACAACCCACTTCTAGATCAAATCCAAATTTTGGTTTTAATAATTTAATACCAGCCTTGATCAAATCTAATTTTCCGTCATATTTAATATTCTCAATACGCTCAATCTCAATTTTTTGTTTATAATCATGTGAGTATATTTTAATTTTTTGGTCTTTTCGTTTTCTCAAAACAGCATGACTATATTTTGCAATAGTGCAAGATAGTCCTGCACCCCCTTGATCCATAAAATATTGAGTAAAATCCGTACCACCTCCAGCCAAGCTGATTCTTGCTGGTGTACGTGCACGACTCACTTCATGAGATTTTTGATGATTATAGCCACTGCTAACCAAATCAACTAAACAACCTTCAGAATCAAGAACAGGAATAAAATGTACATTATAGTCCAACAACTTTATAATATCCTCTCTAGGACACCCTGCTCTCACGAAAGAAAATTCATTTATCATACACTCTGTAACTAATACATTTACATCTCCATGATCAAGTAAAAATCGCCTAATATCTCCATCCGTTACAAGACCAATAACTTTATTATTATCATTATCTATTACCAATACCAATCCATAGTTGTTCTTAGATATTTTCTTCATCGCATGATGCAAATCAGAGTCTTTACTTACAACAACATTATTAAATTTTTTATTATCAAACATTAGATTAATTACTGGAGCGAATTTCATTGTATGACTCAGGTGTTCCAATATCAAAAAAACTTTCTGAGTCGTCTAACACATAAGCAAGCAATTGCCTATTTTTTGCTAATTCTGGGAAGAGGTCATGCTCTAATGAGAATGGCTCTATCCTTTTATTCGAGAATACCGAGCAGTCAATTAAATAAGCTCCACTATTCACGATACCCGGTTGATGCCTGCCTGTTGCCTGCTCAAACGATCTTACATAACTATCTTCTATTATTATCTTTCCAAATCTAGATACGTCTTGAAGTTTTGATGCTATCAAAATGATAGATGACTTTCTATCATTCCAATATTTAATAACAGGCTTCAGGGAGAATCTAAATAGCGTATCACCATTAATAACCAATACGTTACCTTTAAAACTTTTCTGTTGAATAACATTCGTTACTGCACCACCAGTACCCAAAGGTTCATTTTCATAAACAACGTCAATTATGATATTACTTTTTGAACACCTGTCAGCATAGTCCTGTAGCTGCTCTGCCATATGGTGCACAGCTAAAGTCACATTTGTTATTCCTTGACTTATTAACCACTCCAGCTGATGCTCTATAAAGGGTTTTCCTGATACCTCTGCCAATGCTTTCGGACGATCTGAAACAGCTGGTTGCAAACGAGTACCAAAACCACCTGCAAGTATTATAGCTCTATCCATTAATATCTAACCACTCTTGAATAATGTCAGCTATTTTTAACTGCTCATTTTCATTTAATTCTAAAGAGGATGGAAGATGTATTGAACGCAGTGATACTGAAAGAGAGACAGGAAAATCATTTGGATCGTTACTATTTTCATATGGTGCCGCCATATGCACAGGATATATCATTTGACGGCACTCTATCTCTTTTGATTGCATATATTTGATTAGAGGATCACGTAACTCTTTGCTATCGAGGGTTATGGTTGACATCCAGTGTACGGTATCACACCACTCTTCGCTTGGACGCCAACATACCTTCTTATTACCAGCAAATAGTTTTTTATAGCGCTTTTCTTGATTTTTTCGTTTTGATAGAACATCATTTAAATGTTGTAGTTGTCCAACACCTACTGCTGCCTGCATGTTAGTCATTCTATAATTAAATCCTGCTACAACATAAACATATCTTTTTTCACGAGACATACCATGATCACGATAAATTCTCATCTGCTTGTCTAAAGTTTTATCATTTGTAAGTACAATACCACCCTCGCCCGTAGTCATTATTTTATTAGCATAGAAGCTATAGCATGATGCATCTCCCATTGTTCCAACTAGTTTGCCTTTATATTTTGCACCTGGTGCCTCAGCAACATCTTCTATAATGTAGAGATTGTGTTTTTTTGCAATTACTGAGATAGCGTCCATATCAGCAGGGTGTCCATAAGCGTGTACTACAATAATTGCCTTAGTTTTAGATGTTATTTTTTCCTCTAATTTTAGTGGATCTATACCCCAATTTATTGGGTGCACATCAACCAATACAGGCTCTGCTCCGGTCAAACGGATCATATTTGCCGGTGCAATAAAGGTTAAATCTGGGCAAATAACTTCATCATTTTTACCGATACCTAAAGCAACAAGAGCTAAATGAAGTGCTGAGGTACAACTTGAGGTTGCTACGCCATATTGCATGGCGTTCCATTTAGAAAAGTTATTTTCAAACTGTTCTATAAACCCACCCTGCGATGATATCCAACCTGTATCAATACACTCTAACAGGTTATCTTTTTCATTTTTGCCAAAAGATGGGGAATAGATTGGTATCATCCGTTAACTCCTATTTCATCGTCCTTAATTAGAGAAAAAGCTCTTTGAAGATCACCTTTCCAATCATCAGAAAAGAATGCCATATCTTTCAAAAAGTTATTTCTAGCAATTTGCACTTCGGAAGAAAACCAGTAATCTTTATTTAGGATGAATTTTTTTGCGTTATATACAAATTCTTTGTGATTAATACAAATAATTCCAACCTCCCTCAGTGACGAAAATAATTCCTTATGTTCATCTTTAGCCTCATAAATCTCAGTATTCCATATACATATTGATGGAATATTGTATACCATACTTTCAACAAATGAAGTAGCAGGTCCATCAAATACATGTAGATCCATATATGATAAGTACTCGACAGAACCACCCTTTGTTAGATACTTAACCTTAAGCCTTTTACAAGGCAATTTTTGAAAAAGCAACCATTCACACCCTTTCAAGAGTTTATATCCAAACCCTTTAATCTTAATGAATAGCAAAATATTATTGCCAATTGAGCAATCATCTAGTCTGTAAAATAATTCGCTAACCCACTCTCTATGCCTTAACATATCGGGTGAATTACATCCATCCGAAAGCCCAGAGACGTATAACGTAGATAATCCTATTGAAGAAAACTGTATATATGATTTCCTTCTAAATATTTTTCTTTTAGTTTTGTATCTATTATAGATATCATATAAATATGGATTAGTAACATTAATAAATTTTGGAAAAGAATTATGTTTTAGCTTTTCAGATCCCCACAACATAAAATAATCAAGATGTTTTCCTCGCTCATATTTTCCTGC
>Ga0187833_10003723_pt1 | contig 15259 bp, 17 predicted proteins | sample ETNtaG_37_FD_167968 | JGI IMG/M metagenome (GOLD analysis project Ga0187833, IMG submission 167968) | Marine microbial and viral communities from oxygen minimum zone, Eastern Pacific Ocean - ETNP2014_SV_400_PacBio MetaG (Illumina Assembly) | ecosystem: Environmental > Aquatic > Marine > Hypoxic...
CTGAAAAAGTTACTTCTGAAGCTGGTTTGTATGCTGGACCGTCTGTTGCTGAAGGTACTGATAGAAGATGGGAGGCAGAGGTTATTAGAGATTTATTATCTGGAGCAAGAGAGTTAGGGAAAGATTTGAGAAGAGACCATTATGTCCCTGTTGGTTTAGCTGTTCCTAGTGAAAGAGTTGAAGATTTAGAAGAACATATAAGAAATAAACCAGGAGTTTATAGAAATGGAATAACTGCTATTAATCCACAAAGAGAAAAAGGTTATGTTGCATTATCTAGAGAGATCAGAGCAGGTAAGAGATGGGAAGAAATGGGTGAATTGTATAGGGATTTTGATGTTGTTGGTTTTAATTATTTAACAAATTTTAGTAGAGATTGAATTTTTTTCTAAAAAATAGTTAGTTTTATATAGTATTTGGAAATATTTTCCATTATGATAGATAAAAAAGATGCAATGGTTTTGAAATTCTTGAAAGATGATGCTAAATTAAGTATTAAGGATATTTCTAAAAAGACTTTATTACCAATTACTACGATTCATAATAGAATTAAGAAGTTAGAGAAAAAAGGGATTATTAGAAATTATACTGTTAATTTAGATGATAAAAAATTAGGAACTATAAGTGCATTTGTTTCTGTATCTATGGATTATAAAACATTGAGAGGAAAAGGTAGTGATGAAAATGATTTGTTAAAAAGAATAAGAAATCATGATGCTGTTGAAAGTGTTTGTATGTTGACTGGAGATGTTGATATGTTAGTTAAAGTTAGAGTTGAGAATGTAAATGAGTTAGATAAATTTGTAATTGATTTTTTAAGAAAATTAGATGGTATTGAAAGAACAAATACTATGGTTATTTTGAATGAGATCTAATAAAGAAAACTATCTTCTGTTAATCTGTCATTGAATTCATTTGACATATTAGTTAGCATTTGGTTTTTAATTTCTTTTGAATCTTTTGTATGTCCTAAAACAAAACCTAATTTTACATATGCTGTTTCTGGTAAGATATCTTCTAAGTAAATAACTCCTAGTTTTGAGATTTCTCTTCCTGGCGAATATACTAAAGGATTTAGTTTTCCATATAATGTTTGAGGTGCTGCACATATAGTTAAACCAGCGTTAATTGCTTTTTTTATTGAAGGAAGCCAGTTATATTTTGATTCTTTAACTGCTACGTGTCCTAATCCTGTTGTTTCTATTACTACTCCCTTGTATTTTTTTTCAGTTAAAAAATCTAGAATATCTGGAGAAGCTCCTGGATAATATTTTATTAGAGCAACTTTTTCTTCGAATTTTGTATCTGCAGTTACTTTTTCATCTGTTCTTTTTTTGTATTTTTTATTAAGAATTTTAATAGATCCATTTGGAAATATTTTTGCTATTGGTAATTCATTGATGGGTCGGAAAGTAGAACGTAAAGATGTATGACATTTTCTAACTTTAGTTCCTCTGTTAGCTAAGCAATAGGTATCTGATGATTCTCCATGACCTACTAGCATAACTTCTGCTATGTTTGATTTGGCTAAGTGTGAAGAGCATATTAGATTTAGATTAGTATCTGTTGAACCTCTATCTGTTGATCTTTGTGAATATGTTAAGATAACTGGTTTTGATAGATTTTTAAGCATAAAAGATAGTGCTGCTGACGTAAAATGTAATGTGTCTGTTCCGTGAGTTATTATGACTGCTTCATCTTTGTTGATTAATCTTGCTGTTGTTTCTGCAATTTTTTTCCAATGTTGATACGACATGTTTTCTGATGCTATTGCAAATGGAGATTCTATTTTATTTATTTGAACTATATCTGACATTTCTGGAGCTAAAGAAAGAATTTCATGTGGTTCCATTAACCATTTAACTGCTCCTGTGTTATAATCTATTTTTGAAGCGATTGTTCCTCCCGTTGATATTAAAGAAACAGAAGGTAAAGATTTATTTTGTTTTATTTTTGTTTTTGGTGTTATTCTTTTAATTGTTTTTAATTTTTTAATAGATTTTATTTTTGAATTTGAAATTCCTATGTTATAACCCGAGGATAATTTAAGAATTAGTGTTTTTTTGTTTGATGAAGGAATTAATATACCTTCGAATATTTCATCCTTGGTTTTTACTTGGATTTGATCACCTGGTTTTGGCATTTATTGAAAAAAGTGAAATTAAGATTAAAAGATTTATATTCTGTAACATATATATTGTAGTATCATAATATTTATATATGACTTTCTTATTAAGTTAATAATATAATAAAAATTAGATTTAAGGTTTTGGGCGAACCTTTTAACCGATAACTCGTAAGTTTGGGCAAACTTGGTTGAGTTTATGTTATATCAGTTTTAATTTGGGCAAATCAAAACTAGTTCTTAGAATGTAGAAAGTAGAACTTAGATATAAAGGTTTCGGTATTTGAGTTAATAATAAATAACAGGGGGAAATAAAAGATGGAATTCATCATACAAGATGCATTAAAAAATTCTGAGAACAATAAGTGTGGAGACGTGAAAGTAGGTCATGCTTGTATAAAAGTTGTAGGTGTTGGAGGAGCAGGTTGTAATTCTGCTAATTGGTTATTTAAGAAAGGAGTTAAAGGTGCAGAGGTTGTTGTAACTAATACTGATAAGCAACATCTTGATATGATGGAAGTCCCTAGAAAATTATTATTAGGACAAAATTTAACAAGAGGTTTAGGTTGTGGTGGTTTTTTAGAGAAAGGAAGAGAATCCGCACATGAAAGTATACAAGAAATTAAGGAAATATTAAAAGATAGTGATATGGTTTTTATTACTGCTGGTATGGGTGGAGGTACGGGTACTGGTGGTGCTTCTGTTTTAGCTCAAACTGCTAGAGACAATGGAAGTATTGTGATTGGTGTTGTTACAATGCCATTTAGTATTGAAAGAGCAAGGATTGATAAGGCAGAATTTGGATTACAGCAATTAAGGGAAGTAAGTGATTCTGTAATTGTTATAGATAATAATAGGTTAGTTAATTTAGCTGGAGATTTGCCTGTTGAACAAGCTTTTGCTGTTGCTAATGAATTAATGAGTACAATGATTAAGGGTATTGTTGAAACAATAGCTGTTCCTTGTTTAGTTAATTTAGATTATGCAGATGTAAAAGCAATAATGACTCAAGGAGGAGTTTGTGCAATTGGTGTAGGTGAATCAGATTCTGAAAATAAGGTTGATGAGGCTGTGCAAAGAGCATTGAGCAATCCTTTATTAGATATAGATTATAAAGGTGCTTCTGGAGCGTTAATTAATATAGCTGGTGGTGATGATTTGACTTTAGATGAAGTTAATAAAGCTGGTGAAATGATTACTGAAGCTTTGGATGCAGATGCTAATGTTATTTGGGGAGCTAGTGTTAGTCCTGAAATGAGAGGTAAATTAAGAATTATGACAATTGTTGCTGGAGTGAATTCTCCGTACATAATTGGTAAGACAGACCATAAAGAACCAAGTAAAGAAGCAATTCAAGTAAGTGAAGAATTGGGTATAGATATGGTAAGGTGATTTTTCCAGGAAGGACCCCTTAACCCCCCAAGTTTTGGTTCTAGAGGGTCTCTTCCTAATATTTATTTTTATATTTTAAAATTCTTTTAAGAAACAGTTAAATCTTTTTTATTAATTTTTTAATCTTATTTTTATGTTTTTTTAAAGGAAATATAGAACTTTTTGTTTTTTTTCCATATTTCTCAAAGAATATCATATTTTGTAATCTTTCTCTTTTTTTCTTTGTTTTTTTATCATCTGAATATCCTAATGGAATAACTACTTGAGGTTTTATATGTTTAGGAAGTTCTAATGCTTTTTGTAATGGTGAATTTGTAAATGCTGATACAAAACAAGATCCAATATCTAAATCTGTTGCTGCTATTAGAATATTTTGTGCTGTAACTGCTGCATTTTGTGTTGCATATAATTCTGCTCTATTTTTGTATATATCTTTAATAGATTCTATATCTGAACATAAAACTAGAACAATTGGTGCTTGAGTTATCCAGGTTTGGTTTAAACAAGCATTTGCTATTTGTTCTTTTTTTTCTTTTTTTGTTACTACAGTAATACTTGTTGTTATTATATTTGCAGATGTAGGTGCTTGTGAACCTGCTTTTAGAATTTTAGTTAAGTCTGAATGTTTAATTGGAATTTCTAAAAATCTTCTTACTGAATTTCTTTTTTCAATTGCTTTTAATGTTTCCATATTTGTAATAAAGAATAATAGGTATAAAAAGGTTTTGTGTTTTTAACTATTAATGGAAAATTAGATTTTAAACAAAGGTTGTTTTTTTAATTCTTCGTAAGCTTTATCAATATCTTCTTGTGAATAGTTCTTAGATAGGTTTTGTTTTATTTTTTCTTCTGTTTCTCCCCATGATTGTCTTTTTCTTATGAAAGATTTTATTTCTAGTAAATTTGAAATTGGGGTTGTTGGTTTTTTCTTTACAAATTTAGTAACATCAAATTCTTCTTTAACTGGTTCTGGTTTTTTAATTGTTAAATCATTTAATGTTTTTTGATCTTTTGGAAGTTGAATATCTTTGTATACAGATAGTTTTTTCTTAAACTTAATATTTTTTAGATTTTTGAAAGTCCCCTTTTTTATTAAAAATAATATAACTGCAATGATTATTGCTATTACTACTATAATTATTGCAATTGTTTTTGTAGTTTTATTTGATAATGTATCAGATACTGCAAATCCTGTGATCAGGTTTGTTGAATTTTCTTCTTTAGTTTCTTTTGTAATTTCTGTGTTAGCTAATTCTTTAGTTATTGTCCATGTTATTTCTTCTTCTGTGGAACCTCTTTTTACATTAGCTATTAATTCATATTCTTTGTTGTTATCTAGATTGTTAGTATTAAGGAAGAATAGATCGTTGGTTCCTTGTTGATCTCCATTTAGAATCCACTTAATATTTGTTTTTTCAAAAGTTGTAATAGAGAAAGTTAACATTTCATCTATTGTTATTTTTATGTTTTTGTTTGTTGGAGTATAAGAATCAATTAATTTTGTTTCTAGTTCTTCATCATCGAAAGATTCTTCTTCGATTTCATTTGACTCTTCATTAATTGTTACTTTTATTGATTGTGATGCTGTATCCCCATCTGAATCTGTTAGAGTTAGAGTAATTGTATCTGAACCATAATCTTTTGGTGTGAATGTAATTTCGTCATCATCTTCATCTGTTACTTCGACGTCATGTAATGAACTATCAATACCTGAAACAGACCATTTTAGATTTTGACTTGAATCTTCATCATCTTCTTCGTATTCTGTTAGATCTACTTTCCATGAGTCAAGACCAGTCATATTTTGATCTGGGATTGTTAGGATTGTTGGTGGGTTATTATTTGAAGAAGGTGCTGAAGTATTTTCTAGGGTTATTGTAATTATTTGTGAATCTTTTAAGTTTCCAGAATCTGTTAGAGTGAAGTTAACTGTTGTGGTTCCGTAAGTTAGTGGAGTAAAGGTAATTGTATCTCCATCTGGATCTGTTACTTCTATGTTTAATATATTAGTATCAAAGTCTGAAATAGACCAATCTAAATCTGGACCAGAATCTTCTTGATCTGATTCGTATTGTGTAAAGTCAATAGACCATGATGTTAGGGAATCTTTTGTTTGATCTGGGATTGTTTGTATTGTTGGTCTTGTATTTGTGTTTACATCTAAGATAAATGTTCTATTTTGAGATGCGAAAAATTCTTGGTTATCTGAGTTTTTTGCTATACAATTCCATGAATAAATACCATTTAAAGGAATATTTGCTTGAAATTCAACTAAAGTATCATCTGTTGCTGTTTTTGTGGAAGAATGCCATGTTGGAGCATTTTGTGGGAAAATGTATAATGTTAGATTTGTTAGTGTTTCTGAACCTGTTTGTATTGATTTACATTTGAATTGAATTGAATTTGTTGTTATTGTGGTTGCGTTTGTTGGTTCTGATAATCTTACTTCTAAAGCTGAAACTGTTGAAATTAATAAAAGTAAAACTAATAGTAATAAACCTCTTTTTGTTATCATATTTATTATAATATTGTTAGTGTTTAAAAAGTTTTTTGGTTTGGAATATATAAGTTAGAAAAATATATAAGTTTGAGTTTCTTTAGTTTTTTAATGAAATATATAGAATTAGTTAAGATTTATGAAGAATTGGAAGAAACTAGTGGAAGATTGGATAAAGTTGAGATTTTAAGTAAATTTTTGAAGAAAACTAAGGATTTAGAAGATGTGGTTCATTTACTTCAAGGAAGGGTTTTTAGTAGGTTAGATGAGAGAAAAATAGGTATGAGTTCTAGGTTAGTTTTGAAGGTTATTAGTAAGGTTGTTGGCGTTAAAGTGAGTGAAGTTGAGAAAAAATGGAGAGAAGTTGGTGATTTAGGGAAAGTAGTTGAGGAATTAAAGAAAAAGCAGAGTGTTTTAGCTTTTAATGATTTAACTGTTAAGAAAGTTGTTGATAATTTAAGAAAATTAAGTGAATTAGAAGGAAAGGGAAGTATTAGTAGGAAAATTGGATTGGTTGTTGAGTTGTTGAATAATAGTAAGGAAGGAGAAGGGAAATTTATTGTTAGAACAGTTTTAGAAGATTTAAGAATTGGTGTTGCAGAAGGTGTTTTAAGAGATTCTATAAGTAAGGCTTTTGATGTTGATGTTGAAGAAGTTGAAAGAGCGTATAATGTTTTGGTTGATTATGGAGAAGTAAGTGAAGTAGCTAAGGAAGGTAAAATAAGTAAAGTTAAGATTAAAATTGGAAAACCTTTGAAAGTAATGTTGGCTGTTTTAGTTAAAAATGTTAAAGAGGCTTTTGAATCTGTTGGAAAACCAGCTTTGTTTGAAGAAAAAATAGATGGATTTAGGGTTCAAGTTCATAAAAGTAAGGAAGTTAAGTTATTTACTAGAAGAATGGAAGATGTTAGTAAGCAATTCCCTGATGTTATTGAAGTTGTTAAGAAAAATGTTAAAGGTAATTGTATTTTAGATTGTGAGATTGTTGGTATAGATAAAGGGAAGCATTTACCATTTCAAAAAATTTCTCAGAGAATTAAAAGAAAATATGATATTGAAGAAATGAGTAAAAAATTTCCAGTTGAATTAAATGTTTTTGATGTTATGTTCTATGAAAAAAGTTTGATTGATGAAAAGTTGAAAGATAGAAGGAAGGTAATGAAGAAATTAGTAAAAGAAGAAAAAGGTAAAATAGTGTTAGTTAAAAGTTTGGAAAGTAAAAATGTAAAAGAAAGTGTTAAATTTTTTGATAAATCTATTAAGAATGGTTTAGAAGGTTTGATGATTAAAAATTTAGATAGTAAGTATAAGGCTGGAAGATATGTTAATGGTTGGGTTAAATTAAAAGAAGTTTTAGAACCTTTGGATTTGGTTGTTGTTGGTGCTGAATATGGAAAAGGTAAAAGAAGTGGATGGTTAAGTAGCTTTGATTTGGCTTGTAGAGATGGAGATGAGTTTTTAGAAATTGGAAAAGTTGGAACTGGGATAAAAGAGAAAAGTGAAGGTGTAACATTTGAGGAATTAACTAAGAAATTGAAGAAGTTGATAGTTGAAGAGAAAGGTAGAAATGTTAAAGTTAAACCTGAGTTGGTTTTAGAGATTAATTATGAAGAAATACAGAAGAGTAGCAATTATGGAAGCGGTTATGGTTTAAGATTTCCTAGAGTTATTAGAATTAGAGATGAAAAAGATGTAAGTGAAATAAATACTTTGGTTGATGTGGAAAATATATATAGGAAACAGAAAGGTGGGAAATGAATTTTAAAGAATAACAAAGTTTATATATAAGATTAGTTACCATCACTTTATAGTTTAAATTTACATGAAGTGAAAGATTGGAAATATCGCGGAGTGGTAATTTTTTAAAATTTAAAAAAGAGGTTTGGAGGAAAAATAATGATTGTAAAAGAGGAATTTTTAAGCAGGTTAAGACAATTTTTTGGTTTAAATTTATATGAAGTAAGAATTTGGACAGCTTTATTATCTAGAGGGGTAAGTACTGCTGGAGAATTAAGTGATATTGGTAATGTTCCTAGATCAAGAACTTATGATGTATTAGAAAGTTTAGAAAAAAAAGGTTTTGTAGTTATGAAATTAGGAAAACCTATAAAGTACATTGCAGTTAAACCTGAAGAAGTAGTTGAAAGGGTTAAGAAATATATTCATGCTGGTGCAAAAAGTAAAGTTAAAAGATTAGATGAATTAAAAGGTGGAGATGTTTTAAAAGAATTAGAATTATTACATAAGCAAGGTATTGAGTTTATAGAACCGACTGATTTGAGTGGAGCAATAAGAGGAAGACATAATTTGTATACTCATCTAGAAATGATGATTAAGAATGCAAATGAGTCAGTTGTTTTAGTTACTACCAATAAAGGAATTTTGAGAAAAGTTGATGCTTTGAAAGGAGAATTGAAAAAATTAAATAAAAAAGGTGTAGATATAAGAATTGCAGCTCCTTTTAGTAAAGAAAGTAAGAATGCTTTGAAAGATATGATGAAGGTTGGTAGTGTTAGAAATTTAGATAAGAAAGATATGAATGCTAGATTTTGTATTGTGGATGGAAAGGAATTAATGTTTATGGTATTAGATGATGATGAAGTACACCCTACATATGATATTGGAGTTTGGATAAACACACCTTATTTTGCAGGTGCTTTGAATAGTATGTTTGATGTTGCTTGGAACAATTTAGAAGATGGTGAAAAAGTTCTAAGTAAACTTTAATTTTCTTTTTTTTGTAAATATTTAAATAGGAGTAGTTTTAACTGTTTTAAAATGGAATATAAAGAGAGTGTAGAAGGAGAACATGAAAGAAGTGGTTTAGGTAGATTGGTTGATGGTGTGAAAACTGTTGGTAAAGGAGTTTTGAAGTATGAATTTGGTGTTTATCCTTTAGAATGGGCAAGAAATATTTTTAAAGATGAAAAAAATAGTTTAAGTGATAAATTAATGCATGGTGTGTTTGCTTCTTTGGGACTTGGTTTCTTAATAATTAATGGAGTGAATGCTCTAGAGATTTATGATATATTTAATGGTGATGGATTAGAAGAAGGATTATTTTTTGGTAATGAAGATAGTGGTAATTTAGTGAAATTATTGAATTATGAAACTTTAAAAGCTATATTTTTTGTTGGTTCAGGTATTATGAAAGAAAAAGTTGTACATGGATTAAAAATCTAATTATATTTTTCAATAGTTTTTTATATCTTTTGTTTCTTTGTTTTAAAATGTTAAAAGAAAATGATAAAGTAAAAGTGGATTATATTTTGGAAGTAGATAGTAAGATAATAGATACTACCTTTGAAGATGTGGCTAAGAAAAATGATATTTTTAATAATTTTATTGTTTATGAGCCTTTAGAGTTTGAACTTGGAAGCGGAGTTGTCATAAGAGGTTTTGATAAAGCTATTAGAGAGATGAAGAAAGGTGAAGAGAAGGAAGTAATTGTTAATTGTGAAGATGGTTATGGGGAGAGAAGTGAGAAATTGGTGTTAGAGTTAGATAGAGAGAAATTTAAACATAAGGAGCCTATTAATATTAATGATAAAATGGTTTTGAATTTACCTAATAAAAGAAGGATAGATGGAAAGATAATTGAAGTAAAAGAAGATAAGGTTAAGTTAGATTGCAATCATGATCTGGCTGGAAAGGAATTGAAATTTACTATCTACTTAAGAGAAGTTTTGTGATATAATCATTCTACAATAGAAACGTTTAAAAGGGTTTTGATTTTTGCTTAATTATGGGAGATTCAGAGTTATTGGAGAGGAGAAGATTCTTACAAGCTGCAGGAGCATTAGTCCCTGTTGGTGCATTTGGAAGAGGTTTAGAAGGTACTTTATCTGATGATTCGATTGTTGCTTCTGTTGATCTTGAAAATGTAAATCTGGATGTTGAAAGTGTAAGTGTAGTTGCTTCTAGAAATAACCCTAGTTTGCAAGGTCTTTTGAGACTTTGTGGGTTGGGAGAAGGTGGTCTTTATGATGAATATTGTGATTATCCTAAAAGAGCGGTTTTATTGGATATTGTTTCTAGAATAGCAAATCATGCTTGTAGTAATTATCGCGATTTAGTTACTGCATCTGAAGTTCCTGGATTGTATGAATGTAAGTTTCCAGATACTTTTACAATGAAGGAAGAATTTTTTTCAGGAATCCCTGTTGAAGAGAAAGAAAAATTATGGAAAGAAGAAAGAGAAATAGAGATTGTTAATGATGCAAAAGAAAGTGGAGAATATCCAGTTACTACTGTTTCTACTTGCCCTTTTGAATTGGGTGTTAGAGTTAGAGTAAATATTGATAAATTTTCTCCAGAAGTAATTTTTGGTGAGGCTAGACGAAATATAGCTGGACTAGCTTTAGGGGAGGCAATGGCACGGTTTTATTTTGAAGGTCATGAAGATGATTGTGGAGTTGATGTAGGTATTAAGGATGGATGGAATACTCTTAGGGCAGATTCACGTAGATCATTAGTAGTAGACGGAATAAGAATAGCGGAAGTTACGTTTCCTTTTACACCTGAGCATATGGTTTATAGTGGTAAGGAATAGAAAGGTTTTTAAGATAATTTTTTTCTTTAAAATACATGAAAATAGACAATGGAATGCATTTGTTGATAGATGGTGATGGTAGTAAGGAAAAGTTAAATGATGAAGTTTTGATAGAGAGATTTTTAGAAAATTTAGTTATCCAATTAAAACTGAATAAGTTAAATGATGTTGTAATCAAAAAAGTTGATGGAGAAGGAGATAAAAATGGTGTAACTGGTTTTGTTTTGTTAAAAGAAAGTCATGCATCTATACATACTTTTCCAGAAAAAGGTTTTTTTCATGCAGATGTTTTTTGTTGTAATGATTTTAATAAGGAAAAAGTTATTGAAATGTTAAAAGAAAAGTTTTTAATGAAAGAATTTAATGAGAAGTTAATAAGAAGATGAAAAAAGTTAAACATGTGAAAATTGAGAAAGGAATGAAGGTTGATGATTTAGTTAGAGAAATGAATGAAGCTGGTGTTATGGGTGGAGGAAAAATAGGTAAGGCTGTTGATATTATGGAAGAAATGATTAAAGATAGTACTGTTTTTTTGGGTGTTGCTGGAGCATTAGTTCCTGGTGGTATGAGAGAGATAATAATTGATATGTTAGATCATGTTGATGTTTTTGTTTGTACTGGAGCAACATTAACTCATGACTTAATTGAGGCTTTAGGAAATAATCATTATCAAGGAAGTGAAAGGGCAGATGATAAAGAATTAAATAAAAAAGGAATAGATAGGATGTTTGATAGTTTTATGAAAAATGAGGTTTATCAAGATTTAGAAAAGTTTTTTGATGAAAATTTTGATAAATTAAAAAATGAAGAGAATATTAAAGATTTTTTATGGAAGTTAGGAAGTTTAGTTAAAGAAGATAGTATTTTGAAAAAATGTTACGAGAAAAAAATTCCTATATTTTGTCCGGGTATTGCTGATTCTGGTATTGGTTTGATGATTTGGAGTAAGATAGTTAATAATGAAGATTGTAAAGTTAAGGCGTTTGATGATTTGAAAGAGATAATGGATATTGCTATGGTTAGTAAGAAAAATGGGGTTATATATTTATGTGGTGGAGTTCCTAAGAATTATATTCAACAAGCTTTACAATTTGGTAAAGAAGCTTCTTATGGTGTTCAGATTACAATGGATAGGCCTGAACCTGGAGGTAGTAGTGGAGCAGAATTAAGAGAAGGTATTAGTTGGGGTAAGATGAAAGAAAAAGGAAAATTTGTAGATGTGATATGTGATGTGACAATTGCATTACCTTTAATTTTTGGTAGTTTAAAAGATAGAATAAAAATTTAACCCCATAATTTTTTAACTTCTTTAATTTCTTTTAAGTTTCCATAAGGATTTCCATGTTTTCTTATATTATCAATCATTTCTTTGTTTGCTCTTGTTTGTGATTGTTGGATTAGTAAACTTCTTTTTTCTCTTATTAAATCAGCTAGATCAATATCGGATGGACAATCAGTAAAACAAGCATTACATAGTGTACATTTTAATAATTGAATATCTAAAATATCTTTTTTTATTAAGTTAGCTTGAGTTCTAGGAGAATCTGTTTCTTTTAAGGTTGCCTTGAAAACTGGGCAAGTTTGTTTACAAAATCCGCATAATGAGCATTTATTTAACATTTTTATATCACCTTGTTTACGTTTAGTATATTTTCTGGATCATATTGTGTTTTTAATTTTAATATATTTTCTTTTATTGAATCTTTTACAAAATCCTTTTTTATTAATCCTATTGAGTTTAAGGATGAACCTATGGACTGTAGATATGAAAATACTTCTTTTGATTTTTGTTTATCTTGTAAGGAAAATAAAATTTCTCCTGTTCCTATGTAACCAAAGGAAGGAATTTTTTGTTCTTCAAAGTATAAGATACCTTTTAATAAATTTTCATCTAAGTCACATTTTTCTAAGTAAATATATTTTTTATCACATAATTTTGGATACAAATCTTCTATTAATTTTTCTGTATTTTTAATTTCTAATTTTTCTGTTATTAGTCCTTGCATCCCTTCATATTTTGCTATTAAGTAATATTTTTCTTCTTGCGATGTTAATTTTGATGCAATTCTTGATATGAAGAATAAAGATAATAAATCTTCGTTTTCTTTTAATCTTTTTGTTTTATCTAATAATTCTTGTGTTGTTTCAAATTCATAAATATTATATGAAATTTTAGGAATCTCTGTTAATTTAAGTTTTATTTTTGTAATAATTCCTAGTGTTCCATGAGATCCTATAAAATCTTTTATTTTTGAACCTTTTACTATTATTAATTTTCCTGAACCATCTATTATTTCTAATTCAGATATTAAGGATGATAATGGATATTTTAGTGAACCAGAAGTAGCGTTTGTTGATATTAGACCAGCTATTGTTGATACTTTCTCTGATAATGGTTTAATTGGAAAAGTTAAGTTTCTTGTTGTTAATAATCTATTTAATTTAGATAAAATAACTCCTGGTTGTAGTATTACATATAATCTTGATTTAGATGCTTCTAGGATTTTATTCATTTTTGAGAAGTCTATTATGATAGAATCATTTGGTACTGTAGAACCTTCTAGATTTGTTCCATATCCTCTTGCTACTATATCTCTTTTATTTCTTTTAGCGTATAATACAATTTGATGTACTTGTTCTCTTGTTTTAGGCCATACTATTAAAGAAGCATTTCCTTCTAATGAGGAAGCATCTGTTGAATATGCAAATCTATCTATTTGTCTTTCTGAAATATTCTTTTCTGATAATAATTTTGTTAAATAATCCGAAGTCATATTAACACCTCGGATAGCTCTAAAACTTTGATATTTGAATTATTTTTAAAATGTTGATAACATAAAGGGCATGTTGTTATTAATTTAGATGTTTTTACTTGTTTTAATCTTACTTCTGCTGCTTTGTTTGCTATTGAAGGTAAGTTAGGTTGTAAACCAGAACCTGCCCCACAACATAAGGAATTTTCTTTATTATTTTCCATCTCAATTACTTCAAAGTTAAGAGCTTTTAGAATTTCTCTTGGTTCGTTATAAATGTTTTGATAGCGTCCTAAGTAACATGGATCGTGATAAGTAATTTTTTCATTGAAGTTTTTTAATTCTAATTTATCAATGTTATTAAGAATAGTTTGAGTTATGTGTTCTACTTCTATGTTATAATATTTTTTAAATGTGTTATAGCATGAAGGACAGGAAGTAATAATTTTTGAAACTTTATGTTTTTTAAATAAATCCATGTTGTTTCCTGAAATTTTTTGGAAATCTTCTTGGTATCCTACGTTTATGATTGGAGAACCACAACAGAATTCTGTATCTTCTAAAGTGATGAATTGGATTTCTAGTTTTTGTAGTATTTTTTTATAATTTTCATCTAATTTAAGAATTTTTGTTAGGCATCCTGGATAGTATAAAGTGTTTTTTTCTGTTAACTTTTTAATAAATTTGAATACCATTTTTTTGCTTCTTCTAAATTTTCTAAATCTTCTATTCCTAACCAATATTCTGGATTTGTTGTATAGCTTACTTTTTTTTGTTTTACTAAAATCTTAATCGCATCTGGAATTTCATATTCGTTTCTTTTTGATGGTTTTGTTTGCATTATTGCTTGATATATTTCTGGTGAAAATTTGTAAATTCCTATTGTGCCATATGCTTTTTGTTTTTGCATTAACTGTTCCATTTCTATTTTTTCTAATTCTTTGATGTCTTCAGTTAGGTTTTCATTGATTGTAACTGCGGCTGCTTTTCTTGGTTCTGTTATTTCTTTTAATGCTAAAACGTTTGAATATGAATGTTCTATTGTTTTTTTTAAAATATTAATATCATAAACTACATCTCCGTTGATTGAGATGAAATCTGAATCTTTTGTGAAATTTTTTGCTAATAATGTTGCCTGTCCTGTTCCTAATGGTTGTTCTTGATGAATATAAGTGATATTTGCTGTTTTGTACTTGTTTGTTATTTTTTTGATTATTCCTTCTTTTTTGTATGAAACTATTAATGCAATTTCTTTTATGTTTAATTCTATTAATGTGTTTAGTATGTACTCTAATATTGAAATATGGTTGATTTTTACTAGTGGTTTTGGTATATTGTCTGTTAATGGTTTTAATCTTGTACCTTTACCAGCTGCTAGTATTATTGCTTTAATTTTTATCATTTTTTGGTATTTTTTTGTAGTTTAAATATATTTATGTAATGGAAAGATATTTATATAGATAATAGTTTTTTTGTGGGTATGGAAGTTAGTAAAAATAATTTTGAGGATGAAGTTTTAAAAGAAGAAAAACCAGTTTTAGTAGATTTTTCTGCTGAATGGTGTGGTCCTTGTCAGATGTTGAAGCCAATATTTGATGAATTGAGTAAAGAAGTGGAAAAAGTTAAATTTTTGACTGTTGATATTGATAAAGAGAAAGAATTAAGCATGAAATATGGGGTTAGAGGGGTTCCTTGTTTGATTTTATTTAAAAATGGGGATGTTTTTGATAGGCTTGTTGGTTTGGTTAGTAAAGATCATTTAAAGAAGTGGATTGAGGATAATAGATAGTAGAATGTATGTTCTTTAGAATAGTGCATTGTTAAGTTAACGGGAGTTTTGATTTTAGGAACGAGTAAGTTCCTGGATTAAGGTTTAAGATTTATAACAATTCTGCTAAATTTTTTATATCTTTATTAGCTACATGAGTATAAATTTGGGT
>Ga0187833_10003728_pt1 | contig 15252 bp, 15 predicted proteins | sample ETNtaG_37_FD_167968 | JGI IMG/M metagenome (GOLD analysis project Ga0187833, IMG submission 167968) | Marine microbial and viral communities from oxygen minimum zone, Eastern Pacific Ocean - ETNP2014_SV_400_PacBio MetaG (Illumina Assembly) | ecosystem: Environmental > Aquatic > Marine > Hypoxic...
AAATAAAATTAATAAACCCAATCTTCTCTTCTAAAGCAAATTTATAACATTCAAGAGCAGGAGTGAGATCTTTACCATCTAAATATCTCTTCCCTAATGTTGTATAAGCTTCTTCCATCAATGTCATTGGTCCAGGAACAGGAGGTCTACGAAAAAGTTGACTAGATAAAATCCCATCTACTCTAAACTCGTTTCCTAATAGTACAGGCATAAAATCATAGACTATAACTTCTCTTTTATCTATCTCTCTTCCAATTCCTCTTTGCTTTAATTTTTTTGGGAGATAGACTCTCTTCCTTTTGACCATACTAAAATATTGATCGAAAAGCATATAAAATGGTATTATAGAACGTTACTTAGCCTTTAGGTTTAAAATGGATTCATACTTTTCTTCTATTATTTTTCCGTCATTTGCATCAATCTTAACATTAAGAAAATTAAGTTCAGTAGTTAAATAAGTTATGTTCCAAACTAATTGATTATTAATATTTTGTAGAGTTATAATAAATTTATTTTCAGTTTGACCTTTGTATTTTTTCTCTTTTAATTCATCAATTATAGAAAAAGCTTTTTCCATATCAATTTTTACTTCATCTAAATTAACTTCTTTAGGGTCTATCTTTTCTTTTTGAAATATTTTAGATTGAGATACAATTTTTATTTCTTTACCAACTTCAAAAGCTGTTGTTTTTTTAGATTCAGAATCAAAATAATTAAACTGCCATATTGCATTTTTAATATCTTCATACAAAGTGAAGGCCGCATAAAAATATGCTTTGGGATATTGTTTTTTAAAATCTAAGAATTCTTGTGAATTTTCTAGTTTTGTTTTGTCTTCATTTAGATTATTCATTATTTCTTTTCTTCAATTTCCTTTGTTAAATCTTTAACAAACTTATCTAATTTTACATTATAATTTGTTTTGTTAGTTCTATCTCTAACTGCCAAAGTTTTATTCTTTTGTTCTTTATCCCCTAAAATTATCATATAATTAGGAAGTAATTTATGTGCATCCACAATTTTTTTAGATATAGTTTCATCTTTATCATCTAACTCAACCCTTATGTTACTTTCTTCTAATTTTTTCTTTATTTCGTTAGCATATTTAACATTATTTTTAGTTATAGTTAATATCTTAACTTGTAAAGGGTTCAACCATAATGGGAATTTTCCAAGATAATGTTCTATAAGAAATGCCATAAATCTTTCATGTGTGGATAATGGTGCTCTATGAATTACAAAAACTTCATTGTTTTGTTCTCCATTTTTATCAAAATATTTAAAGTTAAATCTAGATTTAGCTGCAAAATCTAATTGTATGGTAGCCATAGTTTCTTCCCTTCCATAAACTGTTTTAAATTGTAAATCTATTTTAGGACCATAGAAAGCAGCTTCATCTTTAGCCTCGACAAATTCAACTTTTAATTTTTTTAGTGTATTTCTTAATTCATTTTCAGCATACTTCCAATTTTTTGGTTCATCAATATATTTATCTTTATTATTAACATCTCCTAGAGATAATCTAAAGTAAAAATCTTTTAATCCAAATATTTTATAGTAATCTTTAATCATTGAAATAACATCTTCAATTTCTTTTGATATTTGTTCTTTAGTACAATAAATATGTGCATCATTCATTGATAACATTCTAACTCTTAACAATCCAGTTAAAGTTCCAGACAACTCATTTCTGTACATAGAACCATATTCTGCTATTCTTACAGGCATGTCCCTATAACTTCTTATAGAATGATTAAAAATTAAATGATGAATTGGACAATTCATTGCTTTTATGTAATAAGTTCCATCATCCATTTCCATTTTCGGAAACATTGTGTCTTCATAATGAGGCAAATGTCCGGAAGTATGAAACAACTCTTCTTTAGCTAGATGTGGAGTAGTGACTCTTTCGTATCCTGCTTTATTTTCCATATCTATTGCTAATCTTTCTATTTTATCTTTAATGAATTCTCCTCTAGGTAACCAAATTGGCAACCCTTTACCAACTAATTCATTTATTGTAAACAAATCTAGTTCTTTTCCTAACTTAACATGATTTCTCTTTTCTGCTTCTTTTAACATATGTAAATATTTTCTTAATTCTTTTTCAGAATCAAAAGCAGTCCCATAAATTCTTGTTAACATCTTATTTTTAGAGCTACCTTTCCAATAAGCTCCAGCCACTCTTAATAATTTAATAGATTTAATGTCTTTCATAGAACTAACATGAGGACCTTTACATAAATCAACAAAATCTCCACATTGATAGATACTTATTTCATTATCTTTCAAATCTTTTAATAATTCTTGTTTATACTTTTGATCTTTGAATAATTTTTGTGCTTCTTTTCTTGTTACTTTTTTAAATTTAAATTTATGATCTTCTTTTATGATTGCTTTCATAGCTTCTTCTATTTTAATTAAGTCTTCTTCTTTAATCTCTAAATTATCAAAATCATAATAAAACCCATCTTCAATGGCTGGACCCATTCCAAATTTAGCTTTTGGATACAATTTTTTTATAGCATAAGCTAGAACATGGGATGCTGAATGTCTTATTTTCTCTAAATCCATTATGATTTCATATAGAGTTATTTTATAAATGTTTTTGGTATTAAACAACTAAATTTATATATTTAAAGAAAAGATATAATCATATGAAGAGGGGTATTTTATTATTTATAATCTTATTAATAATTCCAATAGCCTATGCTGAAATAAGTATAGATGGACCTCAAAAAAATACATTTAATTTAGGTGATGAAATAACAATTTCTGGGTATGTATTAAGAGAATCTGCATTTAGTGGATTTTTTAAATTAGCACTTGTTTGTAATAATGAAAGAGTAGAATTACCTCTAACTTCTTTATCATTACTAGCAGGAGAAAGAAAATTATTTCCAAATGACTTTTCTATCCCTAAGATAGTAGCTAATAATATTGATGGGGACTGTTTTATAGAATCTTCATTAATATCTGGAGAAAGTACTCTGGAAACTATTAAATCATCTGATTTTATTATAACAAAATCTTTACAAGGGTCATTTAGTATAGATCAAGTTGAGATTCAATCTGGAAGTTCGTTTACATTAACAGGAGAAATCTCAAAATTAGATGGAAATCCTACTGAGGGTTCTGCTGAATTATATTTTGAAGGAAAGAATAATAGTTTTTTGGTGGATGTTATAAGTTTGAGTGAAGGAAAACTTGAATTTGTTTATAATGCAATCCCCTTAGCTTCTGATGATTATAACATAGATGTTATTGTTAATGATATCTTTGGTAATGTAGAATTGTTTGATGATGTAGCTAGTTTTAATTTAATTACTGAATTAGGAGTTATAACTAAAGTTGAAAAATCTAGATTGACTCCAGGAGAAAAAATAGAAGTATCTGGTGAAGTTAAGAATATCTATGATGAAAATATTCAAGGTGGAGTTGCAAAAATTTCTTTTGAAGGGGCAAGGTATACTGTAGAGATTAAGGATGGTGAGTTTGAAAAAACAATACAAATTGATGATAAAATAAGATCAGGGAAACTTCCTTTAAAGATAATAGTGGAAGATAATCTAGGAAATTCAGGATTAGATGAGATAATCATAACAATAAAGCCAGAGTATGGTACATTAGGCATAGATTTGAATAAAGATTTGTTTAATCCAAAAGATATTGTTTCTATAAATCCATTGTTATATGATCAAGCTGGGGCTTTAGTTGTAGAAGAAGCGACTATTGAAATTTTAGATTCAAAAAGAAATATTGTATTTTCAGAAATTACAAAAATAAATAATAAAGTTGATTATAATCTACCTCAATTTATTAAACCTGGAACTTATAAAATATTAATTACAGTTCAAGATTTAGAAGAAGAAACTCAATTTGAAGTTGATGAAATAATAGATTCTGAAATAATTTTAGATAATCAAACATTGATAATTCATAACATAGGGAATGTAGATTATGAAAAACCAATTAAAGTTGATTTAGGGGATAATAGGATAATAAGGAGAACTAATATTCAACCAAATGAAACTGAATTAATATATTTATTTGAAGAAGTTCCAACAGGAAAATATGATATTTTAGTTACTTATGGTGATAATAAAAAATCATTTAATGATATCCAGATAATAGGCAAACCAAAAAAATCTTTTAATATTATTTATACATTATTAATATTAATTTTATTTGGATTATTCTTATATTTGTTTATTAAAAAAAGAGAAAAAGCTCCAAGAATTAGAAAAAAACATAAAGAAACAGAAACACATACAAAAGTAGAAGTAAAAACTAAACCTCATAAACATGAAAAGAAAACACTAAAACATAGATTTGGAATGGCTTCTGAAGAAGATATAAAAGATTTTAAACAAAAAGTTACTGAAGAAATTAAAAAAACTGTAGGTAATGAAAAAGAAAATAAAAAAGGAGAATCAGATATGTTTGGGATGTTTAAATAAAATTATTAGAGATCCTCTAACATTAAATATTCTATAAATTTAATAAATATTTTTTTAGTTAGTTATATAAATTTTGTCATAATAATGATTTCATAAATAAAGTAACATGGAGGAATAAAATGGCTCTTATCTTAAAAAATCCTGAAAAAAGAACTTTAAAACGAAAAATAGTTGAAGGAATTATTTTAGGAACAAAACATAATAGATTAGTTTGGATGATTGAAGATATTAACACATTATCAACAAAGGGTGAAATTGCTGGTAGAAGAAAGATTAGCTTAAAACGTGAAGATATTCATGAAGGGGAGGAACAAGAAGGGCAAGGAACAATGGAATATAGAATTTATTTTGGTGATAAAATGATGGTTGCTCAATCTTCTTATCCTAGACTTGGAGAATTCGGGGATGGAATGTTTGAAGGTATTGAGTATATTGTAGAGTGCAATGAATAATTCAAAAAAAGTAAGAAGTCTAGGAAGACATATACGTCCTGTTGATGAAAGAGAAGATGGAGAATCAACTCCAGAAAGTTCAGATAGATTTCTTTATGTTTCTAAAGTTGAACAAATAGGTGAAGGAAATGTATGGAGGATATTAGAAGAACATCCAGAAAAAGGAAGAAGAGAACTTCTTGTTTCACCACGTCTCAAAACAATTTTAGAAGAAAAATTAACTCCAGAAGGTTTTGATGAAGATAATGGAGAATTCATGACCATAGGTGGTGAACCTTTTAGAGAGCTACCAATTCAATATTTAGATAGGTATGCAGAAGCTAGTGCTTGTAGAACATATTATGATGATAAAGACTTACAACCTATGTCTAGGAGAGGCTATAGAATTTTTGAAAATGATCCTATAAGAGGAAAAAGAAACTCTGTCTGGGATGAAAAAGGAATTCAAAGAGGATAACTATATAATATCAAATCTTTTTCTTCATCTATCTCTTTAAAATTAAATTCTTTATATAATCTATTTTTTATTTTATTAAAATCATTAGATTTCTTCATTATAGAGATAACAATCTTAGATTTACAAACTCTTTTTATTTCTTTTATTGATTTATCTAAATCAAAATGATGCATTGAAGTTATGCAAATAACATTATCAAAACTTTTATCTTTAAATGGAAGAAATTCTGCTTTAGCGCAAATATCTCCTTTTTTTAATAAATTAAAACTTATATCCATTCCTACAACATTAAAGAATTTCTTAGACAATCCAGTTCCACATCCAATATCTAAAGTTAATCCATCTAATCTTAAGTTATTTTTGATTAATTTTAATTTACTCTCTTGTTCTTCCCCATACAGTTCATTATATGATTCAGCAATTTCATTATAAAACTTCATGTACATTCAATACTAGAAATATTTTTAATGATTACTCTATCAATCAAAATTGAATTTTTATGTTAGAGGAAAGATTAAAAGAAAAATGCGCTATTTTTGGTATATTTAGTCATCCAGATGCAGGAAATTTAACTTCTTTAGCATTACATGCTATGCAGCATAGAGGACAAGAAAGTTCAGGTATAATTTCTATTGAAGAAAATGAAATAAAAGAAGAAATTATAGAGATGGGTTTAGTTGAAGATATTTTTACTGATAAAAAAATAAAAACATTAAAAGGAGACATGGCAATTGGACATAATAGATATTCTACATCTGGAGAAAGTAATTTACAAGATTCTCAACCATTAAGAATAAATGATAATGGGACTTTGGTTATAGCTCATAATGGAACTTTATATAACTATGAAAAATTGAAAAAAAAGTTAGAAGAAGAAGGATTTCTATTTGAAACAACGGCTGATACAGAAGTTATTCCTTATCTAATCAATAAATCAAACAAAAATTCATTAGTTGAAAGGATAATAGAAGCATTATCAGAAGTAGAAGGTGCTTATTCATTAGTTTTAACTAACAAAAATAAACTTATTGGGGTTAGAGATCCAAATGGATTTAGACCATTAGTATTAGGAGAGATAGAAGGATCATTTGTATTGGCATCAGAAACAACTGCTTTAGATTTGATTAATGCAAATTTTGTAAGAAATATAAGGCCTGGGGAAATTGTTAGTATTAGTAAAAAAGATCCAGAAAAATCAAATGAAATGATTTTAGAAACACTTCAATTTGCTGATCCTAATCCAAGTTGTTGTGTATTTGAACAATTATATTTTGGTTGGCCTAATAGTCTTATCATTAGTGATAAAGATGAAATAATCCCTAATGCACAAAGAAGAAGAGAATTTGGAAGACAATTAGCTAGAGAAACTAGAGAAAAAAATTTAGAATTTGATTTAGTTATACCAGTTCCTGAATCTGGAACTCATGCTGCTGAAGGTTTTGCTGGAGAATTAAATATTCCTTTGTATAGATCTTTAATTAAGAATAAACAAACAAGAACTTTTATAGAACCAACTGATGAGATTAGACTTTTTGGAACTAGATTAAAATATAGTGTAGTAAAACAAGATATTGAGGGTAAAAGAGTAGCTATTGTTGATGATACTATTGTTAGAGGTAATACTTCAAAAAAAATAATCGAATTAATTAGAGGGGCAAATGCATCAGAATCTCATTTATGTATTCCTTCTCCTCCAATAACTTCTAGATGTTATTTTGGAATTGATATAAAAACAGAAGAAGAATTAATAGCTGGAATTATGTATGAGGAAATGTTAAAAGAGTCGCATAAAAAAACATTATCATTGAGAAGCCCAAGAAACATTAAAAGATTACAAGATAAGATCGCTAAATTTAATGGGGCAGATAGTGTTACTTATTTGAGTATAGAGGGATTGTATAAAGTAGCTGGAGAGAATATTTGTGTTGGATGTTTTACAAGAGAATATCCAATTAAAGTAGATTAACTCCAATTATAGCTATTAATGTTATTAAAGCTCCAATAATAAAATAAAAAGTATTTCCTCCTTCTCCTTTTGGTAACATATCTCTTACTACAACATAAAAGATTGCTCCTGTAGAAAACGCAAATAATATAAAAAATAATGTTTGATTAAAACTAAGCAAACTAGCTATAATTGCTCCAGTTAGAGTTGAGCTAGATAATAAAATTCTACTTAATTTAACTTTAGCTTTTTCATCACAATGTTCTAAGGAAAATGAAGATGAGATTGTATGTAGAACAAATGGAATAAAAACAAAAAATCCTAGACTTCCTTTTGCTAAAAATGTTAAAACTAAAAGAAACCCAATAACAAAATGATCGATATAAAATCCAAACATATGAATTTCTGCTAAATCTTTCATTAATTTTTTCTTATCTTTAATGTGTTGGTATACATATTTTTCTGAGATATGAAAAACAGCAAACCCTATTAACATAAATAAAAAGATATTAGTATATTCAACTCCTTTTATTAATTCAGGAAGTAAAGATAGAAATATTATTGTTATAAAAATTCCAGCACTAAAACTAGTTATTCCAATATGAAATTTTTCAATATATTTAGATATTCTTTTACTAAATAAATGTAATATTGATAATAATAAAGCTAATCCAATGGGTGTAAATTCAATAGGCATAATACAATAATTATTATGAAATATATATAGGTTTCTAATATTAAAGATAAATTCTTAAATATTAGTTTAATTAAGATTAATCATGTTTAAGTCTATTAATCTAAAAGATAAAGTAGTTTTAATAACTGGAGGCTCTAAAGGTATAGGGAAAGCAATTGCTAAATCTTTAGTTAATGAAAATTGTAAAGTAATAATCTCCTCTCAAAATTTTCCTTTGTTAAAATCAACAGCAAAAGAACTTAATGTTGATTTGTTTAAAGCTGATTTGAGAAATTTAAAAGAGATAGATGAATTATCAAAATATGTTATTAACAAATATAAAAATATAGATGTTTTAGTGAATAATGCGGGTGTTCTTCATGTAAACTCTTTAGAAAAAGCTAAAGATGATGAGATTAATGAGACTATAGATGTAAATATTAAATCTATTTTCTTTTTAACAAAAAGATTAATTCCTTATGTAAATAAAGGAGGAACAATAGTTAATATTTCATCTGGATTAGGAAAAACAGGGATAGGTGATTACTCTATTTATTGTGCTTCTAAATTTGCAGTTGTTGGATTAACTGAAGCTTTAGCTTCTGAGTTAAATGATATTGATGTTGTTTGTGTTTGTCCTAAGGCAACTAATACTGATATGATAAAAAAAGTAGATATGGGTGGAGAATCAATAGATCAACCTGAGAAAGTTGCTGAAAGAGTTTTAGAAGCAATAAAAGGAAAGTTTAGAACTGGATCTGCTGTTGATGTTTAATCTTTTTTTCTATGATATGTGATGTATGAAAATTGTAAATCTTCATGAGTTCTTAATTGTTTTTCTTCCTGTATCCATTCATTGTTATTAATTTCTGGGAAAAAAGCATCACCTTCGCATTCTATATGGACTCTTGTTAATTCAATCTTATCTGCAAGAGATAAAAATGATTTGTAGATTGATTCCCCTCCAATGATGTAAGTATCCATACTCTCTGAAAATCTTAATGCTTCATCTAAATTTCTAGCTATATGAACTCCTCTAGTAGGCTCCATATCTTTTGAAAGAACTATATTTGTTCTATTGGGTAAAGGCCTATGTTCTTCAGGAATAGAATAATATGTTCTTCTCCCCATTATCACTGGATGATATAATGTTAGTTTCTTAAATCTCTTAGTGTCTTCTGGTATCTCCCAAGGAAGCTTCCCTTTATTACCTATTACATTATTTTCAGATGCAGCAGCAATTATTATTTTTTCCATTCTAAACATGCATTTTTCTATCTATTCTTGGATGAGGGTCATAATCTTCAAGAGTAAAATCTTTTACTGTTAATTCATCAAGTTTTTTTCCTTTTGTAATATTTAATCTTGGTAATTTATTTGGTGCTCTTGATAATTGTTCAAATATTGCAGTAACATGGTCATATTTTTCCTCTTTTTTATCTTTAGGAGCATTCTCATCTATCCATCCAAGAACATCTAAATAATCCTCTCTTTTAGATAACTCTCTAACCCTATGTCTTAGTTCAGGCAGATTATTTTTATACCATCCAGTTCTTTTTTCTAATCCAGTATAGAAATGAGAGTCCCCGAATGAATGAATAAATCTTCTTGGTTCTATATCTAATTGTTGTGCAATTATTTGAGTAAGCATAGAATAACTTGTAATGTTAAATGGAACTCCTAAAAACATGTCACAACTTCTTTGATATAATTTTAAATCTAAGAAAGGTGTATCACTATTTTCTTCATTGTTTACATTAAGTTGGAAAAGAACATGACACGGTGGAAGAGACATATCAGAGAGCTCTCCTACATTCCATGCACTAACAAGATACTTTTTACCGAATGGTTTTTTCCTCATCTTATCAATAGTCTCTCCTAATTGATCTATGCTCATAACCTCTCCAGTATCTTGATCATGATGTCTCCAGTCCCTCCATTGTGCTCCATAAATACGTCCTGCATCCCCCCATCTTTCTGCAAATTCATCATTTTCTCTTATTCTTTGTCCAAATTCACTCATTGCTTCTTCCCATTCATCAGAATACTTTGCTTCTTCACTTCCTATATATGCTGGAAAAATTCCTTCTTTTATCATATTAGGAAGATTATGTTGGAATACATTTGGTGTCCAAACAGTAACTTTTTTATCTTCTAAAGATTTTATGTTTGTTTCCCCTCTAAAGAACCAAAATAATTCTTCAATTATTCCTCTTGTCCACATTTTTTTAGTTGTTATTAAAGGAAAACCTATTCTTAAGTCATATTCATTTTGTGGTCCAAATAAAGAGATTAATCCAGAACCTTTGCTACCCCATTTAAATCCTGAATAAGGAGAAGTAAGAATTTCTCTTGAATGTTCTAAGTATTGTTCAACCATTTTTTCATTAGTAGATGATTAATTTATAACTATAATAATATAATAAGATATGATTCATTCTAATTTTTTAATTAAACCAAAACCTCCCCCCATCCAACTCATCTCTGCTATAATTGAATAAATGTCTCTTTCTCTTCTCTCATCGTGTTCTACATCTATCAATTCTAACCATGGATCTTTAAAATAAGATAAAAGATATGCTTGTCCATCAACTGAAACAAATCCATCATTATCATGAATCTTTTTTAAAAGTGTATCTCTCTCATTACATGGTGTTTGGTTATGTTGATAATAAACATAACTAAATCCTCTTTGTCTAAAGAATTCTTCTACTCTTTCATCATCAGCTACAAATTTATCTTCTGAAGGAGTTAAATTAGCTGCAATCTCATCTTGAGAAACTTCAATGCCCTGTCTTTTTAATATTGCTTGTAAGACAGAACAAAAATTATAATTCTCTTTTTCTTTATGTATTGGTTCATAGGCTCTCATTTTAATTTTGGGTTTCTTTTTCTCCTCCACTTGTGACTCTTCCGCCTTGGTGTTGTCCAGAATAAGATCTATTTATTTCTCCTACAACAGATTCATATTCAATATTAAACATTCTTGCACCTAATTCAAATTTAAAATCTTCATTACTTAGATTTTTTATTCCAAAAGTTAATCTACCTTTATAACCTGGATCTGTTTTTGTTGCATGAAAACTTACGCCACCTCTTTGAAGAGAGCTCCTAGGCCATACTTTAGGAATTAAATATCCTTCTGGGAAATTTAGATCATATTTAATTTTATCTGTAGGGGAATTTATAGTTTCAACTGTTGTAACAAGAAAATAATCTCCTGGTTTTAATATAATGATTTTATTTCCATCTTTTTCAACATCCCCTATTAATTCAGTTTTTGGGGAGTATCTTTCATTGCTTGAACCATCTGCCCCTAAAAAACTATCCCCTATTATCTTGTTAACTTGGCCAACTCTTAAATCAATTCCAGAACCCTCAGGATTGTTTAATTCTCTTTCAGAAAGATTCTCTATTAAATTATATTTTTCATTTAATTCTAATATTTTTAATGCTGATATCTTCATTTTTTAATGTTTTTTAGTTTAAACTTTAAATATTTTTCCAGCTGTCAATCCTTGATAGTTGTGTACACCATCATACGCATCTTCTTGGGTTAAAGGTGAGGTTAATTTAAGATAATCTAAGAAAGCTAATGGGCTTCCATGTACGATTGTAAAAGGAAATTTATTTGCAGTAACTTCTAATATTAAAGGTGTCCCTATAACTTGATCGGATCTATTCTCCCCCCAACCACCATGAACATAAGAAGCTTCTTCTGTACTTATCTCTCCAATACTTTTATCAAACTTTCTTACTTCTGCAGCACAATCTAAAGGAACAAGTGAACCTTCTCTTGCTAATATATTATAAAATTCACCTAGCCATAAAACTAATTCTCCTCTTTCATCTGGGAATCTTCTCTCAAAAAAATCTTCAGTTCTATAAAGATTATTTGGATCACTAAAATCCTTTGTTAGATCTAATTGTTTATCTGTTTCTCTAGCAACTAATATTCCTCCTGTCTCTAAATCAGCAGTCATTAATACTCCACTACCTTTCGTCTTTAATTCTTCACATTTTTCACCATTTGCAAATAAAAGCCCGCTTCCTTGATGTGATGCTTTAACTAAGTGTTCTGGTAAAAAAGAAGATGGGCCATAAGAGAATCTAGTTTGATTTAAACTTAACCCTGGTTTCAATATTAAATCAAATACTAAAGAGTATACCTCTAAATATAAATTACCTTGATAACCTGCAGGAATCTCATTAAACACTTCTCCTCTTTCTGTTATTAATCTTGTTACAATTCCTAATCTACCTATAGAACTTTTTGACGAACTTTCACCAGAGAGTTGATCAAATAACTTTAATTTCTCTGCTAAAGGAAATAAATAAACTTGCCTTTTATGCAAATAAAAGTTGTCTCCATTTAATTCATATTTTTTTCTATCTTGAATAACTTTAGTCATAGTCTCATCTCCAGGTAGGAGACTTCTTCCTAAATAATAACCTTTTTTTCCTAAAGAATGGTCCATTGTAGTAGCATCTAATCTCTCTTCTAATCTTTCAGAAGATTGTCCTGAAATAATACCTTCATTAATTAAATGTCTTAAATCTCTTTTGTTTAAAACACCAGTTTGGGTTAACACCTAACTTCTCCTAAATTTTTGTTTTTCAATTCTTTTAATAATGAATCTAAGTACCATTCACTTTGATCCCATTCATGCATTAAGAATGAAGGTTCAATGTAGATATTACCATCTAAAGTTATAATTGATCTTGGACTAACATCTCCGAATCTAGGAAACATCTCAAATTGTAAAGATAAATGTAATGTTATTGTTTTCTCATCTGAGGGAGATATCTCTACATCTCTAAACTCTCTAAAATCATTAGTAGATTTAGATAATACATAACAAAGAGGACTATTCTCTCTAATTGAAGTTACTCTATCTAAACTATCAACTTCAATTTGATAATCAAATAAATTAATTTTTCTTCTATCTCTAATACTATGATACCCTTCAATAAAAACTCTCAAACTCATTAATTAAAAATAAAAAGACTCATTTTTATAATTTTGTGTAATAAGAACATTGTTTTTAATTTAATCAAAAGCTTTATAAATAAGTTTTGACAAAAAATTTTGGAAGAAAGCTTTTGCTTAATTCTTTTTAATATCTTTTTGAGATATAATAAATGAGTGCTTTGTTGAACTATGAAGTATGATGTATGAGTGAGCTATTTGTAGAGTGCTCTTGAAAACTTGCGATACTAATTTCCGTTGATCCTGCGGACGATCGCTGCTTTTTGGATTGGACTAAGACATGCAAGTCTCCTCGTAAGAGGGGCGAAAGGCTCAGTAACACGTCGATAATCTAACCTTGAGTCTGGGATAATCTCGGGAAACTGAGGATAAGACCGGATAGATGATTGATACTGGAATGTACTTTCATTCAAAAGTAATGCTTAAGGATGAGTCGGCGGCTGATTAGGTTGTTGGTGAGGTAAAGGCTCACCAAGCCGTTGATCAGTAGGGGGGATGAGAGTCCTAGCCCCGAGAAGGACACTGAGATAAGGGTCCTAGCCCTAAGGGGTGCAGCAGTCGCGAAACCTTTACAATGCACGCAAGTGTGATAAGGTAATCCAAAGTGCTTACAATTTTTTGTAGGCTTTTGCCAAGTGTAAAAAGCTTGGAGAATAAGCAGTGGGTAAGACCGGTGCCAGCCGCCGCGGTAACACCGGCGCTGCGAGTGGTGATCATCTTTATTGGGTCTAAAGCATCCGTAGCAGATTATGAAAGTCTTCTGTGAAATCGTTGGGCTTAACCCAGCGGCTTGCGGAAGATACTACATGGTTAGAGACCGGGAGGAGCTAGGAGTATTCCTTGGGAAGCGGTAAAATGCTTTAATCCTTGGAGGACTACCAGTGGCGAAGGCGCCTAGCTAGAACGGGTCTGACTGTAAGGGATGAAAGCCAGGGGAGCGAACTGGATTAGATACCCAAGTAGTCCTGGCAGTAAACGCTGTGAATTATGTGTTGCGTAATCTACGTGGTTATGCAGTGCCGAAGCGAAGGCATTAAATTCACCACCTGGGAAGTACGGTCGCAAGGCTGAAACTTAAAGGAATTGGCGGGGGCGCACTACAAGGGGTGCGGCGTGCGGTTCAATTCAATTGTACACGGAGAATCTCACCAGGAGCGACGGCAGAATGAAGGTCAGATTGAAGGTTTTACCTGACAAGCCGAGAGGTGTTGCATGGCCGCCGTCAGTTCGTGCCGTAAGGTGTGCTGTTAAGTCAGTTAACGAACAAGACCTATATCTACAGTTGCTAGCGAGTCTTCCGAGATGATCGAGCACACTGTTGAGACTGCCCGCGTAAGTGGGAGGAAGGTGTAGGCAACGGTAGGTCTGTATGGCCCGAATCTTCTGGGCTACACGCGCGCAACAATGGCAGGGACAATGGGATGCGACTCTGAAAGGAGAAGCCAACCCTCTAAATCCTGTCTTAGTTCGGATTGAGGATTGTAACCCATCCTCATGACGCCGGAATCCCTAGTAATCGGACGTCATCAGCGTCCGGTGAATAAGTCAATGTGCCTTGCACACACCGCCCGTCATCCCAATCGAGCAGGGTTTAGGTGAGGCTTAGCTTTAACTAAGTCGAACCTAAGCTCAGTGAGAAGGGGCAAGTCGTCACAAGGTAGCAGTAGGGGAACCTGCTGCTGGATCACCTCCTTTTATTTTTTTTATTGACACTCTACTAAGCTTAGAACTCATACATCAAATCATTTTTATTTCTAAATAAATTTTTAAAGTAATTAACTAAATTCAATTTATGCATCTACCAAACTATAAAGATGGAAGTATTGTAAATTTAATTAGTTCTATAATAAAAGCATTAGGAGGCAAACCGTTATACAAACCACTAAAGAATTTAAATCCAAAAGAATTATCAACAAAAAATGTAGTTTTGTTATTTATTGATGCATTAGGCTATGAATTTCTAAAGAAAAATGGAAAAAATACTATATTCAATAAATATTTGAAGGGTAAAATAACTTCCATTTTCCCATCAGCTACTGCAGCATGTGTGCCTACATTCTTTAGTGGAGTTGCCCCACAACAACATGCAATAACAGGATGGTTTATGTACTTAAAGGAGATTAATACTACCTCTTTAATTCTTCCATTTATCTCAAGAGAGGATTATAATTCAATTAAGAAAAAAATAAAACCTAGGGTTATATTTAACCAAAAATCAATGTTTGATAAGATTAAAGTTAATTCTTATTTAGTAATGCCTAAAGATATTGTT
>Ga0187833_10003729_pt1 | contig 15247 bp, 11 predicted proteins | sample ETNtaG_37_FD_167968 | JGI IMG/M metagenome (GOLD analysis project Ga0187833, IMG submission 167968) | Marine microbial and viral communities from oxygen minimum zone, Eastern Pacific Ocean - ETNP2014_SV_400_PacBio MetaG (Illumina Assembly) | ecosystem: Environmental > Aquatic > Marine > Hypoxic...
GATTTTCCTGAATTAACGCCACCAACTCCTATGATAGGAATTTTTCCATTCAGTTGTTTGTAAAATTTTTTAATCATATTAGTTGATATTTGCTGTAAAGGCTCTCCCGAAAGCCCACCTTCTTCCTTCTTAACTTCGCTTCTCAAATTATCTCTATTACCATTTGTAGTGTTTGTAAGTATAATTGCAGCAATATCATTTTTTGTTGCTATATCTACAATTTCGGAAATATGATTATCTTTAATGTCTGGAGAAACTTTTAATAATAGCGGAATGTCCGTTTTGTTTTCTTTTTTTATTTTATTAAGTGCTAGTAAAAGATCTTTAAGTTTTTCTTGTTCATGAAAATCTCTTAAACTTTCAGTATTTGGTGAAGAAATATTAACAGTAATATAATCTGCTATATCAAAAAAATTTTTTAAACCTAAACAGAAATCATTTTTTTGATCTTTTGTATCTTTGTTGGGACCAATATTAATGCCCAATACACCTTTCTTTCCTCCTGATTTTATTCTATTTTTTATTACGTTCATTCCATCATTGTTAAAACCGAGTCTATTGATCAAAGCACCATCATCTTCAAGTCTAAATATTCTTGGTTTGGGATTTCCAAATTGTTTTAAAGGTGTAATTGTTCCAACTTCTACAAATCCAAACCCTAATTTTAGTAAAGAATTATATGCCTCTGCGCTTTTATCAAAGCCCGCAGCTAAACCAATAGGATTAGGAAAATTTTTTCCTAGTAATTCAATTTTTAATATTTGCTCATCTTCAACTTCAAACATTTTTCTAGGAAAGGGATTAAATTTTAGTGATTTAATTGCTAAATCATGTGCGTTTTCCGGATCTAGATTGAATAAAAAAGGTCTTAAGATAGAAAACATTATTTAATATACTTATTAATCAGTTCTATACTTTCTTTTATACCAAAAAAACTTATAAAAAATCCCATTCTCGGACCATTTTGCTCTCCGAAAATTATTTCATAAATTGCTTTAAACCATTCTCTCAAATTTTCTTGATATCCATTATCTTTACCCACTGAATAAACAATTGTTTGTATAGCTTCAGGATCCATTTGATCTTTGCACCCTCCTAATCTTTTAACTAAATCCTGAAGTGCCTTTTTTTCTTTTTCGTTAGGTTTTTTATATTTTTTTTTTGGCTTAACTATGTCTACAAAATATTTTAGGGCATATTCAACTAAACCATCCAAAATCGGATGATCCGAAGCTTTGATATTTTTTTTATATTTTTTTATAAATTTCCATAAAATATTTTTATCTGTCGCATTACTCGTTCCAACCAAATTTAACAAAACTGAAAATGGCATAATTGATTTTTCTTTAGGAGGATTTCCATTATGAACATGCCAAACTGGATTGAGTAATCTATGTTGAATGTCTTGTTCAGTAAATTTATCTATACTGGTTAAATATTCGTCAACGGCCTTTGGAACTACATCTGCATATAATTTTTTTGCTCTTTTTGGATTTTGATACATATAAAATGATAAACTTTCTGGCGAAGCATACTTTAACCATTGTTCAATTGTTATTCCGTTTCCCTTTGATTTAGAAATCTTTTCACCTTTTTCATCCAAAAACATTTCATAGGCAAAACCATTTGGACTTTTTTTTCCCAAAATTTGGCAAATTTTGCTAGAAAGAATAGCGCTTTCAATTAAATCCTTTCCATACATTTCATAATCAATATCAAAAGCATACCATCTCATAGCCCAATCAACTTTCCACTGTAGTTTACATTTTCCATTTATAACTTCTGTCTCAATTTTTTTATCACGATTTTTATAAATAATTTTCCCTTCCTTTTTTTTAATTTCAATAATTGGAACCTCTAAAACATGTCCAGTTATAGGACATATAGGCAAAAAGGGGCTGTACGTTTTTTGTCTTTCTTTGCCCAGCGTAGGAAGTATTATTTCCATTATCTGCTCATATTTTTCCAAAACCTGAAATAGTGCATTATTAAAAACTCCTTTTTTATATGAGTTGGTTGAACTTCTAAAAATGTAATCAAATTTAAATTCGTTAAGAAAATTTTTTAGCATTTCATTATTATGTTCACCAAAACTTTTAAATTTGTTGAAAGGATCGGGTATACTGGTTAATGGTTTATGTAAATTTTTTTCTAAAATTCCTTTATTTGGAACATTGTCTGGAATTTTTCTTAAACCATCCATATCATCGGAAAACGTAATTATCTCGGTTGGAATATCAATAATTTGTTTGATGGCATTTACCATCATTGTGGTCCTTACTACTTCTGCAAAAGTTCCAATATGAGGTAAACCACTAGGTCCATAACCGGTTTGTAAAGTGATTTTTCCTTTTTTTTCGTAAATTTTCTGTCTCTCTTTTATTAACCTTCTAGCTTCAACAAATGGCCAGGCGCTAGTAGCTTGAATTGTGGATTTGTCAATCACGTTATTAAAGATTTATTAAATTTCATAGGTAAAATACAGGTATAATAAAGTCTTATTATGTTGAATTTCAATTATTTTTAAATAACCTCCGCTTTCAAAAATGAATAATTATAAAACCGTTTTTTTTACAATTGGTATGCTTCTAATAATATTAGGAGCATTCATGCTTATACCATTTTTTATACAATTTATATATGGTGAGGAAAACAACACATTTTTATCATCAGCATTGGTAACAGCATTTATAGGAATGCTTTTGATTCTTGCAAATCTAGAAGAAAATAGAAAACTAAATTTACAACAAGCGTTTCTTCTTACAACTTTATCTTGGTTAAGTATTGCTATTTTTGGATGTATACCGTTTTTATTATCTGATCTTAATTTATCATTTGTTGATTCTTTTTTTGAAAGTATGTCTGGAATAACGACTACTGGTTCAACAATCATTACTTACCTGGACAATGCTCCTAAAAGCATTCTAATATGGAGAGCTATTTTACAATGGCTTGGAGGCATAGGTATAATTGTAATGGCAATCACTATACTTCCCTTGCTAAACGTTGCTGGAATGCAATTATTTAGAATGGAAAGTTCTGACACCACTGAAAAAATTTTACCTAGAACACGTGAAATAACTTTAATAATTTCATTAATTTATCTTGCATTAACTCTTGCTTGTGGAATTGCTTATTGGCTAACTGGAATGAACATTTTTGATAGTATCGCACACTCCATGACAACAATTGCAACAGGAGGTTTTTCAACTTATAACAATTCAATTGGCTATTTTCAAAGTCCAAAAATTGAAATTATTTCAATAATTTTTATAATTTTAGGAAGCATACCTTTCATTACCTATTTAAAATTTGTCAAAAATGACAAAAAAATATTTTTAAAAGATAACCAAATTAAAGGTTTAGTTTATATTTTAATTGTTTCTATTTTATTAATGTTTTTGTACTTACTGCTAAGTAATAAAGAACATAGTTTTTTAGAAAATTTGAGAATATCTACTTTTAATGTCGTTTCAATCTTATCTGGAACTGGGTATGTAACTTCTGATTTTAGTATGTGGGGTAAATTTCCTCTGATATTTTTTCTTTTTTTAATGTTCATTGGAGGATGTGCTGGTTCTACTACTTGTGGAATTAAAATATTTAGATTTCAAATACTTGGTTCTTTTATAATAAATCAAATCAAGAAACTAGTTTATCCTCACGGTGTATTTTCTATAAAATATAATAACGAAAAAATTGGTAATAAATTTATTTATTCAATAATAACTTTTGTTTTTCTTTATTTCTTTATTTTTTTTATCTTAGCTACACTTTTATCTATAAACGGTTTGGATTTTGTTACAGCATTATCCGGTTCTGCCTCAGCAATATCAAATGTAGGACCTGGATTGGGGGATGTTATTGGGCCCAATGGTAATTATAGTGATTTGCCTAATTTTTCTAAATTAAGTTTGTCTTTAGGTATGCTTCTTGGTAGGCTAGAATTGTTTGCCGTGTTAGTTTTATTTTTTCCTTCATTTTGGAAAAACTAAAACTTGTTTGGTGTTTTATGGAGGTAGTTAAAAAACAAACATTATCAGAAACATTTTCTATTTATTTAGATAGACGAATGCTTAGAATTCTTTTACTGGGAATTATAAGTGGGTTTCCTTGGGTTCTTATTGGAAGCAGCCTTAGCCTTTGGCTTAAAGAAGATGGTCTTAGTCGTAGTGCCATCGGTTGGGCTGGATTAATATTTGGTGTTTATGCAATCAATTATCTTTGGGCACCAATAATTGATAGAATTCGTATTCCATGGTTAACCAATAAAATTGGTCATCGTCGTGGCTGGATTGTTGCCATGCAATTTATTATTTTAGTTAGTTTAGTTTGTTGGAGTTTAGTTGATCCTACAGCAAATCTTGGTTTGGTAATAACAATCGGTTTAATTATCGCCATTGCCTCTGCAACTCAAGACATTACTGTGGATGCTTTAAGAATTGAACAAATTGGAGAAAATGAAGGAAAATCAATGCAAGCTGGTGCTGCAATGGCTGTTGTTGGTTGGTGGACAGGATATAAATTAGGAGGAGTGATAGCGTTGAATGCAGCAGAATATTTTCAGAATGCAGGGTTTGAAAATTATTGGCAAATTACTTTTCTAATACTAGGTATCGTAGTAATTGCTTGCAACATCGGCTTAATGTTTGTGCATGAATCACAGCCTACTGAAAGACAAATAGCCCAAAAACAAACCGATCAGATGATCGAAAAAAAATTAGGATCCTTAGGAGTTATTACAAAAATAATAGCATGGATTAGTGGAACAATTGCTGGTCCCGTAATAAGTTTTTTTAAACGTAATGGTTTTAAAATTGCCTTGGGTATTCTTGGATTTGTATTTCTTTTTAAAATTGGAGAGGCTTTTCTTGGACGTATGTCCATTATCTTTTACAAAGAGATTGGATTTTCTAAAGGTGATATTGCACTCTATTCTAAAGGTATTGGTTGGGTTACAACAGTCGTATTTACACTTATGGGGGGGTTATTTGCAATACGTTCTGGGGTAGTGAAAGCAATGTTCGTCTCAGGGATACTAATGGCAGCTACAAATCTTTTGTTTGCAGCTCTTGCTTGGTCAGGAAAATCAGAGTTACTCTTTGCAGTGACTGTATTATTAGATGATATTGCGGCAGCATTTGCTACTGTCGCTTTTGTTGCCTTCATATCACTGTTGGTAGATAGAACGTATACAGCAACCCAATATGCATTGCTTGCCTCCATAGGAACACTTGGTCGAACAACACTAGCAGCCTCATCAGGAGAATTGGTTGACTGGTTAAATGGAGACTGGGGTATATTTTTTGTAATTACCACAGTCATGGTAATACCTTCTTTAATTCTTCTGTGGTTTATTCGAAATAAACTGAAATTGCAGTGAGAAATGATCTATCGTTTATAAACGTACATAAGAAGGCAAATATAAAATCCGAAGTTGTTACCCAACTTCTCTATGGAGATACATTTAAAATAATAGAAAAAAAGAGATCCTGGTTTAAAATTAAAAACGAATTGGACTGTTATGTAGGTTTCATTAAAAAAAAAAAATTTCCTTCAAATCAAAAGAACACTCACAAAATTTGTAAATTGAATGCCATCTTGTATTTTAAGCCAAATTCAAAAAACAAAATTAAAAAAAAACTTAGCTTTGGTTCTAAAATTAAAATTATAAAAGAAAAAAATAAATTCTGCAAATTTGATAATTTATGGATAAAAAAAGAGGATTTAAAAAAAATAAATTACAAAACAAAAGATATATTTAAAAATATTAATAAATTTGTTAATATAAGATATAAATGGGGTGGTAAACATTTCGCTGGAGTTGATTGTTCTGGCCTCATACAATTGTTTGTTAATTTTAATAATAAATATTGTCCTAGAGATGCCAAAGATCAGCTCAAATACTTTAAAAAAAAAATTGAACTAAAAAACATAAAAAAAAATGATTTAATCTTTTGGAAAGGACATGCGGCAGTTGCAATTTCAAAAAATAATCTTATACATGCTTATGGACCATTTAAAAAAACAGTAAAGATGCCGATTGGTAAAACAATTAATCGAATTTATAAAACTGCAAAACTAAAAGTAATAGGAATTAGAAGAATTTCTTAAAATATAGTATTTTAATCACATGAAAAATTTTCTAAATATCTTGGTTATAAGTTTTGTTTTGCTCATCTCTTGTGCAAAACCCACAGTAGTAAATATAGTTTTGCCCGATGACGATAAATTAAATTGTGAAAAATTAGAAAACGCAGTAGCAGATGCACAAGAATTTAGAAGAAAAGCAATAGCCGTTACAGGTAATACTGGGAAAAACCAGGCTGCAGCTATATTATTCTGGCCAGCACTTATGATGACATATGTCAATGCATCCGAAGCTATAGTGGCAGCAAATGAACGAAGCGTTCATTTGATTAATATTATGCAAGACAAAAATTGTAAGAAAGTAGATAAAGTTCTTGCTCATATTGCATCTACACCCAGAGTACAAAGTTTAAAAGATTTGTCGGAAGCATATAAAAATTTAAACGAACTATATAAATCTGGCGCCTTAACTGAAGATGAATTTAGAAAAGAAAAAATACAAGTTTTGGGTCAATAATATCGCAGTAAATTAGACAAAAACATGAAATTCGAACCGCACGACACCTTTACGGTGTACACACTTTCCAAGCGTACGCTAAAAATTTCTAAAATACGAATACACTAGTCGATAAATACAAAATACACTACGACAGCTGCTACTAACCAAATCATATATTACCCTTCCATAGTTTCTTAATTAACGAATCGAATAAAATGTTAAACTTAAATTCAGCAAATTGAAATCAATTAATAGTTTAAATTAATGGCGGAGAGAGTGGGATTCGAACCCACGGTACCTTTGACAGTACACAAGCTTTCCAAGCCTGCGCCTTAAACCACTCGGCCATCTCTCCTTGTTAAATCTGAAGATCCAAAAATTATATATTATTGAATTCTTTAAGTCCTTTCAATAAAGTACAACTAATTGTTAAATTATAATGATTAATTTTGTGCAAATCCTAATTATAGTTTTTTTACTAGAATTATTAGCTAGATTATTCATTTATTTTAGACATGGAAAATTTAAATTTTTTGCTCCTGAAAGAGAAAAAATAATAAAATATCTTTCATATCAATCCCACCCTTATATAGGTTATTGTAAATCTCCAAATATAAGAAATTCAAAATTTCCTTCTAATGATAAGGGGTTTGCCGGAAAAAAAAATTTTTCCGTTAAAAAAAATAAAAATACTATCAGGCTTATGATTTGTGGAGGTTCCACGGTCGAACAAAATGATATAGATCAAACTAAACCATTTGACGAAGATGTAACTTGGCCTAAAGTTTTGGAAAATGAATTAAATAAAAAGAAAGGTAAAATTTTTGAAGTAATTAATGCGGGTTGTGCAGGTTACACGATTTTGGAATCTACAGTTCATATGTTAACAAAAGGTATCCATTACAATCTAGACTATGCAATTTTATATACAAGTATTAATGATGCCTGGGATATTCAGGCCACAAAAGGATTTAAAGAGGATTACTCACACGCTAGAAGACATCCAAATTTTCCAAAACTAACATGGAGATTGCCAAAATGGTTACCAAATTTAAGATTTTTTTTTCTTTATCAATACGCAATAATTGCTGCTGATAGATATTTAAGCCCCCCATCAGATAATTTGAAGCATTACATTTCTCCTATAAGAAAAATTATTCATGATTATTCTGAAATAGAAAAAGCCATAAAAACATATGAAAATTATATTAAATCCTTCTGCGGAATTTGTATTTCAAACAAGATTAAAGCAATACTAATACCTTGGGCATTTAATGAATCTTTAATCTCAAAAAAAACTTTAAAAATTTTTGGTGAATGGAATAAAGAAAATTTTGTCAATCTGCTTAACTTAAATAATGAATGTATGAGAAAAGTAGCAGCAAATATCGACGGCGTAACCCTGTTAGAACTACCAAAATTTTCAGATGACTGCTTTAGAAGTGTAGACTGGATACATTTTTCAAAAAATGGTATTCATAAAATGGGCAAAGCAGTGGCAGATTCATTGTCTGACAAAATGAACATTAGTTTATAATTTATCCATGTTTGAGCTTTTTTTATTTTTATTGATTGTAATTTTATTTTTTCTTTTAATTTTCAGAAAAAAATTAGCTAAAGAAAAAAAGAAAAAAGACAAAAGTACTTATCCATTGTATTAATGAATGATAATAAAAAATTACAAATTTTCTTTGATAATAATTATTTTTTCTTAATCAAAAATCTTTCTCTACTTGATTAGAAAACGTAGTAGTCGATCGATGATTAAGATCTTTATTTGATAAATGATATTTTTTCAAAATAAAACGGCGCCAAAAACTAATAACACCAAATTTCCATAAATAATACCCTGGTTTACCAGGTAATACAGAAAAATCCATGGAACTTAAATGATCAAATCCCTTTTTAAAAAGATAAACCATACGAACAAAATAAAACAAAATAGGATATTGTTTTTGTTTAGTCTGAACTGGATAAACCTTTTTGCGTAAAATTTTATAAAGCCACTTTGGAATTTTTACAGCAGCGAGTGCAAATATAAGAATATTTCCCATAGTCCGATGAAAACCAGTAATATAATCTTTTTGAATTGAGGGTACGTTAAATCCTTTTTCTTTAATATCTTTTGCTAGTTGTGTATTTGGTATTATTCTCAATGCAAAAATGTTTAGATTAAAGGGTCGAGGCATATCATAGAGCAAATCAAGAGTTGCCAGAGTGTCTTCTTGTTTTTCTACGGGATTCTCAAGAATGATATCGAATGAAGGAGGAATCATATATCCCTTAAATTTATTTAAAATTTTTGTTGATTCCTTAATTCGATTTAATTTGGTCGGCCTTTTGTAAAATTCAAGAATGTTCTCACTACCTGATTGAATACCCATACGAACTCGATTCATGCCAGCATCTAAAAGCAGAGCAATTTTATCTTCTTTTACATAGTTTGGTATTACTCCATATACAGCAAAAGGAATTTTAATTTCTGCTTTGTAGAGTTTACAGAATTCTTGAAGTGCTGCATAAGGTAAAGCCATAAAACTGTCGTCCCAGAATGCGATTGCTGATAAGTGTGGTTGTTTGGAAATTGCTCTCTTTATTTCATCAATGATGGTGCGTGGTGAAGAATGACGAAGTTTTTTGTAACCATTATCATATTCAATAAATTTTGAGTTACCGCAGTATGTACACTTCAAAGGGCAACCAATACTCCATATAGTGACATACCCAAGTCCGGAATATTTAATAAAATCATTACTTAAGATATTTTTAAAACCTTTTCCTTGATGATAGATGAGTTCTTCATCTTCGTACATAAGTGGTGGAAGTTCATCCATTTCTTTTGGTGTCATCAAAGGTAAGTTGCGATTTTTAATTATTTTATTATCTTTATTAAACCAAAAACTTGGAGTGGTTGTATAATCTTTACCTTCTTTAAATAGTTCCAAAAAAGTTTTAAATGCAAATTCTCCCTCACCGGTACAAACAGCATCGGCATATTTAATAGCATCCTCAGGATGAATAATAGCGTGAATTCCTCCCCACACTATATATGTATTGGGGTTTAAAATTTTAATATTAGCAATAATTTCATGAACAGTTTTAGAATATTGAGTCATTGAAGAAAAAGCTGCGATATCCCCTTCGGCCATAAATTCTGCAACCTTATGAATATCTTTTTCTGCCAAGACTCCTGCACCCTTTTCACTCATAATTTTTATAAAGCCACGCCAATTTCCTGTTGGTACATAAGCAATCTTAGTTTCAGAATGGATTGATTTAATATAGGCTGCAAACTTTCTAAAACCTATATTTTCTAATCCATCCTCTACACAAGCCAAACGCATATCTATGGAGCGAAGTGGATTTATTGTGGTTTTAGGTGAATTAACTTCACTATTTTCCTGCAAATTAATTTCATTCATATGGTCAAGTATTATATGTCAAATTTATCATATCAACCATCTGTTAGTACTCTAATTTGAAAAATTTTCCTATTTTTTTATTAAAATACACTGACCCATGTAATTGTTAATAAATGAAAATTCATTTCGATACCGTTTCATTACTGTATCAACATATTTTTTTATGCCTTCAGTGCTGTGAATTCCATAATCATCAAAAATTATTACCCCATTTTTTACAATTTTTTTCCTTATAAATTCAAAAGACAATTTTGTAGCATTGTAAGTATTTACATCTAGGTGACAAAGTTTAAATTTTTTTTTCTTAAAAGATTTACCAATATTTTTTGGAAAGTTTGTTTTAATTACCACAGCTTTCTTCAATTTAAGTGACTTAATTTTATTTTTTACAAAGCTAATATCTTTAAAAACAAAATGGTTTTTTTTGTGGTAATTTTCATTTTCAATCAAACCTTCAAAAGTATCGATTAAATATGTCGTGCCTTTTCGGTTTGCTTTAGCCATTGTATATCCAGCTCCTCCTTTTAAGCATCCAATATCCAAAATGTTTGATTTTAAATTATTTAAGGATTTTGAAAAAAACCAGAGCGTATAAAGTCTTTTACTGTCCAAAAGAGTACAATCTTTTATTTCATGATAAAAATGATAAAAATCCTTATCAGCTTTCCATGGAGCATGAAATGCAGAAGAAATTATGATCTCATTTTTATTTTTATCAATTTTAAATAAAAATGATAAAAAAAATAAGCTTATGTTGCTAAAAGCTTTTGCAAAGAATTTAACAATGCTAATTTTAAAATTTCCAAGAGGGTGTTTATAATCAAACATTAAATTTTTATAAAACTGTTTTTGTTATTTTATATACATCATTTATAATAGCAGTAGTTAAATAAATACCTAAATAAAAAAATAAAAAATAAATATTTTTTATGTCCTTCAAGAAAATTTTTGGAATACTAGATTTTATCATTAAAAAAAAAATGAAGAAAAACATTGGTTCAAAGTATTTTTGAAATATCATATAGGCACTAAATCCAAAAATTAATAAACATATTAATAAGATATTCTCATTATTTTCTTTTGCTAGGTTGAATAATAATATAAGACCAAGCACTGAAGAAATTAAAAATAAAATTTCACTATTAATCAACAAATAAGAGAGTTTAAGAAAAAAACCTCCTCCTATTTTATAATTATAATCAAAAAAGAAAGATAATAGAAAAACAATTGTTATGGAAATTAAAATAAATGAAAACTGCTGTTTTTTTTCAATTAAATATTTTTCCTTATTTAAAAACAAAGTTGTAAAAAATATTGGTATTAAATAAAATGATAATATCGAGGTGTTTATCAAAACTGTATTGTATAATTTTACATCAAATGTAACTCTAAACAAATAAGGATCAAAAAAAATTAATAAAAATCCTGGAATAGCAAGAACGGTAACGATAAGTGACAGTTTTAAAAAATTAAATAAACTAAATTTTTTAATATATAGATACATGCAGTAAACATATATTAAAGCATAATACTGTCTTGTATAAACTGCTAAGGCTAAAAATACTAATTGTAAATAAATATTACCTGTTAATTTTTTGAAATTTGATTCTTTTATCCATTTCAAGAAAAAAAACAGAAATAATAGAAAAAAAAATAAAGCTGTTATGTGATCATTTGCCCAAATAGCTCCTGCTCTAAAAGAAGGAAATAAGAAAGTTAAAGAAGCTAGAGTTAATAAATTATTTTTATTTTCTTCTGGATAATTAATTTTCAAACATTCATAAAATAAGACAGGTATTAATATCGAAATTATACAAAAGATTAATCTTATAAGATATTTGCTTTCAATTAACATATAAATTTTAGATAAAATTATGAAATGTAAAGGTGTGTGCCCAACCCACTTCGATGGTAGGACAAAAAATGATTCTCTTAATGCTTCTACATAGCCCCAAGTATTGTTGAAGTCAGCTACAAAACCTCCACTTCCAGCAGAGTCCTCGTTTAAAAAAAAACCAATTATTAAGGTAGTTGATAATATCAGGAAGATGATTCTGCTGTAATATAAATTTTGATTACTTTCCATTTTATTAATTTTTAATTTTTGACAAAAATAAATTTATTAATGTTCTAAAAAGTTCTATTTTTGGTATTTTAGAAATTCCTTGAGCTCTATTTTTAAAAACAATAGGTATCTGTTTAATTGGATAACCATTTTTATTTAATAAAAAAATTGTTTGCATAAAAAAACTATATCCTCTTGCATTAACATCTTCCAAATTAATCTTTTTAAGCTTATTCAAGTTAAAACCTCTATAGGCGCTAGTGAATTCATCGCATTTGATACCTGATACAATTTTTATAAATTTATTACCAATTAGACTCAATAAATATCTTCTTAATTTCATTTCATTTTTTCCATCTTTTATGTATCTAGAACCAATCACAAAAACATAATCTTTTAATTGATCTATAAAATTTGGAATTGCCTTTGGGTCATGGGATAAATCAGCATCTAAAGTAATTAAATAATCATAAATTTTTTCTTTAGCAAAATTAAAAGCAGTTTTATGTGCTGTATCTAACCCTTGTTTTTTTTCTCTCTTAATCAAAATAATATTTTTGTTTCTTTTTGAATAATTTTCCACAATTTCCCATGTTTTATCAGGAGAATTATCATCAACAATCAGTAAATCTAGCTCGATATTTAATTCTAATATTTGTTCTATAAAGTTTTGTATGTTCCTAGCTTCATTATAAGTGGCAGCGAAAATTAATATTTTTTTTTTCATGAATTAAATTTATTTTTCTTTGTTTATTTTTAAAACTCCAATAAAAGCTTCTTGGGGTATTTCTACTTTTCCAAATTGTTTGGCCCTAGCTTTACCTTTTTTTTGCTTATCTAAAAGCTTTCTTTTTCTATCTCGAGCACCACCACCATGAATTTTAATCAGAACATCCTTTTTAAATCCCTTAATCGTTTCTCGTGCTATAATCTTTCCCCCTATAGTAGCTTGAATTGGAATTTGAAAGTTATGTCTAGGAATTAATTCTTTAAGTTTCTCACAAACTAATCGACCTTGTGTTTGAGCAAATTCCTCGAAAATAATCATTGATAAAGCATCAACAGATTCAGAGTTAACCAATATTCCCATCTTAACAAGGTTGCCTTCTCTATATCCTATAATTTCATAATCAAAACTTGCATAACCACTCGATACAGACTTAATACGATCATAAAAGTCAAACACAACTTCATTTAATGGTAATTCATAACTCAGCACAACTCTATTTTCAGAATAAGATAAATTATTTTGTACTCCTCGTTTATCCTGGCAAATTTTAATCACGGATCCCAAATACTGATTTGGCGTAATGATTGTTGCTTTTATCCAAGGTTCTTCTATAGATAAAATTTGAGTTGGATTTGGCATATCAGTTGGATTTTGTAATTCCTGTACAAGCCCATTTCGCTTATTTATTTTATATATAACTCCAGGTGTCGTGGTAATAAGCGTAATATCAAATTCTCTTTCTAATCTTTGAGTAATAATTTCTAAATGAAGCAAACCCAAAAACCCACATCGGAAACCTAAACCTAAAGCACTCGATGCTTCGGGCTCATAAGAAAAGCTAGAGTCATTAAGTTTTAATTTTGCTAAACCATCTTTTAATTTTTGATATTCTGAGTTGTCTACTGGAAACATGCCGCAAAAAACAACCGGCTTACTCGGTTTAAATCCTGGTAAAGGTTTATCAATTGGATTTAATGTATCACATATTGTGTCTCCTACTTTTGTATCAGATAAGTTTTTTATTCCGGTAATAATAAAACCAATTTCGCCAGAAGAAATTTTATCTACATCTTTAGGTTTAGGCGTAAATACGCCAACCCTTTCTATAATATGTTCGGTGTTATTTGACATCATCTTGATTTTCATACTTTTCTTTAAATTTCCATCTATGACTCTTACTAAAATGACAACTCCCAAATAGCTATCATACCAACTATCTACCAATAAGCATTTTAATGATTTGTCTGTATCGCCCTTGGGTGAAGGCAATAGTTTAACTATAGATTCTAAAATCTCGTCAACTCCTTCTCCTGTTTTTCCGGAACAATTAATTGAGTGGCTAGTATCTATTCCAATAACCTCTTGTATTTGTTTTTTAACTTTTTCTGCATCAGATACTGGTAAATCAATTTTATTTAATACTGGAATTATTTCATGATTGTTATCTAGTGCTTGGTAAACGTTTGCTAGGGTTTGCGCTTCTACCCCCTGAGAACTGTCTACAATTAGAATCGATCCTTCGCATGCAGATAAAGATCGACTTACTTCATAACTAAAATCTACGTGACCCGGGGTATCAATTATATTTAGAATGTAACTTTTTCCATCTCTTGCTTTGTAGTTTAACCGAACTGTCTGAGCTTTTATTGTGATTCCTCTTTCTCTTTCTATATCCATCGAGTCGAGAACCTGCTCTTTCATTTCTCTATCCGTCAAACCTCCGCATTTGTGTATCAATCTATCTGCCAATGTAGATTTACCGTGGTCAATGTGCGCAATTATAGAAAAATTGCGTATAGCTACATTATTAGACATTAGGATCTTAGAGTTGCGCCTGTTGATTCTTGAACTGCGGAAATAATTTTTTTACTTATTTCTTCAATATCATTATCACTCAAAGTTTTATCTTTTGGTTCTAAAGTTACATTAAAAGCAATAGATTTTTTTCCTGAAGAAATGTTATCTCCTTGGTAAACATCAAAAATTTTTACATCTTTAATTAATTCTTTATTAATTTTTTTAACTAAACTAATAATTTCTCCAGAGCTATATTTTTCATCAATAACAAATGCAAAATCTCTCACAACCTTTTGGTAATCAGAAATAATAAATTGAGGTTTAGCTTCTCTAATTTTCTTTCCCGACTCAGGCATGTTATCTAAAAAAATTTCAAAGCCTAATACGTTGTCTGTTTTTAAATCCAATTTCTTAATAATTGAAGGATGGATTTCACCAAAATATGCTAGCTCAAGGCCACTTGCCGATCCTAATGACAGCAAACCAGATCTTCCTGGATGATACCATTTCTTTGTTTTGTTGCTTACCGCTATCTTTGAGTTATTAATGCCAACTTCGTTTAAAGTTCTTAAAGCATCATTTTTAATGTCAAAAACATCAAAATTTCTTTCTTTTTCTATCCAGTTTTTTCTGGAATATTTTCC
>Ga0187833_10003732_pt1 | contig 15234 bp, 15 predicted proteins | sample ETNtaG_37_FD_167968 | JGI IMG/M metagenome (GOLD analysis project Ga0187833, IMG submission 167968) | Marine microbial and viral communities from oxygen minimum zone, Eastern Pacific Ocean - ETNP2014_SV_400_PacBio MetaG (Illumina Assembly) | ecosystem: Environmental > Aquatic > Marine > Hypoxic...
TAATCATATTACTCCAGCAGAAGCTGCTGGAATCTTCCTCCAACTCCAAAGAAATAGATTCCTATCACTCATAGAAAAATATCAACCCATAATTAGAGCTTCATAGCACCGATAAATTAACAGTGTCTGTGATGCAAACCTTTATATACCTGAAAACTCAAAATCAAGTTATGCCAACACTACTCAAAAAGCATCATGCGAGCAGATTCCACTTTGCAATGTTTGCTATATTCCTTGTTCTCATAGTGCTCATAGTATCTTATCCAACATCAAACGATGCTGTTGATGCTCAAGAACAATATCCCCAAAAATTTGTACAACTAACAGAGAATCCTGAGCAAAGTACAAATGGCCAAGACTCAGTAAACCTCGAGTCAACCACCGAGCCAGTCCAGACAGATACATTGGATGAATCTCTTATTGCTCTGACTAAGAAAAGAGCTCCTGCACCAGACCAAGAAGTAGTTGTTATTGATGAGACAAACGTTGGGCTTGATAAAACCGATTCCTCTCTGTTGGAGCTTGCAGAGGATAGACTAGTTAGCCAAGAGAGTTTAGTCCTAAACAAAAATAGCGTAAATATTGACATTACTTGGGGATCCTTCAGCCCTGAAAAGATCCAGGTTAAGAGGGGCACAAAAGTAACATGGACGCATTCAGATGATTCTAAGAAATTCCTGATAGCGTGCTATCTTGGTCCTAATAGAATATTGAAAAGTGAAAACCTCTTTCCAGGAGAGTCTTTTTCATACACATTTACAGAGGACAATGAATACCTCTGCATTGATGCAATCTATGGGGCTAGAGGCTTCATAACAGTGGGCAATAAAAAGCCAGGCAATGCAATCACTGGAGGCATTGTTAATATTGATAATCTGCAAGGAAGTACAAGCGGTATGTCCTTAAAAGTCTCACTAGATCCTCTAAGGAGATTATTGGCAAATCCTATATCATTGAATGCCTTTGCAACAATTGCTCTAATCTTAATGGTTGTCTCCACTCTAGAATATAGTATTCATCTGGATTAAACCTTCTCAAAATTATCACAAGAACTATCTACTTAAACTCAAACTTCTTTGCTCTAAAACCCTTCCTCTGCGTATGACTTTTCTTGCATTCTTTACATTGATATCGAAGATCGCTTTTCTTAGAACTCTTTGCACCAGTCATTTTCCACTTACCTACGGGAGGTTTACTACCATATCTTCCTAGATTGCCATGTCCTTTGCCAAAACCAGTCCTAGCCTTTGTATATCTACCCATAGGCCTTGCTGAACCAGGTGTTCTAGACTTGCTCATAGAGATCTTATGCTCAGTGTGTTTTTTACACTTAGGACAGTATCTCTTAGCTGCTTTAGGTAATTTCATACTTATTAAGAATTTGGGAGTGGTTTATAAATGTTTTGTTGAAGAGTCACGAGAGATCGCGGCGAACAAGAAATTTTGGCTCATTCTTTCAGGTTTTCTCCTCCTGAACTATATTAGGGTTCCTTTTTTCTCCCCCGTACCTGGGTAAGGGGGAGAAAAAAGGGAGTGGTAAATCAATCAGGAACAACAAATCAATTAGTAGTACGCCAAATTTGCCCAAGGAAGGATAGATAATATTTACTAACTATATCTCCTCATCAATTGCCTCAGCCCTACCTTTCTTAATAAGAACCTCTGCAATATCTTTGGGAAGGTTAGCAACATCCTCCTCGTCAAAAGGTCCTATGGAGTCTAAATCTTCACCAACAAACTTTGGAACTGCACTGAGAAATCTAACTAATGTTGTCTCTGTATTAGATACCTTAGGAGACTCTTTTTTTGGCTCTGAGACTTCATTTTGCTGCTCTATGATTGGTTTTTTATATTCTTTGATACTCTCTAAGATGCCCAGCCTATAACGCTTTAGCACTCCAGAAAGGTCATTAAACAGATTTGCCTCCTCTTTGAGGAGAGGAGAGGTGTCAATTAACGATCCTCCTACCCTGCTTTTATCTATCGCCATATTAATTATCTTGCGCTCACGCTTATCATAAAGTTTATCTAGCAATCTCATTACATTGTCTAATTGTATCCGTGTATTCTCTTTTTCAGTGCTTGAAAACAGATCTCCTTCACTAGGCATATCCAGTATCTTCTTTTTATCAGTGAGATACTGAATTAAGTCAATGTAGAAGCTATCACTGAGCTTTTGCAACTCAGCTCTATTATTCTCTACTCTAGAGAGATCTTGGACAGTTTGATAGGTGATAGTGATTTCCTTAGCATCCTTAAAATTCACCCTAATCTTATCAGTCTCTTTCTCTTCCTCAATATCTACATCAGGTAATTCAGGCATCTCGGGTTTATCCATCCTGATATGGAGACTTCACAACTTTATAAATTTTTAGCTAGTAAGAACTATACTTGGTTGTGTTGACATGTTACTAATCTCCTTGCTCTCCAATAAAATGCCTACATTTAATAGAAGTATCCAAAAATATTTTCCAATTCTTGGCAAGAACATCACTACAAAAAGTCATATCATCATAACCATGAGGATTATATCTGAATTTGATCTTTTCAAGAACATCACGATGGATTAGCACACATCCAAGCCCGACTCTAAGCACAGGCATAAATGTTTCACCCTCTGTCTCCTTAAAGGTAAGCCTTCTCTTGACCTCTTTTGGATCGAAATTATACTTTTTTAATTCCTCGTACTGATCCTTGTATACTTTAGGATCGGCCTTGATCTTTTCGATAAATTCTTTAGCAACACCTACATAGGCCAATGGCATCATCACAGGTTTTTCATTGACTTCTCCTGCTGTAAAATACAATCCTGAAACTACTCTTTTATTATGTGCAATCATTTTTATGATAGCGTCTCGGGGGGCAACAACATCCTGTTCAAGACTAAAGAAGTATTCACAATCACCCTCTAGAAACTGCTCTCGCAACATATTCCTGCTCTCAACAACGCTTTTTACAGGATCATCATAATGCTCTCCCTTAAGTGCATTAATACCTTTTTCCTTGAGAATATCAAGATATTCATCTGTTTTACTATTATCCGCAATCATAAAATACTTTTCAGGATAATCAAGATTCGTTATTCCATTGAGATATTTGTTTATGCAATACTTTTTTCCAATCCAAGTAGGACATCCAATAAACACTTTTGGTTGCATACATTGATGATATCCACAGTTCTTATAAATGTTTCCAATCATTTTTTAAACATGAATAAAACTTATTCTCCTGTGAAAAAAATAATAAAAGTAACCAAACAATCAGGAATCCCTCTAGTAGGCACTATATATTTTGGCATTATGGATCGTAATACCAGCATTATAGAGGTTAGACCTACCACACTATGTAATATTAACTGCACATTTTGCTCAGTAGCTGCAGGTCCAAAATCAACCTATGAAACCAATTTTGTCGTCGAGAAATCGTATTTAGTCGAAGAATTGAAAAAATTGCTTGACTTTAAAGAAGAACCAATGGATATCTGGATAAATCCACAAGGAGATCCAACAGTCTATCCGGAACTTGAGCAATTAATAGCAGATATACGCAAATTAAAGCATGTTAGGGAAATTATTATCGTAACCAATGGCATGTTGCTCACAAAAGAGAAGATAGATGCCTACAAAAAGGCAGGATTAACCCAGATAAGCCTCTCAATACAAGCGTTTAGCCTGGAAAACGCCAAAAAATTAGCTGATCTACCCGGTTATAACATAGAAAAAATCAAGGATTTATGTCCATATATCGCAAAAAATCTCAGACTAGTATTAACTCCAGTCTATCTTAAAAACCATAATGAAGAGGATATAGAGCAGATTGTCAAATTTGCCACGGAAATCAATGCAGAGGTCTCAATCCAAAACTTTCAAAGAAATAGGAGGGGAAGAAACCCTACCTCAGAGCTATCTTGGAAAAAATTTGCAGCAAAACTTAAAGAGATGGAACAAAAATATTCCATTGATTTACTTAAAACTGGAAAGATAAAAAGAACAAGAATACTGCCTAAAGTAGCCAAAAAAGGCCAAATTATCACTGTAAACCTGGTGTGTGATAGTAAATTCAAAGAAGAGAAAATAGCAGTCTATCAGGATAAGTGTATAGTGGTCTATGGGTCAAAGCATTTTGGTATGACAAAGATTAAGATACTAAAAGCTTCTAATAATCTATACTATGGAAAAGCAATTTAATAATAATCCATCAATACACTAAAACTTCTTTATTCAATTGTGCTTAATAATAGGCCCTCAGGAATCTCCAAATCCTCCTCTGACACAGTATTTACTTCTAAACCCAAGAATTCAATAATAGTAATCTCATTCTCACTAATGTAATATTGGATATAGTTTGGCAACCCATAGTAGATGTCGATTACTGCTATGCCTGATTTTCCTTTATCATCAAGAAATGCTACATCCCTCACTTCAGACTTGTCCTGTATCCTAGTAGGTCCTTTGAAATCAGTCTCAATCCAGCTGTCTGGGATCGCCAAAGGATTTTTAGCATTGCTGTAGTTATTATATTCAACTTCATAGTAAACTGATCTATCTCTTGGGCCACAAAATCCAGTGTCTGTACAATATCCAAATTCCTCTCCAGTATCTAGGTCTACAATGACCTTATTGTAGATCTTTTTCCCAATAACTCTCTTTTTATTCAATTCAACAAGTGCTTTGTTGCCTAATATGTAATATTTGTCCTTTGTGTTGATAATATCTCTATAAACTATTGATCGTACTCTCGCCCTCTTACTGAGCAGCTCTGTAACCTCTGGATTTAGACGAGGAGGCTCTTTTTTCTCCTCAGTAGCGTTAGGTCTCACTTCTACTGCTTTTTCGCTTGTAAGGATAACAGGATCCTTATCCAAATCCTCTAGAATGCCGTCTTTTAATCCAGAATCATCCTCTTTTTCTACTAAAAAAGAACAAGCACTTAGAAGCATAATAGAAATCAGGATAATCAGATACTGTTTCATATCTTTATATAATACTAGCTTGTATTTATAATTTACTAAAACAACAAGAAAATTACACTAACAATTTAATAAATTAAGAAAAAGAAAAAAAAAGATAAAAAAAATTTAGGTTTACTCAGCTCCTTCACCAGCGTCTCCTGCATCTGCAGCAGGTGCCTCAGCTACTGCTGGACTTGGGACACTTACAGTTGCTTCAGTTAAGGTTGTACCTGTAACTTCCACTTCCATAACTCCGTCGTCTAGCTCGGCTAGTTTGGTTCCTTCAGCAATTACCCTTGCTGCTCTTCTTGTGTCAAGTGCACTAAATCCAGCTATAAGCATTGCAACGTTTCCGTTTGAGTGCTCCCATAGCTTAACAAGTGCCTTTCCTTCTGAAAAGCCAGATGTACAAGGTGTTGGGTTATCCAACAATGTAGCAGCTGCTGTGTTAACACATGGTCCACCTACAACGATGGCATTCTGTGCTTTTACGTCAGCTACTTCTGAAGCTAGTTTTGCAGTACCTAAAGCAATTGGTGTTACCTGACTACTAACTGATGATCCACCTTCAGTTTGCACTTTAGAGATGGATGGTGCGTTAGCAGTTACATAAACCAAAGCCTCAACCTGATTATTTGGAACTGTTAGTACCAACTCATCAGGTCCTTGGGTGTCTACAACTTGCTCAACTAAGATACCATAGACAGTTCGCTCTTCACGATTGTCTTGAGTACCAACTTTATGCAATCCACTCTGGAATGCTGGTTGGTATCCAGATATCTCAACTGTTGGTGAACCACTTCCTGCAAGATCAATTGCATATCTAGAAATTGTTCCTAGATCCAGTTCTGGAGTTGAACTCACAGAGATAGGGATCTCTAGAACTTCTTCTTGACTTGAGTCATCAATCTCGTCTGAATCCACATAGATGGAAATGTTCAGTAGAGTACCTACAGTTGCAGCTCTAAATGCTCCAGTGTTGTTGATGGTTATGTTCATGTAAGCTCCTCCCTTGGTAACAAGGTATGGTGCTTCACTTGGTACAATACTACCTGAACCATCAAGATCTACACTGATGTTGCTGTTGTCTGAGTCTGCAGAGATAAAGACTTTAAACTCTTTACCGCCAACAATAATCTCAGCATCTGAACTGTCTCCAACCTGGGTATACGAAACTTCTATTGTTTCACCAGTACCAACGTCTTTAAACTTCAAAACCTTGTTTGTTGAGTCTTGGTCCTTATACTGCAACACGTGGGTAAATCCAGTTTGCCTAACACCAATAGCTTTGTTGTCATTAACAATGAAGCTATCTTCATCAGCAATAGGGTATTTTGCTTGATTTACACCTGTAAAGTTCTCAATATGGATCAGTCTCTTGCTTTGTGAGTCATCTCCAATTCTGTTATCTCCGCTAGAAAGAACGGATACTAATGGGAACTTTATTGTGTCACCATCTTTGTTCTCAAAGCTTAGTAGATACTGCTTGTCTCCTGAGTTAGTTATCCTAACTTCGGATGTGTCAGCAGTACTTAAACCCTGGAATTCGATGTCAAAGTTTAGTGTAAAGAATCCCTCTGGCTCATCCAGTTGTTCAGATACAGTCTTGCCTTCAGAAACGTAAAGGTCATCATCTGCATCCAAGGATATCTTTATTTTACTAATCTTTGTTTTTGTGTTGTCATCACTACCGGATATTTCGATAGTTGCGTCTGAGATTGTTTCGTCTCTAACTTCAAGGCTTCCACCACCCATCTTTGAGATGTTGGTATCCTGGAAGATAATCTCGTCCACACCTAGGTAGAACTCAACCAGATCCTGAGTAACGTCGCCAGCCTCATTTCCTAGAATGTTTCGAATACCAACCTCAATACCATCTGATAAGGTATCAGTTTGATCTTCTTTTAACTTTCTAGTAACTTCGCCGTTGATCTTCAGCTTTACTGCTGGAGTAGACGTTGTATCGTCTATGATCAGTGCTGTTACTTCATAATCTTTTCCATCCACAACATAGGTTTTGGTTTGACCCTCTTCTAATGTGTCTGAAACATCTCCTCCAAATAAGGTTAACTTAACCTTGTTTTGAGCCGATCTTGCTGCTTTGGTAATACTGTATTTCTTTCCCATTAACCAGATGTCTTCATCCTCGAAGTCATATAGGGTATTACCATTTGTAGCTGCAGTACCTGATGCATCTGTAATATCTGATTCAGCCGGCTCTTGAAACTCAAGCTCCCAAATATAGATATCATCTCCTGATGTTACAAATAGGTAGTCTGCAGGTATATCCTCGTCGTCATCGTCATCAATGGCATAATCTACATATTGCCTGGATGAGTCATTAAACTTAATATATTGGTTGTAAGTAAATGAACCCTGGCTATTATCTAGTGTGCCTTGTGCCAAGACATTCAAGTCATCTTTTGTCAGAACTTCTGTTACATTATATAATGTCTCATGAAGCTCTAAGATGTCTGAACCATCTTTGACTTGCGCTGCATCTCCGCTAATACTAACGGAAGCTCCGCCTGAAGAAGTAACTGGTACTTCAACTTTTGCCAGATACTGCAAATTTGTTGCAATATCAACTGAACCTGCAACGTCTGATGCTGCTGCTGTATCTCCGAAAACGATCACGCCATTAAAGACTCCGTCTTTAATAAACTGGCCTGGGTACGCTTTCAAATCAGCTGCTGCTGACGCGCCTAATAGAGTTGCTCCGACCATTGAAAGGCCTGTTCCTAATGCAACAATCTTTTTAATTGCTTTCCTTAATTTCATCTAAACACCTCCGTGTTTTCTGATTTTTTTATCATCCAAAAACCTCCTTTTGGATCCGTTCTCAGTTAATCTGATGGAAGATGTTTATAAACATTGCGCTCTTGGCACCATGCTTTTTCAATATATATAACGGATTATATATATCCTCCATCTTCCTCATTATATTAACTGGATAAAGCACAATTTTGCGGGTACTGCTTTATAAAGCTTTCGTAATCATTTGGTCACATATATGGCTCAATAATCTCTAGAAGGCCTATATGGCCAATATTCAGCCATTTCAGCTGTTTATCACTATAAGATGGTATTTGAAATTCTTTTTAAAGAAGATAGTTCTATTGGTCTGATTTTCGTGCTGATCATATTTTGCCATTTTTTTGTCAAGATATCCTTTTTTGGTCCATAATTGCTAAATTTGATCAATAACCTCGGAGTTGTCCATATATCTACTAAACACCTATATATAGGTATCTATGGGGATCTAAATGCTGATCAATCTTTAATTTAGAACGATGCTTTACCCATGATAAACGCGACCATTTTCAGCGCTATCCACAACAAGCCCAACTGGATAAATATCCAATTCTTTGCAAAAAGCCATCCTTGCTTGCCTATTACTGTAGCTTTCAACCCTGTTGCTTTCCACTGCTGGACCTCCATTATACTGGACAAATCCCACTATTGTTAAGCCAGAACTTCGAAGTTGACTCATAGCTCTTCCATATTCCTCTTTAGAAACCCTTGAGCTAGTGCCTCCTGAGGTTTGCTCAGGAACATAAACTGCTACAATTTTAACCCCATTAGGACTTCGATTTCCTACTAAAATGCCTGTTCTTACGTGATTTTTTGCCCCATTAGAAAGATCTTCAGCAATCTCACTTACTGTTTTTTGGGTAATTTTCACCGAAATTCGGTCAGGTGGCATATTAAACCTAATTTTAATGGAATTTATAAGGTTTTGGCTTAAATTTTCACTTAGTGTTGTGAAATTATTCCTCTGCTCTCTATTATTCAAGGTTATTGCTTTATCTTCTGCTGTCAGTCAAAATTTACCTAATTTCTCTCCCCCGTACCCTAGTAAGGGGGAGAGAAATTAGCCAGGATAAGCAGTTCAGGAGCAAAAATTAGGGTGTTCAGAATAATGTGAGGAGGAGGACTCAGAACCCAACTTTTTGCTTCCGCAAAAAGTTGGACCAAAACAAATCTGTGGAACCAAAACCCTTGGTTTTGTTCCACTGCTCAAACTGCTTATGAAATGGTATGTGGGAAGGAGGATTCGAACCCCCGTAGGCACTAAGCCAACAGGTCCTAAGCCTGTCCCGTTTGGCCACTCCGGCATCCCCACGTGGGTAATTCTAAGGTTTTGGGCTATATATAAACATTTCTAAACTTCTGGATTATAATATGCATATTCTGACCAATATTCCACTAATTAGCTTCTATTAATCTGTTTTCTCTACTTCCACAAACAATATAAACTAGTAGAATCTTCCTGAGAATCATGAAGAAAAAGAAATTTCCTTCAATTGCTCTTTTTGTGGTTTTATTATTGCTCATAATACTAGTTATTTCGTTAATTACCTATGATTCAGGACCATGCAGCAATAGGTCTCCCTATGAAAAGGAGCAATGTCTAGCTGAATACGCAATTCTCAATCACTCAGTCAATGATTGTGGGGATCTGGATAATAGAGACTTGAGAGAGTATTGCATCCAGGAGATTGGGATAAAGCTGCAAAATATCCAGATATGCAATCTTCTCGTCAATCAAACTCAAGGAGCATGCATAACAGATATTGCTCAACAAAAAGAGGATATAAGCATCTGTGAAAATGTTAAAACATATTACTGGTTTGATGTATGTCTAAAATCTCTCTCTGTTTTAACCAATAAAACAGATCGTTGCTTCGAGATAGGTGATGGAATCCTGAGGGATGAATGCATAATGGAGTTAATGCCTACGAGAAACGACTTTGAACTTTGTAAAAAGATTACTGATGCAACAAAAAGACATCGTTGCATGCGCAACATAGCTATTTTTGAGGATGATGTTGAAAGATGCAAAATAATCCAAGATCCTTTCTACAGGGACAGCCAATGCTACAAGAAATTTGCACAAAATAGGGGAGATAAAACAATCTGTGACAGAATCTCCATTGGTGCTATCAGGGTGAGATGCTATGAGCGAGTATTAAATATTACATTAGTAGATCCAAACACTAGGGGAATAATTAATGCTCATTTTATTGAAGAATTTGATTTGGATATTAGGCAGACTGGAAGTTAATTTTATTCTACTTCCCAGCCTTTTTCCACTTAAACTTTCGTATCTTGGCACTAGCACCATAACCGCAGCTAGCACACTTCTTCTTTCTCATATGATATGTGGGTTTTCCGCATCTTCTACATCTGATATGTGTTTTCTTACCAGACTTTTTACCCATAGAAGCAGTTCCTTTACTCATCTTCAATACCTTATGCAGGGGAAATTAGGATTATTGCATCTCCTCTTAGGAATACAACACCTAGCTTTCTTTTAACTTCTCCGTTTTCTCTCTCTTCAGCATCATTAAGAACAACATTAATGTGAATATCAAATGCCTTTAGCTTACCTAGAAACTGTTTGCCATTCTTTAACTCTACAATAACATTCTTATCTCTTGCACTATTTAATGCATCCAGTGGTCTTGAAGCTTCCATAAAAATCCCCCATATAGGTTATAAGATTAGATAACACTGCCAGTATATAAAGTTTGCTATAATTAATACATAAAACGCAACATTTTTAAATGAACCCTTCATCCTTCCTTTCATGGCAAAATCACAGCTAAGGGCACATACCAAACCAACTGGCGGAAGGCTCAAAGCATTTAGAAAGAAAAGAAAATATGAGCTAGCAGGCTTGTCAGCCCATACAAAGATTGGTCCTAAGAAAACTATCTCTCACAGGAAGCGTGGAGGAAGTACAAGAGTCAAATTACTTGTAGTCGATACAGCAAATGTCTATGATCCTAAATCTAAAAAAGTTTCTAAAACAAAGATTAAGAGTGTTAGTGCAAACCCTGCTAATCGGCACTTTGTCCGAAGAAATATCCTGACAAAGGGCGCTGAGATTGAAACCGAGCTCGGCATTGCAAAAGTAACCTCACGACCTGGTAAAGAAGGAGTTGTGAATGCTGTGCTTCTTGAAAAACAGAAAGCGCAATCTTAAATCCTATTTATGAATAAGAAAATTCTCTCAGTCTTACAGTCTATCGATGAGATTTCCAAGACTCAGGGAGGCGTCTATAATATCTCTTTTCAACAAGGAACCTTTCTAGCAATGCTCATTAAAGCGATTAAAGCTAAAAATGTTCTAGAGTTGGGTGTCTCTCACGGCTATTCCACTATTTTTCTTGCAAATGCACTAAGTGAAACCTCTGGAAAGGTAACTGCTATTGAGCATAGTAAAGAAAAAGTCATAATAGCTACAAAAAACCTAGCTAATGCTGGCCTCCAGGATTATGTCGATATAAAGCATGGTTCCTGCCTGGGCATTATCCCTCAGCTTGATCAGGAGTTTGATCTTGTTTTTTTGGATATCCACAAAGATCAATACCTCGATGCTCTCCATCTGTTCCTTCCAATGGTAAGAAAGCAAGGCATAATCATGGCTGATAACATCCTTACTCATAAGGATGGGACAAAGCTCTATGTTAATTACGTGAGAAATAATAAAGATCTGCAAAGCCTCCTAGTGCCTATTGGCAATGGTTTTGAGATGAGTTTGAAGATTTAATGTAATTTTTCTAACTTTTACACAATTTCTGCCAAAATACAGTTCACCACTTTTTAGTAAGAAAGACCGAAAGATTTAAATATGTCAAGATTTACCTCACCTATAGGATGAGAGGAAGAGAATCTTCGTACCATTCAAAAATAGGAGGTAAATCTTGAGCATGATCAAGAACCACACACTGGTGTTTAGGAATGTAAGGCAGAGCCTTACATGTTCCCCCTCTGTGATGGGTGGTTCTTGACATCCTAAAAACTCTCGTCTATAAGAATGACTAAAATAGATGTATTTACAGAAAGAGAAGATTTCGCTCAATTTGTAGCTCTGGCAACAACATATACGAAGGAGCCTACGCTTATTACATCAGTTGGCACTAATAGGGGCAGCACCACTGAATCACGAATTGAAGTAATTGTGACAGCAAATATTGGCCACCAAACAGAAGCACCCTTTGATGTTTCATATAATGAATGGTTTATTGGAGCAGAACCTGATGAGGCTGCTATTAACGTGCTCCACCCCATAAGTAAGATGTTTGGATCATACCTCTACAGCATAAAGTATCAGGCCAAGAAATTGCTTGTCACTGATAATGCAAGGGATTGGCATACTGATGAATTTTTGCAAGCACAGCGTTTACGATCACCAGCACCTGGTAGCATGGAAAGATCAGATGCTGAAGAGCTTTGCACATTCCTGCATATCCCTCAAAGAAATCTTGGATTTATAGGTGATGAAGAATCTGTCCCTAGCAGTTCATACTCAACATCAGATCTACAACATTTGATAACTCATAGAAAAGATCTTAAAATTCCACAAGGGGTTGCCCTCGCAGCAATTGTCTACATCCATGAAAAAAGAAATCCTCCACCAATAGATCCAGCATAACATTCTAAATTCAACTCAAAACATGAACAAATTAAAACATTTTAAATACTTCTTCTGAATCAAACAATAAATATGGAATATCAAGGCCTTACATTAGACAAATTTCAAGAAGATTCTATTAAATCGATAGAAAAGGGCAACAGTGTTGTAGTTTCTGCTCCAACTGGTTCTGGAAAAACATTGATAGCTGATTATCTTATTGAACAGAAACTCAAAGCAAAAAAAAGAGTTGTCTACACTGCTCCAATTAAAGCCCTCTCCAACCAAAAATACAAGGAATTTAAAAAATTGTTTGGCCGGAGCAATATTGGGCTAATGACTGGGGATGTAGTTGAAAATCCAGGAGCACCGGTCTTAATCATGACAACAGAGATCTACAGAAACATGTGTCTTGTTGATGATGAGGCGATGCAGGATGTCTATGCAGTTGTTTTTGATGAGATCCACTACATTAATGATATTGAGAGGGGCTATGTATGGGAAGAGTCAATTATCTTTTCAAAACCAAAAGTAAGATTTCTATGCTTATCTGCCACAATACCCAACGCTGCTGAGTTTGCAGACTGGATCCAGACAATAAAAAAACATCAAGTAGACACTATTGTTCATCACAAGCGTGCAGTTCCCTTGGAGCACAAATTCTTTGACGTTGATCTTGGGATAACAACACTTCCAGAGATTCGTGATATTAAAGATATTCCTCAATACAGCCGAGTCATGCGTAAAAGAAAGGGCAAGAGACCCAGAATTCCCATGCCTGACCATACAAGGCTTATTAGGGAGTTAGGAGATAATGTACCCTGCCTCTATTTTAGTTTTTCAAGGGATGACTGTGTAAAAAAAGCGCAAGCCCTGGCAAACAAAAATCCTTATGGAACCAATCAAAAGATAACAAAATACATTCGAGAAAAGCTTAGTGATATTCCTGCTGACGTAAACAAAATAAAAGCAACAAAAATTTTGAGAGAGACTCTACCAAAACACATAGGGTTTCATCATGCGGGTTTGCTCCCAATCCTCAAAGAGTTAGTTGAGGAACTTTTTGGAAAAGGATTGATCAATGTCCTCTATGCTACAGAGACATTTGCAGTGGGAATTAACATGCCTGCAAAAACAGTCTGCTTTGATTCGCTTAAAAAGTTTGACGGTGTCTCTCTGAGATTTCTTAACAGCAAAGAGTATTATCAAATGGCAGGAAGAGCAGGAAGAAGAGGGATTGACACAAAAGGCCTTGTTGTTACCATGATTTTTAGGCAGAGTTTCGAATATAACACCATTAAAAAAATCACTGACAAGGACATGGTTCCTATCCAATCACAATTTAGATTAAGTGTAAACACTGTCCTTAACCTCATTAAACTCCATGAAGAGTCAGAGATTGACATCATCTTGGAACAGAGTTTCCTTGCCTATCAACAAAAAAAGAAGAACAGGCAAACCACAATGAAGTCACGCTTTGGCAATATTAAAAAAATGCTTGAGGGTCATGGTTACGTAGAGGGCAATACCTTGACTGATAAGGGAGATTTCGCTGCAAAAATATACAGTGATGAACTTTTAACCACAGAGATCTTTGGAAATGAAAATGCAAGCACATTCTCAGAGTATGAAATTTTTTTAACACTTGCAGTTTTAGCATATGAACCAAGGGACAAGGACAAATTCTTTGAAAAACTTAAGAACCACACTATCATGGATTTGAAAGACAAGCTCAGAAAGATTCAAGCTACAAAAAAAGAAAAAAGGTTTAGATATCTCTTTGAGATGGCCTCAATGATAGACCCTTGTTTTAAAGGAGGGGATTTCTTTGATATTGTAGACATAACAACCCTGCTGGAAGGAGACATCCTAAGATTATTCGGCCAGATTCTTGATAGATTAAGACAGATTAGAAGGGCTTCAATGGACGATGATCTTGCCCAAAAACTAGATCACATTGCTGATAAAATAAGAGTTTTCTTGAGTGATGTTACGTTGTATTAAGCTTTAGTTTTTCTCTTTAGATCTCTTATAATCCCATCAAGGTCAACCTTCGGAAGAATATCCTTTGTCTCCACCTGTGCAGCCCACAGAGTATTTCTCTCAGTCGGCTCCAGAATAGCAGTTGGTAATCTAATAATAGTAATCCTCGGTACAATGTGAACCCATCGAGGATGTGCAATATCAACATATAACTCATTGTCAGGATCATGATTCCAATAATGATGTTGAGGATTTCTTACCATGCCAGATATGGGTTTTCCATCAATATAATGGTGAGAAAATGTCAAATGGTCTCCCCCGATCTGAGCTAACCCACATACCTCATGATTTACCCTCATCATAGCAGAACACCATCCTATCGGAAAACTCCCGTGATGTTCATTCATGTAAGCAACTGTTATCTCTAATTTTTCATAGTATGGCAGCTCCTTAGCCTCCTTCTCATCTAGGATTATCTCCCTTTGAGGGCTTATGATATTATGTTTGTAGGGCATTGTATTAAGCAGCGATATTTCCTCTAATTTTTTCAATTACTTTTTCCAAATCTGCCTCTCCAGCTAGTTCATCAATATCCCAACTTAATTGCAGCAAAGTGGCATCTTTGTTGGGAACAAGCATAAGACTTGGACACCTCATGATAACAATTGAGGGTATGCCCTCTCCAAATTGGTCTTGATTAGTATCAATGAATAATCTTCTTTGAGGGTCATAATTCCACGCATGCCAATTAGTTAGTTTTCTAGAACAATCTGGCCTATAAATATCATTTATTATCGGTATCATATCGTAAGTGTAATCTCCCGCTAATTCAACTAAACCTATGATTAATTTATTTGATCGAGTAGCAGCAGTGCAT
>Ga0187833_10003734_pt1 | contig 15229 bp, 19 predicted proteins | sample ETNtaG_37_FD_167968 | JGI IMG/M metagenome (GOLD analysis project Ga0187833, IMG submission 167968) | Marine microbial and viral communities from oxygen minimum zone, Eastern Pacific Ocean - ETNP2014_SV_400_PacBio MetaG (Illumina Assembly) | ecosystem: Environmental > Aquatic > Marine > Hypoxic...
CAGTCTCGACAGCGACGTCGGGCGGTTCGCTGGATTAGCGCCGGAGGCGCTGAACGTACACGGCAAAGGTGTTGATTCTATTGGAAGATATACAATGGCAGATTTGCAAACATTAGACAAATCAATTCAAGGACTTGAAGCAGTTGTAAGACCTAAACTTTTAGAAGGAATTAAAGGATTTAGACAAAAGCTTTAGATCATCTATAAACTTTTATATCGTTTTTCTTAGAAAATTTTGTACTAGCATACCGTATTTATACGAAGTAGCTAGGTTATATGCCTTTTCACTATGGCAGCTTGCTGTTATTAAATTCAACCGCAACACCTAATGTCTTAAATTCATAAGAATTTGAGAGTCAGAAATCTTAATTTCTGAATTGTGAAGCGGTGGTGATACATTAAAGTGAAATGGCTACGGGGGCGTGGCTCGTGAACAGGCTTGAGAACAGGTCTAACGCGAATGGCAGGAACAATCTCGACAACGACAACGGGCGGTTCGCTGAATAACCTAGTATGTTAGTACTTCGCCATCCCACGCCCCAATTTTATTTTTCTTTCTTTCTTGATTTAACACCGGATAATACGCAGTTGATTTCATCATATGTTATTGAATTATCTTTTAACCTATTTTTTATATCCTTTAGTCGATCTTTTTTGCTATATATTCGGTAAAGGATTTTATATATTTTACTTTTTGGAAGAACTTGCCAAATAGATATCTGATTGTGTTCAATTAAATTAGCATAATGCTCCCAGATAGTTGACTCTTTCATATTTCTTTTGTTAGCAATATCTTTTACACTTAATCCATTACAAAAAAGGAACAATGTTTTTTGTACACTGAACTCCAATTCACTTTCATCTGTTTTTCTCACAAAATGTTGATGTTTCTTTATGTTTTTTATAAGATCTCTTTTCTTAAGAGGGAATGATTTATTGAACAACTTAATTTGGTTAGTTCGATATTTGTATGTGTTTGCATGAGATGCGTAGGCTAACCATCCTTGAAAAGACTCCAATACTTTTTCTCTGTCTAGTAAATCTTGGTCAAATAAAATTTTCATACGGTAGAATTTTCTTTCAAAGTTGTTCATGTTGCTTTTTCTCAAAAGCTTAAAATGCAGAAAGACTCGAAATCCTAAGAAATTTATTCCGTTTTCTAGATTAAGTACTTTTGATTTAAAGGGGTGCAATTCTATAGCTAATTTTTCCTTAAGAAAATTATCAATTTGTTCAATCCATTCTTTTAGTTGTTTCTTGTCATGGTGCAATATTACAAAATCGTCAACATACCGAATGTAATATTTTACTTTTAATTTGTGTTTTACAAATTGATCTAATTCATTCAAATATACATTCGCAAAAAATTGGCTGGTGATATTTCCAAGTGGCATACCTTTATTAGTTCGCATACTTGAAACAGTATTTGAGAGTATTTTTCTTATAAGCCAGAGAACTTTCTCATCATTTATTTTTCTTTTGATAATTTCTAAAAGAGTATCATGGTTTATTTCTTCAAAATAATGCTTGATGTCTGCTTTTAATACATAACAATCTATAGTCCCATTTTTTGAGACCTTCCTTTTGAATACATCAAATCTTTCTAGGGCCCTATGGGTTCCTTTTCCAATTTGGTTAGCATGAGAATCATTGATGAAAGAAATACTGAAAATTGGATCAATTATGTTGCAGAGTATATGGTGGACAACTCGGTCTCTAAAGGCTGATTTACTAATTTTTCTCGTTTTTGGATCACGATGTATGAAGTTTTTGAGTCTATGGGGATTGTAAGTCTGAGTTAAGAGCCGTTCTCTCAGTTTGAGAATATTTTTTCTAAGATCTTTCTCAAATCTCCTGACATATCGTTGCTTTGTTTTTCCTTTTCTCGCTTTTTTGAAAGCTTTAATAATATTGTTAAATGAGCATAGTTTATCATACATCAAGCATCCCTCCCACCCCTCAACCCCTTCAAAAACTCAATATTCCTTCTCACTCCAACCCCCACAGAAACCTTCGGCCGATACCCCAATTTCTTAATCTCCTCTATATCCAAATTAACTTTCTGAGGTTGCGCCACCTCCTCACCCTCCACAACAATCTTACTCCTACTATTAGTCTCTTTAATAATAAACTTAGCCAAATTATGAACCAACACCTCACTCTCCCCACTTATATTATACGCCTTATTCCAATCATCAGCGTTTATAGCCAACATCACACCCTCAACAAAATCCTCTACATAAGTAAAATCCAACGTCTTAGTTTTCGGATCCCCAAAAATAATCAAGTCCTTATTATCCAACGCATTATTAATAAAAATATTCATCAACCTATTTGTCCTATCCTCAACCGGCCCATAAACCGTCGACGGCCTGATTATAATATATTCAATCCCATAACAATCTCTATAAGCTTTACACATTTCCTCTCCATACGACTTCCCCGCAGTATAAGCATTCCTCTCCCTACTCAAAACCCTCGAAGAAGAAAAATAAACAACCTTTTTTATCTTATTTTTCCTACAAAACTCCATAACAGTATTTATATCATCCACATTACCAAAACCAATCTTAGGATTATCAACAATTTTATTAATCTTGCAAAGCGCAGCACAATGAATCAACATATCTACCTTCTCATCCTCCAAATCCAAATAATCCAAAATACCAACCTCCCTATCCTCCACCTTATCTATCCCCAAAACAATCTTATGCCCTTCTCTCTCAAGCCTTTCCTGCAAAAAACTCCCAATCAACCCTTTATGTCCCGTCATTATTATATTCATCTTCTTTCACATTCCAACTCTACTTTTTTTACCAAATAAATCTTTTTAAAGAATTATACTCTACACCTCTCATATGCTACCAAAATACCATCTCCTAACCGGCCTATTAGTAACCATCCTAATTTACACATTCTCTCCCCTAATCCAATTACCCCTAACCCTCTTCCAAGCCACAATAATCTTCCTCTCATCATTCCTAATTGACTTCGACCATTACTTCTTATACATATTAAGAGAAAAAAACCTATCCCTAAAAAGAGCAACCAAATTCTTCAAACAAAAAAGAAAAATCAGAATTAAAATGCCAATAAGAGAAAGAAGAAAACACAAACGCTTCATCTACATCTTCCATGGCATAGAATTCTGGTCATTAATCCTACTACTAGCCCAATTCTCATATTTATTTTACTTCGTACTTCTAGGTTTCCTAATCCACATGATCCTAGATTGGATAGATTTCATAATCCTAGGAGATCCAATAATCGAAAAATTCTCCCAATCTGCAACATATATTAGAAATAAAGGGAAGTTGGAATTTATTTAACTCCCTCAAACATTCACCACATTCCTAACTTCCTTACCCACAAACCCCTCAACATTCTCAATAGTCTCCCCCAAAACCCTCTCACGAGCCTCAACAGTACTAGCCCCAATATGATCCGTCAAAACCACATTATCCAAACCCATTAACTCCTCTCTAAATTTCTCATCAACAACATCCAACCCACATGAAATCTTCCCAGATTTAACCAACTCAACCAAAACCTCCGTATCAATCAACCCCTCCCTAGCCGTATTAATAATAACACAACCATCCTTAACCTTCTTCAAATTTTCCGAGAGCAAATGACGCGTACTCTCATTATAAGGCGCATGCAAACTCACAAAATCACTCTTCTTCAACAATTCATCCAACTCAACATATTCAAACCCCCACCGAGATCGAGCCTCTTCATTAAAAACCACATCATAAACCACAACTTCCATCCCAAACCCCTTAGCAATTTCAATAACCTTCAACCCAATCCTCCCACTCCCCACAACTCCCAAAACCTTCCCCCCAATCTCAACACCAAACTTGCTATTAATTCTCACAACTGCCAACAACAATCCAAAAACCAATTCAGCAACACTCTCTTCCGAATAAGAAGGAACATTACTAACAACAATCCCGCGTTCATTACAATAATCCAAATCAATATGATCAAACCCCGTACTCATCGTACTAATAAACCTCAAATTCTCAAACCTACTCAAAACATCCCTATCAAATTCTAAATCCAATCCAACAATCCTCGAAACCAAAACCTCACAATCCAAAACCTCATTTATATTCTCCTCACTCAAGGCCTCCCTATAAACCTTAACTTCATGATCCTTAAACTTATCTTCAGTAACTTTTCTCGTTTCATCCTCAATCAGAAAAAAAGCTATTTTCATTTTCTATCTTCTCCCTCATTACCATCTTCACCAACACCTTTTCCACCCTCTTCCTTCAAATAAAACTCCCTAGAACTCTTAGTCTTCTCTCCCAATCCATCAACCATCTCAATCCCCAACTCCCTACAAATATTACCCTCCGGAATCTCATCCTGAAATCTATCCCCTCCATTCGCAAAAACATCCGGCCTTATCGCCTTCAAAGACTCACAAATACTCCTATCCCCATCAATACTAATAAAAACCTCATCAACATATCTAATCGACTCTACCAATCTCTTTCTCTCTCCCTGATTCATAAAACCTGCTTTCCCTCTTTTCATAAATAACTGCTCATCATTATTCAAAACAACAATCAACTTATCTCCTAAACTCTTCGCAAGCCTAAAATACTCCACATGCCCAACATGCAACGGATCAAAATACCCACTAACCACAATAACTTTCATCTAACTACAATAAACTCTCCATTTAAAAATTTATATGCAACTAGCTAAATACTTATATATCAAACTAGAGATTTTACCCTATGGCAAAAGTTTTAGTCACTGGAGGTGCCGGTTTCATAGGTAGCCACTTAGTTGACAAATTAATCGAAAAAAACCACGAGGTAATAATCTTAGATAATCTCACCGGAACAGAAAACAAAATCCCCGATTATCTAAACAAAAACGCCAGATTAATCAAAGGCGACGTAAAAAACAAAGAACTACTAGACCATCTAATTAAAGACATAGATTACATTTTCCACAAAGCATCAAAAGTAGGCATAGCTCAATCAAACTACGAGGTAATAGATTTTGTTAAAAACAATTCCTTAGGAACAGCAACATTACTACAATCCATCATCGATTCAAAAAGAAAACCAAAATTAATCTTCGCGGCATCAAACACGACCTACGGCGAAGGAATTTACTTCTGCGATGCCCACGGTCAGTTTCATCCAGAAATCAGAGACGAACTAGATATCAATAATCACGGCTTAGAACTTACTTGTCCAACCTGCCACAAACCATCAGGCCCTTTCCCAACTTTAGAAACAACAAAACTAAATTCAAACTCAGTCTACGCCCTAACCAAAAAAAACCAAGAAGAATTAGTCATCTTCCTAGGCAAGCTATACAAATTCCCTGTAGTAATCTTAAAATATTTCAACGTATTCGGCCCCCGTCAATCTCTCTCCAACCCCTACACCGGAGTTTCAGCAATATTCACATCAAGAATAAAAAACGAAAACCCAATTGTAATCTACGAAGATGGAAACCAAACCCGCGATTTTATTTACATAGACGACGTCATCAACGCAAACATGCTAGCAATGAACGATCCAACCGCCGACTACGAAACCTTCAACGTAGGATCAGGAAAACCAACCACAATCAAACACATAGCCCACGAACTCTACTCAATATTCAACAAACAACCTCAAATACAAATTACCAACCAATTCCGAAAAGGAGACATCAGACATTGCATCGCAGACAACACTAAAATAAAAAGAATCCTAAACTGGCAACCAACCATAAGCTTTGAAGAAGGCCTAAGAAAAATGGTAGAATGGTCTAAACAACAAGAAGCAAAAGATGATTTCGAAATCGCAAACAAAGAATTAAAAGATAAGGGATTGATTTAACAACCAACATAAAATGTCAGAAAAAAAACTAACAATTCTAATTCCTGCACACAACGAAGAAGAAATCATAGAAAAAACAATAACCATCTTCAACCAATACCTAAAAAAAGAAAACATTCCCCACGAAATCTTAGTAATAAACGATCACAGTAATGATAACACCGAACAAATCCTCATAAAATTAAAAGAGCAAATCCCCGAATTAAACTACATCAACAACAACTACTCAAGAGGTTTCGGCTCAACAATAACCAAAGGCCTAAGAAATTTCCAAGGAGATTACTTAGCCATAGTCATGGCAGACCTCTCAGACCACCCTGAAGACATCAAAAACTTCTATCATGAAATGAACAAAGGCTATGATTGTGTCTTCGGCTCACGTTTCATCAAAGGCGGCAAAACAATCGACTACCCTCCCCACAAACTAATCCTAAACCGTCTAGCCAATATAATGATAAAAACCCTATTCGGAATAAAATACAACGACACAACCAACGCCTGTAAGATGTACCGAAAAGAAACCATCAAAGGCCTAGAACCCTTCCTAAGCAAACACTTCAACCTAACCGTAGAACTCCCACTCAAAGCCATAGTCCGAGGCTACTCATACTCTGTTCTCCCAAACCGCTGGAAAAACCGAACAACGGGCATAGCCAAATTCAAGGTAAAAGAAATGGGCTCTCGTTATTTCTTCATAATCTTCTACTGTCTATTCGAGAAATGGTTATCTCAAGGGGATTACCGGAAGGAGAATGGGGGTTAAATCAGTTCTATTTTTTTGTCTCAACTTTCTTGCATTAAATAATTCCTAATCTCCTGCTCCTTAATCTTCCTCGAACAAAAACTTTCTGGACTAATTGCTAATTTATCTTTGACCAAATCTCCATCGTTAGAAATAAAAAAGTGACAACTCAATAACTCAGATTGTGCTAATAATAACGAATCTGGACCTCCATGAGCCCTCAATATAAACTCAATAACTTTATAGAAATCAGCATCATTTGATAAATTTATTAGTTTGTTCTCAATGAATATTGATTGAAATATTCCCAACTCATTATATATCTCTTTATTTATCTTATCCTCTGAAGCTTCATCTCTAATATATTTTCTTCTTATCTTTCCCCAGAATTTAATCGGAACCCCAATCTTATTCAGCTCTTCTAAACATATCTGATCAATAACAATTTCAGATACTTCACTTAATGCATAGGAAGACGTAAAAAATGAAAAATTAGGTATTTTGGCTTATCTAATCGATTCTATTAGCCCATAAGCAAAAAATGCTCCAGGATTCTTATTGACGATTTGGCTAATATAGTCTTTTTTATTTCTAGCTTTACCAATTAACCTTTTAATCAATATATAGTTAGCAATTATATTTGAATCTATAAAACACTTGGGCATAATCCCTATCTCCTTCTCTTTGGAGGAACCCACACCTTAATTTTCCTTCTGTGTCCGCTAACACGAACCCTTCTACCATTCCTATAAGTGTAATATCCAGGAACTTTAATTGAAATATATTTATAGGGCATTTTATCACACTCTTTTATGTTTATTAAATAACCATTATTCTTTTTTAATGTTTCCATTATTTTATTTTAATCTCATCATCTCATTTCTCCTTCAACCCCCCCACAATCCCCCCAATGATCTCCCCAAGCCTCTTACTAATCCTCCATTCCGGATAATCTCTCTTAAACTTCCCCATATCAGTATAATAACAAACATGATCTCCTTGCCTGTTCCTATCATCATAACTATAATTCAACTCCAACCCATAATCCCTTTTAAGAATCTCAACAATCTCTAAAACCGAAGCCGCATTCTCCTTCCCTCCACCAATATTATAAACCACTCCCTTTTTAGGATTCAAAAAGAAATGATAAAAAGCATTAACTACATCAAAACTATGAATCTGATCCCGAACCTGCTTACCCTTATACCCAAATATTGTATAAGCCTTACCATTAACTGCACAATCAATTATGTAAGTCAAAAACCCATGCAACTCCACAGCCGAATGCTGTGGCCCCGTCAAACATCCTCCCCGAAACACCCCTACATTCAAATTAAAATACTTACCATATTCTTGAGCCATCACATCAGCCGCAACCTTACTAGCCCCAAACAAACTATGCATACAATTATCAATACTCATTTCCTCGCCAATCCCCTCACCACTCACCCCCAACATCGACTGATCAGAAGCATAATCATACCTCTTATCTTTCTCAACAATATTAACCTTATTAGGATTATCCCCATAAACTTTATTAGTAGAAGTAAAAATAAAAACTCCTTCAGGAGAATATAACCTAAACCCCTCTAACAAGTTCATAGTAGCACCAGCATTAACATCAAAATCTGTAAAAGGCTCCTTAGCCGCCCAATCATGAGATGGCTGAGCAGCCGTATGAATTATAAGATCAAACCTATGCTCATCTAAAAACCTCAAAACCTCCTCTCGATTACGCAAATCAAAATAAAAATTCTCAAAATCCCTATTACTCTCTAAAGCCTTAATATTTGCAGTAGTATCTCCCTTATCCCCAAAAAAATACTTCCTCAGATTATTATCAATTCCATAAACCATAAAACCTTTATCAAGAAAATACCTACAAGCCTCCGAGCCAATTAACCCCCCACTACCTGTTACAAGTACCTTTTTTTTATCTTCCATGAAAAAACATACAATATTTCATTTAAAAGAATTATTACACTAGAAATCCAACAACATTTCTACCTTCATTTTTTCTTAAACGTCCACAACAACGACCCAAAAAAACTAATAGGAATACTAACTCCAGTACCAATCAAGCTAGCCACATTAATATTAACAACATTCTCTCCAGCCAATTGCACAACCAACACACTAGCCCCTAAATTAACTAAATTAGCAATAACATAAACCACAATATAGGGCAAAACCTGCTTAACAGCCCGTTTATGCGTAGCCCCAAAAGTAAGCCCCCTATTCGCAAAGAAATTAAATATCAAAGCTATAGAAATCGACAAAACACGTGCAACAACAAACGGAAACCCCATATAAAAAAACAAATTCACAAACGCAAGATCAATCACCAAACTCAACCCACCAACTATGCAAAATATAATGAACTTTGAAAATACTTTCATAAAAGGAAGAAATAACATACGTTTTTAAATCTAACAGCCCCTACAACACCCACTCCAAATACTTACTAGCATCAATATCCACATATTCTTCCCTAAACTGTTCCTTCCCTGTATACTCAATCTCCCATATCTTAATTGGACCTTGCAACCCATTATAATAAACGAAATCCGGCAACGCCATTCCTTGACCTCTTAAATCACTAACTACAAGCGAAGGCTCACTTCTAACCAATTTAAATCCATCAAAGTTATCAAAAGGATCATTCATCAAATAAACTTGAGACAACATTCCCCTAAGTAACCTCGGAGAAATATAAAACGCAGCCCCTCTAGGATCTAATGAAACTCCTCCATTTTGCTGATTCAATTTAGGATAAACAAAAGCAACCGCCTCTATTCCAGATTTAAAATCTACTAACTCCTCATTAATATAAAGATATCTCAAATTAACATTATATTGTCTACCTTGATAAACCATTATAACATACGGTTGCAAATACCTATCATCTCCAATTACTGGAGTAACAATAGCGCCAACTCCTGCACCATTTGCAGGAATCAAAATCTCCTTTCCATCTTGATCTATAAGCAAATCCTCATCTACTCCTATCCCTCCCGGATAAACAAGCAACGTACTATTATTTGTTTCCTGAGTCTGACTTTCATCTAACAAAAACGTACCAATCCAACTATACCTATCATAATCTGCATCACTCCCAATACTAGAAAACGCAGTATACTTACCAATATCTGTACTATCAATCAGGAAATGAGTCGTATTATGGTTATACAAAAACTCCAAAGCATCATCTTGATTATCTCCAGTTAACACATGCCTCCCCATCAAATAATTCCAATAGGTTATAGCATTCCCCCCATCAACACTCGTAGCCCTCTTACCAATACTTTGCACCCAATATCCATAATCCCACCAATGCCCAAAAACCGCATCCTCAGGAGTATTATCACGAACCCACTCCATCCCCTTCTGCCATTGAATATTATAAGGGCCAGGTACAAACGAATAAGATTGAGCCTTAACACTATTATAATAAATATTAAACGTATACAAACTACTTATCAAAATAACAATCACACAAATCCCAATTATTATTTTCCACGTCTGATCTTTAGCCTTAAAATATCTATCAACACTTTCAACAATCAAAAAACCAACCATAATCGGAGCAACGGGTCCCAAAACCATAATCAATCTCACAGCCCCTCTAGCCGTAAAAACAGTCAATATAAACAACGACATCAACAATATGTGCTCGAACTTAATTTTCTTAAATGCATCACTTCCTTCCTTATCATATTTAGCATAATAATAAATCAAACCTCCAAAGAACAACAGAGAAGACAAATAGTAAAAAGCCTTACTAATAAAATTATCTCCATTAAAAACACTACTTCCTGAATATCTAGAGAAAACCAAACCAAAATAAAAAAACACATACAAGAAAACAAGAGTCCATGCATCTTTCTTTCTAAGTTTCACGAGCATTTTCCTAAATAATAAAACATAACCACTAAAAAACAACCAAAACATCAAAGGTATACCTTTAAAATAAGGCCCAAAACTTCCACTCCATTCCCCAAAACTTGGCTGCCTATTTTCAGCAACCGTAATATTCCATCTCCCTAAAACCGGCTTAAAAATCGTTTGATGAATCGCCTTTATTTTATCTATCAAAAAAGAAACATCTAAAAATATTACACTCAATACAACTAATATCACAACCGAAATAATTATAGACCAAATAGTCTCTGGAATTTTAGATTCTCCAAAAAAATTCTTCTTATAAATCTTAAAATGAACTAAAATAAAATGAACAAGCATTATAAAGAAAGTTATAAAAACAATTCCAGATGAAAGTGAAGTTATTAAATCAATTATTCTATATTTTCCAGAAAAGTATGCTAAAAACAAGAATGATGATAAAAACCACGATGTATAAATAATAAACTCATTTTTTCTAACATTCCCAAGAATGAATGCAATGAGACTGGCAACTCCTACTCCAATAAACACATATAAAACTCCTCCCCATATCAACCCCATCATCATAGTAACAATTCCCGCTAAAACACTAAAAACAATTCCTCTAACAAGATTCTTACTCTTCCAAGCCTTCAAAAACAAAAACATAGCCAGAAACATAAAGAAAAACGCTGCACTTTCCTTTTCAGGAATCCCTGCAACTGTTCTCGAAAGAAATACTGGTGCAACAATCATTAAAAAGCTAGCAATCAAAGCAATCAAATTAGCTTTCAACACCCCTTCTTTAGATTTATTAATAAACACTTCCCTAACAAACAGAAAAAAAACTAAAATAGTTAGAACAAACATTACAACAGGAAACGCAGCACCAGAAAACTCAATATTAACATCAGTAAAAACATTAAAAGCCTTATGAGTGTAAGCAATCATATAAGGCAATAACTGACTCTCCTTACTATTATCAAATCCCAATGGAACATTTCTCATCATATCTCTATCGGGCAAACTTCCAGTTTCAACAATAGTTTGAGCATTTCTTAAAAACAACCATGGATCAAGATCCGGACCAAGTGTCCAAGTATTAGTTGTAATATCCCATAATCCAGGCCTTCCTCCATGATCTGACATCGGAAGACTCCTAATATAGCCTCCAAAAACCAAAGCAATTATCAACAAAATAACGACCCATTTCTGAGAATCCTTAAAAAACCTAACAATCTTCTCCTTATCTATCGAAACATGCTCTTCATCCCTTTCTTCCATCCAAATACCTACTTCAAGGACTTTTTAAATATATCTGGGATTTATAAATATATCTACCACTAACTAACCCAAACTCTAATACCTCTCCATCATCCATATCATTTTAAAACCCGCCTTTAATATAAATTAATGAAAAACAATAACAAACCCGACATTAAGAAACTCCTAATCTACCTAATTCCCTTTTTACTAATCCTAATCCTCTTCGCAATCTTCTCAACCAAAATAATCTTCCACGACACCACAGAATACATCACTCTATCAAAATACCTAGCCGGAACCAACAACGTAAACATTTTCACAAGTCATTCAATTATCTATCCTTTCATAATATCATTCCTACTAAAAATATGGCCCTCTCTAACAACCATCAAACTAATAAACACATTCTGGATTTTCCTCATAGGGCTAACCTTCCTCTTATTAAAAAGCAAAAAAGCATTCATCATCTTCGCCTTCTCTCCTTTAACATGGATAACTAGCATTCAAACAACTCCAATCCTGCCCGCTAGCTTCCTTTTCCTATTATCTTTCATCTTCTTCAAAAAACATTTTAAACACAATTCAAATAATAATCTCAACCCAAAACCCAATCCATTTTCCCATCTCAAACCCTTTCTCTTACTCTCAGGACTACTTCTAGGACTTTCCTTCGCAACATACACTCCAATGATCCTAGTCAGCTTCTTCTTCATCTTGATATATTTCTGGAACAAAAATTTCAAAGATTTCATCATTTACATAATCGCATTCTCACTAGGATTCCTACCTAGAATGATCCTAGATTATTATTATTTCAACATGCCATTCTATTCCCTAATAAGATTCTTCGGAACTAACGTAGTAATCCTACTCGGCCAACACATTCAAACAGCCCCCGTCCAACTCTTCCTCAATATAGACTCATTACTAATCTTCATAGCCATCTCTCCTCTCTTATTCAAGCTATACAAATTAAACCCAAAAAAATACAAACAAGAAATAATCTTCCTAACAATCGTCTTCCTAATAATTCTAATAAGAGCCTCACTACTAAAATACTTCATAATAATCTCTCCAATAATAATCTTACTTTTAGTAAAAGTCTATAGCAACAAAGACATAAAATGGCATTGCATCCTCTCTATTTTCCTAATCATCTTCCTAACAAGCAATTATTTTATCATGAACGAAACTAACATCGACAACCTCATCCAAAACGACCTAACTCAAATCACAACAGATTACAACAATCAATACATCATTACTGGACCTTTCGAAGCCCCAAAATTCGCTCAATTCCTCTCATCTAACAAACCTCGCTTCATCTGGTTCCAAGATTATCAAGCCAGCATAAACAACCAATCAACAATAAGAGAATACAACATAAACTTCAACTCCAACATTCCCCTAAAAAACCAACTACAAATCTCAGCTTATTTTAACAGATATGACAATAAAACCTACAACAACAAAGATTTAATCTTAGTAACCCAAAAACCAAAAGAAGATTTTCCTGAACTTAACAATTTTAATTTAGACAAGTGCTATGAAGTTTTATGCGCCTATAAAATTAGTTTCGATTAATTTATATAACTCATTAATTTTCTTTCATCATGGAAGAAAAAGTCTATGAAAACATCGCAATAAGCTCATTCTGGAATTTCATAATGGTCCTATTCGGACGTTTAGGAGGACTAATCTTTGTAATAATACTCGCAAGATTCCTCTTACCAGAAGGTTTCGGAATCTACAACCTAGCAGTTTCAATCGCTCTAATACTATTAGTCATGGTCGACACCGGAATAAACCAAAGTCTTCTAAAATACGTAGCCGACTCAATAGGAAACAAAAACAAAAAACTAGCAGCCGCAGAATCCACTTACTTATTAAAACTAAAAATATTCTTCACATTATTTCTAGCCATGATCTTAATCCTATTAGCATACCCACTATCGTTCTTCGTTTTCAGCAAACCAAATCTTCTATTCCCTCTAATGTTTGTAAGCCTCTATCTAATATCCTACTCTCTAGGATCCTTCTACAACTCATACTTCTACATAATCAAAAAAGTAGAATACCTTACAATAAAACAATTCTTTTTTGAACTCACAAGAATTCTAGGAGTTATCTTAATCTTCATTTTCATAGCCAAAAGATATTATATAATCGGAGCCATCGGAGTTTTAGCAGCAACAATGTTCCTCGCTACTATCTTCCTAATCTACAATCTCAAAAAACTAGCCCCATTCCTATTCGAAAAATCAGACGAACAAGTTGACAAAAAACGTATCTTCAAATTTTTCATTTACTTAGGAATCCTTGGATCTTTTTTAGTAATCTTTGGCTACATCGACATAATAATGATAGGAATTTTCTTAGATGCTTCTTACGTCGGTTTCTACAGCGCCGCCTTCGCTTTAGTCGCAGGAATATGGAGCTTCCTCAACATCTACTACATCCTCTTACCAGTTTTCACAAAAATGAATCAACAAGATTTGCAAGAATCTTTAAACTACGTATTCAAATACTTATACATCATCGCCATCCCTGCCATATTCGGAATATTCGTCCTAGGAGGATACATAGTAAAACTAATCTACGGAATCGAATACCTCCCAGCCGTTTTCCCATTCTACATTCTATCTCTCCTAATCCTCATGACTCCTCTAGCCAGCATAATCGAATCCTTATTCTCAGCCAGGGAAAAACCCAAATACTTAATCAAAATAATAATCTTATCAACAATTCTTGGAATCATCTTAAACTATATTTTCATAACTATCTTCATCAAAACCTCAAGTCATATGGCCATAGTGGGCGTAGCCATAGCAACAGTAATAAGCCAAACATTTTACTTATTAGGAATATTATTGTACACAAAAAAAGAACTAAACATATCCCTAGATCTAACACATCTAACAAAACCACTCATAGCCTCAGCAATAATGGCATTAATTCTTTTCTCAATAAACTTAATGATAGACCTCAACTTAATCATAGGAATCTTAGAAATCTTACTAGGCGCTATAATCTATTTCTCAGTAATGTTCCTAATTAAGGGAATAGGAAAAAAAGACATCCATCTTCTAAAAAAGATTTTTAAGGATTTAAAGTCTAGATAAATCACTAACCTCTTCTTTCAACATTTGGATTTTTCATTAAATTCTCTAACGTTCCAACATGAGATCCTTGAATAACTTCTCCTTCTTTAAGGTAAATAGCTGTAATTTTTCTAGTTGATGAATCTCGATCATAATTACCTCTAACATCCAAGATTTTAGGTGAAATCTCACTATTAATATCAAATAACTGCAAACTACCCTGTTGTAAACCCTCTTCAATATAAATTTAATTTCCTTCTGGCTGTTCAGTAAATTCAGATGAGACTACTAACACTTGTAATCTATGATGCACATTCTCGTTTTTATAATCAATATCAACCGTTGAACTAATTGGTATTCTCACGCTATCTGATTTAAAT
>Ga0187833_10003735_pt1 | contig 15214 bp, 16 predicted proteins | sample ETNtaG_37_FD_167968 | JGI IMG/M metagenome (GOLD analysis project Ga0187833, IMG submission 167968) | Marine microbial and viral communities from oxygen minimum zone, Eastern Pacific Ocean - ETNP2014_SV_400_PacBio MetaG (Illumina Assembly) | ecosystem: Environmental > Aquatic > Marine > Hypoxic...
CGCTGAAGCAAAAGATTTCCAGATTCACTTTTTATACGGTGGGATCTATGCTGAGTCAGCGCCAGCCACTGTGCCTGCCGTAGAGTATTTTTGAAAAGATCGGCGGTGTTTACAAACTCAGCCCTGTCCAACAGTGGAAAAAGGGAAACAAAAAGCAGGCCGGATAGAATTCCCACAATTGTGATGGAAATCATCATTTCGTATAAAGTAAATCCGCCGCTTTTTTTCTCAGTACGCATGTGGATCAATAAATCCTCTGAACAAAGTCAGGAATAATATTTTAATATCAAGCCAGATTGACCAGCGCTCGATATAGTACAAATCATATTCTATACGTTTCTCGAGCGATGTATTGCCACGCCAGCCGTTGATTTGCGCCCAGCCTGTGATGCCTGCTTTGACCTTGTGACGAAGCATGTAATTTGGAATTTGACTTTTGAATTGATCAATAAAAACAGGACGTTCAGGTCTGGGGCCGACAAGACTCATTTCGCCTTTGAAAACATTGAAAAGCTGCGGTAATTCATCCAGACTGTAGTTACGTAGAAAGACACCAAATTTTGTGCGGCGCTCATCGTTTTCACTGGCCCAGACAGCACCGGTTTGTGATTCAGCATCTGTATGCATTGATCTAAATTTTAATGCCCTGAATGTACGACCGTCAAGTCCCATACGTTCCTGACCGTAAAGAGCAGGTCCGGATGAGCTAAGTTTGATTAAGAGTGTGATCAACAGCATTACCGGAGAAAAAATAACAATTGCTAAAAAAGCTCCGGAAATGTCAAGCAGACGCTTGAGCACCTGATTCCAACCCGTCATCGGACTTTGTACAATTGTTATAATTGATATGTCATCAAAGGACTCCACTTCTGTATGCAGAGCACGGAAAGTGCCCAGGTCCGGAATGATCCGTACATCAACCCATTGTTCCGCCAGCAACTCTTTCAGTTCCGGAAGATAGTGCTGTTCCTCAGGCGGAAGCGCAATAAAAACTTGATCAATTTGGTGTGCCTGAATAATCTGGTTTAACTGCTCAATTCCTCCGAGTCTGGGAATATTATCCGGAATAACTGAATTCTGACTGCCATTTGTTTCGATCACACCTTTCAGCACAAGTCCAAGTGATTTTAGACGCAGTAGGTGTTCTATAAACTTATTAGCTGAGACACCATTTCCGATCAGCAGAACATGCTCAACATGAGCTCCTCTGGCGTGTAGCCAGTGTAAGGAGCCTTTTGTTATAAGACGTGATAAAAATAGTAAAATCAATAAACAAGCAAGAAAGTAAAGCGTGTGTACGCGTGAAAAAGAAAATTCACGGTAGAAAAAAGCAGTCACCAGAGTCAACAATAATAAGGTGAATGTTCCCCGTAAAAGATGGTAGAATTCCTGAGGCGGGTGGACAACTTTGTGCAACCTGTATACTCCGCTGAAAGAAAAGACGAAGCCGGTTAAAACAGCGACAAAAACCGCTGCTTTCATATATTCAGCATGTGAAGGAATCATCGAAGCATGAGGCAGGTCAATCCAGAGAAATCTGAGCAGATATGCTAGTTCCCAGGCGGCAAACGCTAAAGACATATCCAACAGTCTTAAGACTGTAGCAAAAACCTGAGTGTGCCTTTTTAACATGCAGATTCCCTGATGGAAGATGCGGAGGCATAGACAGTGGATCTTATAAAGAGAATATTAATCATTTTATAAATTACAATGCAAGAATTTCATCCGAGTCGTATTCGACGTTTAGTATTTGAACTGGACAGCCTGACCGTTAATTTTGAGCAGGATGCATGGGATAATTTTCGTCAATATTTGCGTGTTCTTGACGATCGTGATTTTGCGATTGTGCTGATTGCAGAGTCAATCCAGGCCTCTGAATGGACTTCATTTGCAAAAATATCTGTCATCAGGAGCACAGGTGAAGAAGCATTTAAAAACAATTCTCAACTGTCAGGTGCAGACGTTTTTTGGTTTTCAGAGCAAGGTTCTCTACAAACAGAATTATCAACTGCTAATGCAAATTTTGCAGGCAGCACCGGCGAAACCACACAAAATGGAGGAATGCAATATCAACATTTATACGATACTCTGCAGATATTTAATCCCAGTAAAATAACTACCGCAGATTTGTCAACTACTCTGTTTAAATTAAAGCAGAACTCAGAGCAGGTTCCTTTGATGCTCGGTATCGGAGGACCTGACGAATGCGGACATTCTTTTTTTGTCGGCGAATTGTTCGATGCGCTTGAAGATCAGGAACTGTTAGTCTCAAGTCTGGACCTGTCTAAAGTATTAGGCACAGAATTTCAAAAGCATGACAACTCTGCTTTAGAGTCAAGTTCTTCTTTCTGGCGTTCGGTTGAAATCCGTGACTGGCTTATTGATGATGTTCTACGTCCCTACAGTCAAGGAAAACAAGTTTATATCGAAAATCCTCCGGAGATTATTCTGGATTATGAGATCTGCACCTTCCCGTTTTTTCTTGTACCGGAAATGATTTTACTGGTTTGGGGAACAACCGTTTTTCTGCCTGAATTTGAAAAATTAATCGATCTGCGTTTCTTACTCGAACTTTCAGAAAAAACTGCTACAGCGCGTATGTTTGCCCTTGATGAACGTGAAAATTTTGATAAATCATTCATCGAAACATATCACCAGAAAGAAGGCAAACGTTACTCGGATTACCTGGAAAAATATGAAGTGCAGAAGCAAATCGATTACCGGATTAATTTCGAAAACTTTAACGCCTTCCGTATCAAAGAATAATTTTAGCCTTCTTCAAAGCGTCCCAAATCCTCTTTGATCTTGCGCTCTTCTTCCGGAGAAAGTGATGCCAGTTTCTCTTGCTGTGGTTGGCTGACCCAGCGTTTAGATTGAAACAGGACGATAAATAGTCCAATCAAAATTCCTGCGCCAGGTAGGATCCAAAGTACCAGATTGAAGCCGCTCTTTGTTGGTGCCCGCAAAATCCACTCACCGTAACGTTCCACAAAATAGGCCAGTATTTCTTTATCAGATTTACCGTCTTTCATCAGTTCTCGGATTTTATCTTTGATACTGTTTGAAAATCCTGCTTCTGAATCCTTGACGGACAATCCCTGACAAGTTGGACAGCGTAATTCGTCTGATAGTTTTCTGAATCGGGCAGAAAAATCATCACTATCTGCTGCCGTACTACCACTGAACGCTGGACATAAAAAGATAAAAATAAGAAAAACAGTGATCCGACTTAAGTTAAATTGGTAATGTGTGCTGCTTTTAATCAGGCGCTGCATGTCTTTAAATCGTTGGAAAACTGCTGGAACTTAGTCTGTAATTAATTTATTAATCAATACAGTTTATCTTTCTCTCAAAAAGGTTGCAATGTAAAACAGGAAATACTGCTTGAACAATTGTGTCATTGAATAAAGATTCTGTAATAACAGAAAAATTATTATTAACTTGTGTATATGGTTTTAATATTGTCTAATCCATAACGTTGATAGTTAGGAAAAATTAATTAAATTCAGATGCTGAAATTGCTAATTTTGAAACTGGTATAAATTTTGTTCGGAAATAACAACAACGAATCGTTTAAAGGTGCTGCTCCTACTTATGTGGGAAAAGGCATGCGTATCGAAGGAAAGATATGGGGTAAGCGTCCTATCTGGATTGATGGTGAAGTAAAAGGTACAATTGATATTGGCAGTGAAGTTATCATTGGTGAGTCGGCAAAAATAGATGCAACAATCCGTGCATCTACAATTAAGGTAAACGGTTTTGTTGAAGGAGAGTTATATGCTTCCGGTAAGATTGAGATAATGTCAAAAGGACGTGTTCATGGAAATGTCACAAATCTTGCGGGATGTCTGATTATCCACGATGGTGGAATTGTCGAAGGACAGTGTTCAATTGCAAATAAAGAAAAAATGAAAAGTCTCTTGCCGCAGGAGTTTCCAAAATTACTGCCTGAACAATCAAGCGCACCTCCAAAAGTAATTAATACTCTTGAAAATACAAAAGAATCCTCTTCTATATCAGCAGAAACATCTGCTTAAAAAAAGCAGGTATAAACTCACTCTTGGTCATATCAGGGATTCTCCTCGAAACGTAACTGAACTTATTTTGTGGCTCCACGGTTGTTGGCAATTACTCCACGTGGGCGAAAAGCCGGAATTATATTTCTTATACTTTCTGTTGATTGTATCGGTTTAGCCGGGATAATTAACGAAAAAGCTTTCCGTTCAACCGCAAAATGCATTGACTGCACAGAATCCTGTATTGCCGCTACATTCAGGGTAAGATTCGCCCAGTTTCCCTGAACTTCCACTTGTTTTCCTGTTTTCAGGAGCGTCTCTTTTTCTGCACTTTTTGACTCAACAGCAAGCCACTTCCTTAGTTGTTTAAAACGTTCTTTCGCGGTTAAGCTAACTTCCCGTTTGAGGTATACTTTAAGTACAGGAGTTCTAGTCAATTTTCCAGGATGCATGGTCAGGGAACTCAATATTTCGTCATGAAAAGCGATACGGCAACTGAATTTACCGCTTAGCTCACTGTTTTGTTCATCGATGAAAATCGTGGTTTGTGCAGCAGTCTGAGTACTGTTTATTTCAAAATCATTCCAAAAATATCTTGTTTCCAGTTCCGGAGCCAGAATCTGTACCTTCATTAGGTCTACATGTAGCGAATGTCCTGCTTTAAATACCTGCAAAACTGGTTTTAAAAACAAAGATGACTGACTGATACAGATCGCAAGGTTCTGCAGGTCGAGGGGCCAGAAGCCAATTTCCAGCGTGCTTCTGCATTCACGGCTGGCCTGCATTAAAGTGTTAAATCCACGTCTGATTGAATCTGGAGTTCCAATCAAAATGATTTTTTTCCAACCCGACCAAATTTCACGCTCCACAAGTTTTTCGAGAGGAGTGTCTCCTGTGGTAAAGAAAAATTCATTAGGCACTAACTGCTCCATGATACTCAAACCGTGACGTTTCCAGAATAATGAAATTCCCGGATGAGAATAGCTGTCCAGAATCAGGTGCATTGGATATTTCATAACACTTCTTTAGTGATTAAATTAAGCTAAAGAGCCGCTGGTTCTTGCGTGTTTTAATTGCTGCAGAGCACGTTGTGTTTGAAATACCAATTCTTCCGGTAAACCGTCATTCTTTAAAACAACATCTGCATAAGCTAAACGCTCTTCGGGAGTTAGTTGCGCAACTATTCTTGAGCGTGCATCTGCTTTGCTCAAACCGTCACGTAACTGTAATCTCTCCATGGCAACCGCAGGATCAAGGCTTACTACCCAGATTTGTCCGCAAACCTTATGCCAATCAGCTTCAATTAATAAGGCTGCTTCCAAAAATACAATTTTGTTGACACTGTTTGAAACTAATTTTTCATATTCATTCTCTATCATCTCAGCAATCATTGGGTGAGATATTTCATTCAACTGTATAAGACGCCGTGGGTCACCAAACACTATTCTTCCGAGTAACGGACGATTTACAGTACCATCTGGTTGCAAGATTTCTTTACCAAATGTTTCTACTACTTTTTGGAAACTTGGGGTTCCGGGATCCAGAACTCTGTGTCCCAGTTTATCTGCATCGATAACCGCATAGCCATTTTCGCTAAGATACTGAATCACAGTGCTTTTTCCTGAAGCAATACCTCCTGTCAGTCCCACCAGCACAGATTTTGTATCTTTGGGAATCATGATATATTTTTAACAAAAGATTGATATTTGATCAATAAAACCCTGCATCCTGCAGATGTCCTCTACATATCAGAATAAAACTAACAGCAAGTTTGATCAAGACACGAATCTTCATTTCAATATAAATAAATGTATTGACAATTATACTCAATTGTATGAGATTCAGGCAGGAAAAACAAAATATGAATAGTCGGCTGTTTAAATTAGGAAATTAAATTGCCGGTAATGTCTCATTGAATTTAACCAGGGAGAAAATATGCGAGCTACTGAAAAACCTGTTTCTCGAGTTGATTCTGTGACTGATGTTTTGTCGGGGAAACTGAGTGATATTCTAGACGAGAAGAGCAAGGGTGTGATTCAGGTTGACAGCGATTGCATTGTTGCTGCTGCAGCCAGAAAAATGCGAGATGATAAGGTGGGCGGACTGATGGTAGTGGAAAATGATACATTGGTGGGTATATTTACGGAACGTGACTTGATGAGCCGTGTCGTTGCAGAGGGGTTGGATCCAGAAAAAATTCAGGTTTCTGAAGTTATGACTTCATCAATTGCAACTGTGCCGCCGCAAACATCAGTCAGTGTAGCGGCAAATTTAATGTCCCAAAACAGGATCCGGCATCTTCCGGTGCTGCAAGACGGGAAGTTGTATGGTGTGATTTCTGCGGGTGATATTCTTGCATGGAAGCTCCGTGAACAGGAATTTACTTTACACCAGTTAGAGGATTATTTTTTCAAATCCTGACATCTTTTTCATGCCTGACTCACGGGGCATGAACGATCAATTAACAGCCACCCAAATATTCATACCGTCTAGAAGAATCAGCTTATTTTAATCCGTTTATTAGGGTTTAATTCCCTGCAGCATGCGGCGTAATCAAGTTTTGTATAGAATAAGCGCATCAGTGAGCCTTTTCGTAAAAGTCACAATGTCAGTGTTTTGTTGTACAACTTTGTGTGTCCAGCGAAGTATTGAAGAGTTGTCTTCAGCGAGCAAGTAGATACAATATTAAAAGACATTTGCTTAGAGGTTTCAAAACGTTATGAGATCCACAGCGGGAATGATATTTAAGTGTGTAAATTTTATTTTTTACGAGTGTATCACGTGTATTATATATTATTTAACCAACTGATAAATCAGTCAAAAAAACCATCCTATCTGGAGGATTGCTAACTCTGATTGAGTATTGCCAAAATCTGTTTTTTCCTGTCCAAATCCTATTCCTGCTTCCACAAAATAATTTTCTGTTTCAAATCCGACAACACCTGCATTTAAATCCAACTCACCAGTTAAGTGGAAGATAAATATTTTCCTTATACCAAGATAAGGGTTAATAGAGTTCAGAGGCAGGTGAAAATATATTCCTGTGTTAAAGTCTCCGGCAGCCAGAATGTAGGACAAGCCGCTGTTAACTGAAAGATAATTATTTAATCTGTATTGAAAGCGGATACCCGGCATTGGCAAAACAGCCGGGCCTAGAGTGAAAGATGTATTAATCCCATTACCGACTGGTCTGGCCAGCAAGGAACCGGCAAGTGGGAAAGTCAGCAACGCAAATAACAGCAGTATCAAAGAGTATTTTCTACACATGAAAATCTCTTATGTTTTTCAGTTTAGCTTTTTATACTAATCTTTATTCACATAAGTGCAGCAGGAAAAGGGAGTTAAATTAAAACTATTACTTAGTTTTACTTTTTCCTCAACAGAGCCTTTTTGATTCTTAACCTAAATCAAAGCTCACGCCTTGTGCCAAAGGCAAATCGGATGAATAATTGATCGTATTGGTTTGACGGCGCATGTAGGATTTCCATGCATCCGAGCCGGATTCCCGTCCGCCTCCTGTATCTTTTTCTCCGCCGAATGCACCGCCGATTTCCGCTCCGGAAGTTCCGATGTTTATATTGGCCAGTCCGCAGTCAGAACCTTCATGCGAGAGAAATTTTTCGGATTGCTGAAAGTCACGAGTAAAAACCGCAGATGACAAACCTTGAGGCACGTCATTTTGCAGACGCAGTGCTTCGTCGAAATTCTGGTAGCGAATCAGGTAGAGCAAGGGCGCAAAGGTTTCATCTTGCACAATCGGCCAGTGATTTTCCACTTCCGCAAGGGCTGGACGTACGTAAAACGATGAGGGATGTCCTTCCAACACATCACCACCATAAATTACATTTCCTCCTTGTTCCCGGATTGCAGTCAAAGCATTTAGGAAGTTTTTTACGGAAACCTCATCTATCAAGGGGCCAATCAGTGTGTTCCCATCCAGCGGATTCCCAACACGGTTTTCAAGTTGCGAATACGATTGTACAAGTTGTCTTTTCACATCTTCATAAATCGATTCATGAACAATAATTCGGCGTGTGGTGGTGCAGCGTTGACCACAAGTTCCCACCGAACCAAAAACAATTCCCGGAATAGCAATCTTCAAATCCGCACTTTCCGTCACAATAATTGCATTGTTACCGCCAAGTTCTAAAATGCTTCGTCCCAGCCTTGAAGCTACTTTTGCGGAAACTTCCCGTCCCATTTCTGTGGAACCGGTTGCGGAAATTAGTGGTACACGCTTATCATTAACCAGTGTTTCCGCAATTTCTTCATTAGTACCTATTACGAGGTTAAATACGCCTTCCGGAACTTTATTTACTTTCATGACTTTCGCGATGATACGCTGTAGAGCGATTGAGCACAGAGGTGTTTTGGGACTCGGTTTCCAAATCGAAACATTCCCGCAAACGGCCGCAATCATGGAGTTCCATGACCAAACCGCAACGGGAAAATTGAAAGCGGAAATTATGCCGACAATTCCTAGCGGATGGTACTGATCGTACATGCGGTGTCCCGGACGTTCCGAATGCATGGTGGAACCGTAAAGCTGGCGTGAAAGGCCGACCGCAAAATCGCAAATGTCGATCATTTCCTGAATTTCTCCCAAACCTTCCTGATAAATTTTTCCCATTTCCCAGGAAACCAACTGACCAAGATCATCCTTTGCATCACGTACCGCGTTGCCGATTTGTCTCACTATTTCACCCCGCTGCGGGGCCGGAACTTTACGCCATTCCGGAAAAGCCTGCTGAGCTGTTGAAATCACAGCTTCATATTCCTCACGGTTTGCATTTTTAATATCTGCGATGACGGATCCATTCACCGGAGTGAGCGATTCAGTCAAAGGGCCGTTTCCCGAGAACCATTCAGTTCCGGTACTTACACCAGAATTCAAATCTTCCAGCCCGAGGTTTTTCATAAAATTTAGTTTAGTCATATTGTTCCAATAAATTTTATTAAAAATGTGACGCAGTCGTTATAATTTGTCATTCCAGCTAAAGACGGAATAGAGCTTGCCAGTAATGTTTCAGATTCAAGAGTCTATAATACGGCATGGTAATATAAACGCAGTAGTTTAATCACTCAGTAATTTTTGTGTTTTCTCTGTCCTCAAGTAACAGTGGCTCCGGATCATTCTGGAGGTCCACCCTGTTTTGAACACGCTCAACTATCTGCTGCAGTTCACTGTTGCGTTCCTCCATCGTACCGTGTTTCTCTCTTTCATTCACAACAAGACGTTTGAGTCGTTTGATTTCTTTCTTTTGCTTACGTAGATTTCTCAACAGGACTGCGTGGTAGAAGAAGAAATAAAAGACAGAAAAAATTATTCCAAATGCAAAGGTGAAAAAAACCGGCACAAAAACAGGACGCTCAGTCTGAAAACTGAAGTTTAACCAGTCGAGCGTATAATTCAGCATTACACGATCAGTATTTTGTGTTGCAAAATCAACACTGAAGACAAGAAAACCAGCAAATAGAATTAATGAAAAATAACGCATATAAAAGGCTGACGATGGATGATTATGCTGGAAAACAGCTAATTTAAGTATCACTCAGAAACTACCTGCGTGTCAAGGACATGTACAGTATTTTTGAGAAGTTTGATCTGATGAGAAATCTGGACTATTTACTAAAAATATAACAGGATAAATGTGATTTCAGCACGGAGATGGATGCGTCACTGGTGGGCGCCCCGGACTTCAAACCCGTATTATTTTAGTAATATCAGTGACTTATCCCAGAAAACCGTGCGGACAAGTGCGGACAAACTATATATTTGCGGACAAATTGCGGATAAATAGAAAGGAGAGAAATTGAAGAAAAGTGGAAGCCCCATCCAACCAGGGCTAATATATTCATCAGCCAGGAAGATGGGTTATAGCATAAAAGATTTGAAGGCGTGTCTTTTCCCCCAACTGTCAAGTCATCGAATCGATTGAATATGATATTTTAATACCAACACAATTTCACCAACTTTTTGAACTCACCCACACTTTGTTTTTTGCTTAGGGCAAGACAACAACCGTTTTTCTACAAAACGTAATATGTCAAAAACTGAAAACTAAATATTTTGTAGATAAAAATATAATTGTTGACAATTAAAGAATTAAACTGTCTAATGTCTTTTAGACAGCATCACCATATTCTGATTTTCAGTTAAGTTTTATTTGAGACTGTATTGAAATGCTGAGCTTGGTGATCATTTTTTGTCTAGGCACTGATTTGATTGATTATATAAATCAAATTTTGCTGGATGGGATATGGAAGATTTGTACAGTTCGGATTAGGTTTTGGTATCCCTTGTTTATTAATTAACATAAATCAATTAGCTGGACTAGCATATTGATAATATGGTTTTAACATGAATATGAGGAGTAAAAATGCTTAAACGAATGATAATCTTACTCGTGTCTGTTACATTGTCATTTTTGTGGGGGACAACAACGTTTGCTGAAGGTTCATTTGTACTTAAACGCATTAAAGAGCGTGGTACTATAAATATGGGACATAGGGAATCTTCTGTTCCATTTGCTTATATTGGTTCAGATGGGAAGCCCATAGGGTACTCAATTGATCTCTGTATGAAGGTTATTGATGCTGTAAAAAATGAAATAGGGGTTTCGAATCTTAAGATCAACTATGTACCAGTCACTTCACAGACGCGAATTGCCCTTATGGCGAATGGAACTATAGATATAGAATGTGGTTCAACAACAAACAATCTAACACGTCAAAAACAAGTAGACTATCTCCCTGTTACATTTATAACTGGGACCAAACTTGCTTCAAAGAAAGGTTCAGGAATTACTGAGATAGAAGACTTAGATGGAAAAACAATCGGTCTTTCTTTGGGAACAACCAATGAAAAAGCCGTCAAACGTGAAGCAGCAAAACTTGGTATAAAAATAAGAACGATAATGGTTAAAGACCATCCGCAAGGTTGGTTAGCTCTTGAATCTGGTCGTGCAGATGCTTATGCTTCAGATCATGTATTGTTATACGGACTTATTTCTAAATCAAAGAACCCGAGCCAATTTCAAGTTACTGGACGATTCTTGAGTTATGATCCTTATGGGATAATGGTACCAAGAAATGATTCTACATATCGGCGTTTAGGAACAGTGGTTATAGCTGATTTAATGAGATCTGGAGAAGCTAAACAGATCTACGATAAGTGGTTCAATCCAGGTCCTACCAAAATCAACATGCCTATGAGTGACACTTTAACAGTGGCATTTCAAATACAGGCATTACCTCACTAAATAGATAAGAAATATACAGGTGAGTTGAATGTTCATTACATTTGACTCACCTGAAAAATAATATCTACAAATTCTCGAAAGTAGAAGAACCAAAGGCACTTTGAAATGCAATATAACTGGGATTGGGGCGTAATTATTCGTGAACCATATCTGGAATGGATCATATCTGGATTTGGTTGGACAGTCTCTGTTTCAATTGCGGCATGGCTCCTGGCCTTTTCCTTGGGATCAATAATTGGCATTTTTAGGACAACGAATAACAGCATTTTAAGAGCAATCGCTGCAGTATATGTTGAAATTTTTCGCAACATACCACTAATTGTACAGATGTTTTTGTGGTATTTTGTTTTTCCAGAATTGCTTCCAAATGAGGCTGGAATGTGGGTCAAGCGTGAAATGCCTATGCCTGAATTTACCACTGCAGCTTTGTGTTTGGGGCTCTATACAGCTTCGCGGGTTGCTGAACAAGTAAGATCTGGTATTCAGTCTATTGGGCAAGGGCAAAATAATGCTGGATTGGCTACAGGTTTGACAAAATTTCAGGTTTATAGATATATTCTTTTGCCAGTTGGATATCGTATTATGATTCCACCACTAACTAGTGAATTTCTAACTATTTTTAAAAATTCATCAGTAGCACTTACTATTGGAGTTCTTGAGATAACTGCACAGGCTAGACAAATAGAGGAATATACATTCCAAGGTTTTGAAGCATTCACAACTGCGACAGTACTCTATATCCTTGTAACTTCAATAGTCATGATATTAATGCGTGTAGTCGAGGGAAAAGTTAGTATCCCTGGTATGATTTCACTGGGTGCCAAATAGTATGTTTGAACAATTCGATACAAATGTTATTTTAGAAAACATACATTTCCTGGTTGAGGGAATGCAACTTACCCTTTTGCTAACATTAGCAGCGATTTGTGGTGGCCTGGTTTTGGGGACATTGCTTGCACTAGCCAGACTATCCGATTTTCGGATTTTATCTTTTATTTCTTCCACATACGTAAATTTCTTCCGTTCAATGCCTTTAATTCTGGTTATCTTCTGGTTTTATTTTTTGGTCCCACTAATCCTTGGCCAGCCTGTTGGAGGATATTATTCAGTACTTATTGCATTTATTCTATTCGAAGCAGCATATTATTGTGAAATTATAAGGGCTGGTATTCAAAGTGTTCGGAAAGGACAAATATATGCTGGGCAGGCTGTAGGTCTGAATTATTTTCAAAATATGCGCTACATAGTTTTGCCACAAGCATTCAGAAACATGGTACCTGTGTTACTTACTCAAGCTATTATACTTTTTCAAGATACTTCACTAGTATATGTGGTAGGTGTTAAGGATTTTCTGGTTAGTGCAGATCTTGTAGCAAATCGAGAGAATCGTATACTTGAAATGTTCACTACTGTAGCATGCGTGTATCTAGTAATTTGTTTGTCAGGTTCAATCATAATTAGAAAACTTCAGGTGAGATATGCACAATGATTAATCTCAATAGCGTAAGTAAATGGTATGGAGATTTTCAAGTATTAGATAATTGTAGCACAACGGTTTCAAAAGGGGAGGTCGTAGTCGTTTGCGGGCCATCAGGATCAGGGAAGTCCACATTAATAAAGTGTGTTAACGGCCTAGAAGAATTCCAAAAAGGAGAAATTCAATTTGATAAAACTTCAGTTGGTGACAAAAAAACAGATCTTCCTAAACTAAGATCTAAAATCGGGATGGTATTTCAGAATTTCGAATTGTATCCACATCTTTCTGTTACTAATAACATCAAATTAGCACAGCTCAAAGTCTTGAAACGAAGTGACGAAGAGGCAGAATACAAAACTATACAACTCCTAGAACGTGTCGAACTTGCAGACCAAGCTTTAAAATTCCCAGCTCAACTTTCTGGTGGACAGCAACAACGGGTAGCTATTGCAAGAGCGCTTGCTTTGGATCCAATCGCAATGCTTTTTGATGAACCAACCTCAGCACTTGATCCAGAAATGATTAACGAGGTTCTAGATGTTATGGTGGAACTGGCAAAAGATGGAATGACTATGATGGTCGTAACTCACGAGATGGGTTTTGCTCGTAGAGTGGCAAACCGGATTATATTCATGGATGAGGGGAGGATCGAAGAAGACTGTTCTACTGACGAATTTTTCGATAGCCAACGTGGGGTAAGGGCTCAGACTTTCCTCTCAAAAATTCTTCACCATTAATCTCCGTATAATTCTTTTCAAAATATCTAAATTAAATATAATTTTTGACTATTAATTTAGTATTCCTAAATTAAATTATTTTACCCTTATTCAAAAATATATATTGTGCTAAATAAGGACATTCATTTAATTGATCCAAACTTTCAACTAAATTTGCAATCTAATAAAACCCTAAATTGGTTGTACAGAAAAAGTATTACCCATGCCTAATATAGAATCTATTAAGCAATTTTGCCCAATTCGTAGGGTTGGCAATGGTACGTATAATCATTTCTTTGGCTATTATAACAAAAGTATTTGGGATGAAACAGGAAGACACCTTTTGTCTCAAAGAATACCAATGACCACAGGAGACCTTACAGGCAAAGAAATTGCGGAAGTGGGGTTTTTTGATTTAGAATGTAACGATTTTTACCAAGTGATTGGTCATACTAGTTCTTGGAACTGGCAGATGGGTTGTCAATTACAGTGGTTGGAAAATAGCGAAAATTGGCAAATCATATATAACGCTAGGAGGGAGACGTCAACTAAAGTTGATACGCACTATCCTGATTTTAGTTCCATTCTATACAACATTGAAAGTAATGAGAAGAAAGAACTCCCTTTACCCGTTTATGTTGTTTCTCCGAACAGTAAATATGCACTTAGTGTTGACTATTCAAGGTTTCAAGTTACCCATCCTACTATTGGTTATCATGCCACGAAACTTGAGCCAAATCTCGAATATGCCCCTGAAAATGATGGTATTTACTGGATGGATATTGATACTGGTGAGGTGAAATTAATTATTAGTCTTCATGATTTGAGAGAATTCCAGCCAGTTTCATCCATGGATAAGGCAATTCATTGGGTAACACACTTGGAAATTAATCCCAGTTCTTCAAGATTCCTTTTCATCCACCGTTGGACCGAGCGAGTCGAAGATGAAACTTGTTTCCTCCACCGACTTTTTACTGTTAAACCTGACGGTAGTGACCTGAAACTTTTAGAATGCACCGATCATCCTCTCCCTCAATTAGCGGATAGCTTTGATCGGAACAAGTTTGGCACATTTGAATATGAGAAATCGGAGTACCAAATTTCTCATCCTATCTGGAAAGACGATAGGCAAATTATAGTTTGGGGACCACATCTGGGTAGTATTCATTACCACCTTTATGATAATTTGAGCGGAAGAGCAAAAGTAGTCGGAGAGAATTTGTTGACGGAAAATGGGCATATGTCTTTTTCACCAAACAAGGAATGGATTCTGTCAGATACTTACCCTGATGAATCAACAAATGAACGTTTGCTGATTCTTTACGATGTAAAAAATGAATGCCGCTACGATATCGGGAGTTTCTTTACAGATCCAAAGCTTGGGAAACATAACCGCTGTGATCTTCACCCGAGGTGGAATCTGAATGGCCGAGAAGTTTGCATTGACTCAGTACATGAATTAACTAGGCAAATATACATAATTGATGTATCAAAAATCACGTGCAATTAGAAAGGAGAGACATAGAAACTCTTGAGACTGGGAAGGCCGTTTCTAAGCGTTTGTACGGATAATTTGCGGACAAATTTGCGGACAAAATGGATTTTGAAAATACACTAAACTGTAAGCCACTGAAATTATTTACGGAGATGGATGCGTCACTGGTGGGCGCCCCGGACTTCAAACCCGCGCGTGGGGCACTAACACTGTCCTAGATAGGTTCGATTCCTATACATCTCCGCCAA
>Ga0187833_10003739_pt1 | contig 15207 bp, 14 predicted proteins | sample ETNtaG_37_FD_167968 | JGI IMG/M metagenome (GOLD analysis project Ga0187833, IMG submission 167968) | Marine microbial and viral communities from oxygen minimum zone, Eastern Pacific Ocean - ETNP2014_SV_400_PacBio MetaG (Illumina Assembly) | ecosystem: Environmental > Aquatic > Marine > Hypoxic...
ATCCTAAAACACAAGATGAATTGATGATTAAGAAATATAATTTTAAAACTTCAATTAACAATAGGACATTTGAAACTTATGACCATGTAGACTGTTATAATTATCATGACTTACATGATATGCTAAAATTATACAAACATGGCTATAGCAAAGTTACAGATCATGCCACTAGAGAAATTAGACATGGTAGAATTAATCAATCTGAAGCACAGAAACTGGTTATGATTTATGAATTAAAAAAATTTAAATATACAGATTATTTTAGAGATTGGCTTGGAATAGATGCTACTGCGTTAAGATTTATAACAGATCTTCATAAAAATAGAAATTTTTGGAAAGTTAAAGATTGGAATTTGAAAACTTGGAAATTTAACGGCCTTTCTCAAATGAGAAATGTTAAACAAAGCTCACTGTCTATTAAAAAAATTAAAAAAAAAATGAATTTTATTATAAATGATAAAATGCAGGGTAAAAATAAAATAAAGTATTTTATAATTGGAAAGGGTTATCCTTAATATTAGCAATGTATTTAGACAACAACTGGTATGGCCATAGGTATATTATTTCAAAATATTGTAGCAGCCCAAACATTTCAACCTTTTCTACAATCCAACACGGATGGATATCACAACAGGAAGCTAAAAAATTTTCAGTAAGTGCTAGAAAAATTAAATCTGCTCCTTATTTATCATGGAATGAGAATGTAAAGAAATACGCGCAAAAACATGGAGCAAAAAATATTATTCCGATTGGAGCTCCTTTTTTATATTTGCACAAATATCTAAAAAATAAAATTAAGAATAAGGCCAAAGGTACAATTCTTTTTCCATCACACAGTATTAAAAAAATGTTCAATCATGGAGAGTTTATTCAAAAAATTGATAAAGAAAATTTGGCAAACTTCATAGAAAAAAAATTTCCAAAGCCATACACAGTTTGTTTATTTTATACTGATTATACTAATCAAAATATAAAATTTTATAAAAAAAGAAATTGGAATGTAGTCAGTTGTGGAAATAGATCTAATAATTATTTTTTAGAATATTTGTATAAATTTATAAAAGGTCACAAACATATAGTTTGTACAGATTTTACCTCTGCACTTTTCTACGGAATGTTTTTAAAAAAAAATTGCTCTTTAATTAAAGAATTAACAGTTAATAATAAAAAGACAAAAGTTCAAAAAAGAGATTATAAAAAAAGAATTGGTAAAGATGTGGAACAAGGAATTATAGATGAACTTAAATTTAAATTTCCTAAGCTATTTAGCAAATATATAAATAATAAGTCATCATATGAATTTGCAAAAAAAGAATTAGGATTTGGTTTTTTAAAAAAAAAAGATGAATTAAAAAAAATTATGGGGTGGAACGATTTAATCAGAATTAGTGTGGCTAAAGTTGTTAGCTTTTTAATATCAATCAAGTACGATATAGATATGAAAAATTAAATAAGATGAAGGCAGCATTAATTGGAAGTACAAAAATAGCCGAAATACACTTAAGGGAATTAATAGCTAATGGATGCAAAGAAATAACAATCATTAGTAGAGATAGAAATAAGGCAAATCAATTAATTAAAAAATTTAAATTTTATAATAAAATAAAATTTTTTAATTCACAAATAAATATTTTAAAAAAAAAAAAATTTAACATAATTGATATTTGCTCAAATACTGACTTTCATTTAAAACATATAAATTATATTCCAAAATTTAGTGGTACTATTATTGTAGAGAAGCCAATATTTTCACTTATAAAATATAATAAAAATTATTTACATATATTAACTAAAATTTATAAAAAACATAAAAAGATTTATGTTTGCTATCCTATGAAATATTTTGCAAAAATAATATTAAGTAAATTTAAATTTAAAAAAAAAATTAGTAAATTCAAAGTAAATTACCACACTAGTGGTAAACATTTTGAAAGTGAAATTGGATTAGATTTATTACCTCATGCCATATCTATTACTTCAGAAATATTTAAAGACTCTAATTTCAATGAAAAAAAAATAATTAATAATTTTGTAAAAACTAACAAACATAAATGGAATTCAAAAACAACATATGAAAAATTAAAAATTTATTATAATTTTTCTGAAAACAAAAAAAGAAAAAAATCACAATTTAGTTTGCAAATTGATGAAAAAAAATTAACAAGATATACAAAAAAAATAAACCATTTATTTTACAACTATATTAAATTTAATAATGAAAAAATAAGCGTCGATAATCCTATGAAAATCATGTTTAAAGATTTTTTTAAAAATATTAAAAAAGTTAAATTTTTCAATGATAATAGAAAATTGACATATTTAATCATGAATCAAATGCATAATTTATTATAAAAAATGGATTCAAAAAAAATTATTTCTTTAGCAATGAAATCATTTATTAGTAGTTCTTTTTGGACATAAAAAATTTGACTTGCCTACGTATTATTTTTGAAAAAGAATACATTTTTACTGTAAAATAAAAAGACTTATTTTTAGAATTTAATTTTATACAAAATCTTTCTTTAAAAAATTAATTTTTTTTTGAATTTAAATCTAAAATTTTATCACACTCTTCAACAATATTTTGATTATGAGAGATTAATATTATTGTCATTCTTTTTTTTAAATTAAATAATATTTCCTTAAGTAAGTCCTGATTTTTTTTGTCTAAATAACTTGTCGGTTCATCCAATACTAATATTTTTGGTCTTCTATATAATGCTCTTGCTAAACTTATTCTCTGGAGCTGACCTCCGGATATTTTTAAAGCATTATTTCCCAAATTTGTTTTTAGAGATAAAGACTTATTAAGTATTGGTTTAATTAAGAGTGAATTTTTAATTGCAAACTTTAAATTTGACAAATTAATTTTTTTTTCAAAAAAAGTAATATTATTGATTAATGTATCATCAGTATGAAAAAAGTTTTGTGGGACAAAAGCTATATTCTCTTGAATAGATAATTTTTCATCAATTATATTTTTTCCATCAACCAAAATTTTACCACTAGAAGGCTTAATTAAACCCATAATAATATTACTTAAAGTAGTTTTTCCAATTCCACTCTCTCCTAAAATTCCAAATATCTCATTTTTATTAATTTCAAAATTTAAGTTTTTAAAAATGAAATCCGGTTTGCCTTTAAATTTATAAGAAATATTTTCGAATTTTATTTTTTCTTGAAAATCTAGATGGTCAAAGTTTTCAATTTTATTTTCTTTATTATTATAGAATTCACTTATTTTTATTGATGAAGCCATGCCAAATTTTAGTCTTTGAGAAAAAGTTGATATTCTATTTAATATAGGCATTATTCTGAACAGAGCAGCTCCAAACACCGCTAGTGTGACTATATTATTTCCAATTTCATCTGTTTTATTTAATATGAATATAAATACAACTATCAAAGTTATTCCAATAATTTCTATCAAATATCTGCCTATATCTTGCATGCTATTATGTTTTGCAGAAATTTTAACCAATGCCTGTGCTAAATTTGAATATTTTTTTTTAACATTATTTCCCCATCTATAAAGAAGCATTTCTTTTATACCACTTAAATTCTCATTTATAGTTGTGAGAATATTGCTTTGCACCTTTTGTCTTGAGAGACCTAGATTGTATGAAACTTTCCTTGTGACATAAATTAGAGTTGGAAAAAAAATTACAGAAATTGTTATTACAATTAAAAAAATTTCTGTTTTCCAAAAAGTGAAAAATATAACAATACTTAAAAAGAAAAACATCTCTGAAATCACAAATAAAAAACCATAGAGACCATTTTGGCAAAAATTTGAAGCTTCATTTGTCATTAAGTTTATAAATCGAGATTTATTATTTTCCGTATGCCAACTAAAATCTTTACTAAAATATATATGTAATAATTTTTCACTAATCACTTTTTGGCAAGAGAATATGAAATAATTAATTTTAATCGCTAAATATGAAAGAAACAAAAATCTTAAATAAAAGATAACCACAATAAATGAGATTGAATAAATTAAATAATTTTTTTCAAAATCAATGCCAGGAAATGTTGAACTTAAAATATCAATAATGAAATTATTTTCTGCACTTTCAATAAAAAAGGATATTAGAGGAATAATTGCACCTAAACTTAAGATCTCAAAAAATGAACCTAAAAGAATTAGAAAAATTATAAATATTATACCCGATTTTTTAAAATCAGAGATTATGCTTAGTATTGTATTTAACATCTATATTAAAATAACAAACTTAACTTGGATATATTAAGAATATAAAATTTAATTGTATATCTAGAATATAAATCAAACCTTATCCAGCATAAATTAAGCCTTATTCTTATAATTGGTCACATTAATTAAAACCTATTGGAAATTTATTCACAATAAAGTATATAGGGCGTTAAAATGTCTACGAAATCTAACGACACAACAGCATTTTATCTTAAATCAATTATTAAAAATTCAACTGGATTTTTCAAAAAATCTTAATATTAATTTAAAAATAAAAAAAAACACTAGAAAATTGACATTAAAAGAAACATTAAAAAATTATATACCAGAAAAATATGTTGATAGACTAAAGATGGGTTTTTCAATTCCTCTTGATGAATGGATGAAAGGCCTATTAAAAAATTGGGTTTCAAATAGTTTGAATATGAAAAAAATCAAAAAAGATGGTTATTTAGATGAAAAAGTTATTAATGAATATATGCATGAGCATTTTGAAGGAAAAAAAAATTGGAGCCAAATTCTTTAGAATGTAGTAGTTTTTCAGAATTGGCTTGATAAATATTATCAATGAATCTTTTTCAAAAAAATCAAATTGAGTATTACTTAATACTATTAATCCCTTTTTCTGCAGTAATTAGTATTTTTTTTTTAGAAGTGTCGCTAATTATTATAACTGGAACATTTTTATTTAAAAGTCTTAGAGATAAAGAATTTAAATATTTTAATAATAAATTTTTTTTACTATTTTTAATATTTTATTTTTATATTTTGGTAAGATATTTTTTTATAGAAAAAGATTATTTTTTTTGGAGTTCATCAATTATTTTTTATTTTCGATTTGGCTTATATGCTATAGCATTATGGTATTTTTTAAAAAATATATTTAATTTAGATAAACATTTCACTTATAGTGTTTTTATTTGTTTTACAATTTTAGCAATAGATGGCATGTTTCAATTTACTTTTGGAAAAAATTTAATTGGCTTTGCTATTCAAGAAAAAGGTAGATTAAGTAGTTTTTTTGGCGATGAATTAATTCTTGGAAGCTACCTAGTAAGATTATTACCTTTTATTTATATTTTACTTTTAAAAAATCTTAACAAAAATAAAGATTATATTTTGTCTTTACTCTTAATTATATTATGTGATGTAATTATTTTTTTATCAGGCGAAAGAGCTGCAGCAGGACTTATGATAATTCAAACTTTGTATTTTTTGATAATGTTAAAAAGAATTCGATTTATGAGAATGTTATCGATTATTGTTTCATCAATAATTATTGTTCTAATATTAATGAATTCTACAGATGTCAAAAATAGGATGGTAAATAGAACATCAAAAGAATTAAAAGAAAATAATAGGGTAAATAATTCAATTTTTCCTTATGAAGATCTAAAATTTGGTTATTATTTTATCTCACCCACTCATACAAATTATCTTTACACATCAATAAACATGTTTAAAAAAAATTTTTTATTTGGCCAAGGACCAAAAAGTTATAGATATTATTGTAGTGATGAAAAATATAAAATTAATACATTTAGTTGTGCAACACATCCACACAATTTTTATGTTCAAATGCTAGCAGAATTAGGAATTATAGGCTTAGGATTTTTATGTTTTGTATTCTTTTTTGTTATATGGAAGAGTTTAAATATATTATTCACTAAATCAAACAAGGACCAAAGTTACTTAATATGTTTATTATCATTTTTTTTAATTAATTTATGGCCTTTGACATCTAGCGGAAATTTTTTTAATAATTGGTTGAGTATTATAATGTTTGTTCCAGTAAGTTTTCTTCTCTATAAGGTTCAAAAATGATAACAAAAATATACATTTTTCCTTTATTATTTATTATATTTAATCTCTTAATCGTATTTAATTATAAATATTTAACTAAAAAATTAAATAATATTGATTTTCCAATTGAAAAAAGAAAGATTCATAAATATCCAACTCCACTTTTTGGTGGTATAATAATTTTTTTTAATTTTTTACTATTTTTTACTATTTTATTAATTTTTGATTATCAACATCTTCTTGAAACTTTTTTACTAACAGAAACTAAAGCTCTTATATATTTTTTTATCATTGCAAATTTAATTTTTTGCTTAGGTCTTTACGATGATAAATATAATATTAGAGCTATATACAGAATATTAATTATAGGTTTTTTAGTTTTTTGTTCAATTTTTGTAGATTCAACTTTAGAAATAAATTATCTTAAATTTACATTCTTTAATCATGTTTTAAATATTGACAAAGCTTCTTTATTATTTCCTTTGTTATGTTTTGTAGTTTTGATTATTTCTTGTAATATGAGCGACGGTATTAATCTTCAATCATTTTTATTTAATTTTGTTAATTTTTTAGCAATTTATATTATAAAAGAAAATTTATTAGCGTTGATGATTTTGATATCACTTATTTTTTTTTGTTTTCTTAACATTAAAGGAAAAATATTCTTAGGAGATTCAGGATCATATTTTTTATCATTTCTTATGGGGTTTTTTTTCATAAAGTATTATAATTATGGGCATGGTATTAATGCAGAGCAAACTTTTTTATTTCTTATATTTCCTGTTCTAGATGCCACAAGATGTATATTTACGAGACTTATAAGGGGAAAAAATATTTTATCTTCAGATAATATTCATCTACACTATTTATTACTCAAACATATAGGTTATTTAAAAACAATAATAATTCTAGGTGTTATTTATATAATACCTCTTATTTCATATGTTTTAAATTTAAATACTTTGTTAGTTTTAATTATAATTATATTTTTTTATTCAATTTTGTTAATTAAATATCAATCTTAAAATATTGTTTGTACCAATCAACAAATCTTTTAATTCCTAAATGATGTGGAGTAGGTTTTTTTTGTTTTATCCAATTATTTAATATTTTATTAGACGCAACAGTAGACTTTATATCTCCCATTTGCATTGGCATATAATTTATTTTTGCTTTTTTTTTTAAGCATTTCTCAATTAAATTTATAAATTTACTTAATTTAATGCTTTTGTTATTTCCAATATTAAATATTCTATATTTACAATCACTTATTTCTGGACTTGGTTTTTTTTTATTAAAATTCTTTTCAATTTTAGGATCTTTTTTAATAATTTTGTAAAGTGCATCAATTGCATCATCTATGTATGTAAAATCTCTAAACATATTACCATTATTGAACACATCAATTTTTTTATTTTCAATAATATTTTTTGTAAACTTAAATAGAGCCATGTCCGGTCTTCCATAAGGTCCATAAACAGTAAAAAACCTTATTCCGGTTGTAGCTAAGTTAAATAATTTACTATAAGTGTGAGCCATTAATTCATTGGTTTTTTTTGTAGTTGCATAAATGCTAATTGGATGGTCTACACTATGATTTTCTGAAAAAGGATATAATTTATTGTTACCATAAACACTTGAGCTACTAGAATAAAGTAAGTGATTGATTTTATTTTTTTTAGAAAATTCCAATATATTTAAAAATACATCTATATTATTTTCAAGATAATCTTTTGGATTTTTAATTGAATATCTTACACCAGCTTGTGCCGCTAAGTGAACAATTTTTTTAAATTTAAATTTTCTATAAACACTTTCTAATACTTTAAAGTTTCTTAAATCTTTTTTAAAAAATGTAAAATTTTTAAAAACTGATAATTCTTTTAAGCGTTGTCTTTTAATTTTTATGTCATAATAGCTATTTAAATTATCTATACCAACTACCCTGTAGTTCATTTTTATTAATTTCAAAGCAATATGCATTCCAATAAAACCCGCACAACCAGTAACTAAAACAGTTTTTTTTACCATGTATGATATAATTAATAAATTTAATTTGTATTCTTAAATTGATTCATCTAGAAGATCATTTAAGTTAATTAATATGTCTCATTGGTTTGGACCCGTTTTTCCACTTAATATCATTTATAGTATTATAAACTATTTTACAACAATTTTAATAATCATGTATTTTGCTAAGCTATATAAAATCGAGACAAAATTTTTAATATTATTAATTTTGACTTTGTTGACTCCTTTTTTTATAAATGAAGTTTTAATAGATTGGCATTATATGCCAGACCAAAGTAAATATTTAAGTCAAGTTATTGCAATAAGAGATTTAAATTTTGGAATTGATTCACAATTATTAGGAGTTTTTGCACCATCATTAATTATGTCATTATCACCAATACCTTTTATAGAGTCATTCAATGATTTAGGTTTTGCAAATAGACTACTTTTATCTTTATTGGTAATTTTTTTAATTAATAAAAAGACTCCACAAATTTTTATATATTTTTTAATTCTATCTCCAACACTTCTTTTTTATACCTCTACCGGACTAAAAGAGACTATAATTATTATATTATCCATTCTTTGTTTTTTTGCTATTATTGAAAAAAGATATTTTCTATTTTTTTTGCCTTTCATAATTATTTTTTTCTGCAAATGGCAAAACGCATACATAATTTTATTTATGTATATTTTGTATTATTATTATCTTTTTATCATCAATAAAAAAAAATTAAAAATAAATTTATTTATTATAATTCCTTTTTTTATTTTTTTACTTTTCTTAATTGATAGCTTTTTATTAGATAAAATTAATCATCACAGATATCATTTTTTTTTAGAGGACAGAGGTGATAAATTTGATTTTATAAAAATTGATTCAATAATAACATTTATACCATATCTTCCTTTTAGCATTATTAGATTTATTGCATCACCATTTCCAGATATTTCATCATTATTTAAAATAGGCATACTAATTGAAAATATTATAGTTATGTTTTTTTTAATTTTATATTATTATAAATTTTTTAAAATAGATTTTAAAAAAGCTTCATATTGGTTATTTACTTTAATAATTTTTTTATCGATGTATTCATCAGTAGTCTTTAATCATGGAACAATTTCAAGATGGAAACTTTCATTTCTAATTTCATTTTTATTTGTAGTTATTTACTCAACTAAAAAAAAAAGTAAAAAATGAGAATATGTCATTTAATATCTAGTATTGATAAAGGTGGCGCAGAAACACATCTTTATTCACTAGTAAAAAAACAAATTCAAAATAAAAATTCTATAATAATTATATATTTAAAAGGAAATGATTATTGGAAAAAATATTATAATAAAATGGGTGTTAAAACTTATAAATTGAGTTTATCAAGTATTATTAACTTATTTAGATTAATTGTAGTATATTTTAAAATTAAAAATATTTGTTCCACATTTAACCCAGATATTATTCATTCACATTTATTAGCGATGGAATTAATAGGAGCTATTTTAAAATATAATTTAACTAATAAATTTAAATTAGTTGTTACTAAGCATTTGGATAGTTTTTTTCTAGAAGCTTCATTTGGAAGAACGAATTTTATAAAAGGAGTATTTATAGATAGATTTATAATAAGCCAATCAAACAAAGTAATTTGTATATCTAAACAGGTCAAAAAATATTTTTTGCTAAATATTCCAGAATACAAGAATAAATATAGTGTTATTCATTACGGATTTTCTTTTGAGGAATTCAAATTTTCTAAAAATAAAAGTAAATTTCAAAAAAAATTAAAACAAGAGTATAAAATTAAAAACAACGACCTTGTATTATGCAATATTGCAAGGCATGTTAGGCAAAAATCCTTAGACATTTTACTGAAAGGTTTTTCTGAATATGCTGCATTAAACAATAATTCAAGATTAATATTAGTAGGCAAAGGACCTGAAACGCAAAACTTAAAAAAACTTTCAATTGATTTAAAAATAAATAAAAAAATTATTTGGATTAAAAATTGTGATAATATAAGAGATATTTATGAATTATCAGATATATTTATTTTAACCTCACAATATGAAGGGTTGGGATTAGTTTTGTTAGAGTCAATGGCATCAAAAATGCCAATCATTGCTTCCAAAATAAGTGCTATCCCTGAAGTTGTGATAAATAACTTCAATGGATATTTATTTAATTACGGCGATTACAAAATTCTTCCAAAAAAAATTTTAAATCTTGAAAATAAATATAAAAGAAAAATTTTTGGTCAAAATGGTTATCAGTTATTAAAAAAAAAATTTAGCTTAAATGAAATGTATTCAAAGACAATGCAAGTATATAACAAAATTATTTAATGTGAAAAAAAAATTAAACTAAAAATAAAACCACCAAATGAATTATAATTTAATAAAATATTTCTTGTATTTTCCAAGAAAATATTTTTTTTTAAAAAGTTTAAATTTAATCAAATATTTTTTATTTAAAAAATATAGATTCGATCATGTTAGTTATAAGCCTATAACTATGGATATTGAACCTACAACTGGCTGTAATTTTCGATGCACAATGTGTCAAGTCTCAGAAGAAAACTTTATTGCAAAAAATTTAGATTTTGAAATATTTAAAAAAGTCGTAGATGAAAATAAACAACTTTTAAAAATTAAACTTCAAGGTATAGGAGAACCGTTTGTAAATAAAAATTTTTTTAAAATGGTAGACTTTGCCAGCAGTAAAGGCATATGTTCAGAAATGACTACAAACGGAAGTCTATTAACTGAAAAAAATATTAATTATTTGATCAAGTCAAAACTTTCTAGAGTAACTGTAAGTATTGATGGTGCAACTCCAGCAACTTTTGAAAAAATTAGAATAAATTCAAACTTCCAGAAAGTTGTAGATAATTGTTATAAACTAGTTAAATCATTTAAAGTTCATTTAATTCGACCCGAAATATCAGCATGGTGTGTTCTTCAAAAGTCAAATCTTGATGAAATGGAGTTAGTTTATGAGTTATGTAAAAAAATTGGATTTGATAAATTAACTTACCAATTATATTTAACAGATTGGGGCAAATCTGAATGGAGAGAAAAAAATAAAAAAAATAAAATTGATAATGAAAATATAAAAATCAATCAACGTTTAGAAAATATACATAAAAAGTCGTTAAGATCTGAAATGAAAGTTGAAATATTTAAAGAGAATTTACTATCTTTTTCCAAGCAGTGTGCGTGGCCTTGGTCTAGTGCATATATTAGTAAAACAGGTGATGTTGTTCCATGTTGTATAATTGGAGATGAAAAAGTAGAAAGTTTTGGAAATGTGAATAAACAAAAATTTGAAGATATTTGGAATTCTAAAGTTTATCAAGATTTTAGAAGATCAATTAAGAATAATACCGTTCCTGAATATTGTAAAAATTGCTATGAAGAAATTAGAAAATAATATCAATATTTTATGAAGATATTGCAAGTAGTTTATCCTGGAATAGGCGGGAATAGTTCTGTAGCATTTTCTTATGTTGAAGGACAAAAAAAAAGTAAAAAATACAAAAATTTTTTCTTGTTTGCTGGTGTAGAAAAATTATTAGATAATCACAAGGAGAAGTGTATTAAATTAAATATTAGATACATTTTTTTAAAAAAAAAAAGATTTCAAATAAAAATAAAAAAAATATTAGACATAATTTTTAATGAGTCGCCCGATATAATAATAGTACACGATTATAATATTTTTCCATTTTTAATATATAAATTTATTAGAAAAAAAAAATTAATTTACGTAGCTCATGGCCCAGACAAAACAAAACGTTTTATTGACTGGATAATATATTTTTTTAATTCAATATTTTCTTGCAAAATTGTTTTGGTATCAAAAAGAAAAAAAAATGAACTTATGTACAAAATAAATAAATTTTTTTTTTCAAAAAAAATTAATATTATTGAAAATGGAATAAATACCGAAAGGTTTAAAAAATGAATAAAATTATATATATGGGTATGGCAGCAAGGCTAGTTTCAGATAAACACCATAATTTAATTATTGATTTGATTTTAAAAAAAAAAAATTTTTTTATAAATAATAACATCAAATTTTTATTTGCTGGAGATGGTGTTTTATTTAAACCTTTAAAAGAAAGAGTTAAAAAAAATAATGTAAATGACATTATTTATTTTAGCGGTTATCTAAATGAACAAGAATTAATTAAATGGTTTAAAAAACTTAATATATATATTCACTTAAGTAAGGGTGAAACAACTAGTACTTCTATACTTCAAGCAATGTCAATGTCACTTCCAATAATAGCCTCAGACGTTAGTGGAAATAGAAATCTAAATAAATCTAAAAATAGAATGAGAAATATAATTTTAGTAAAAAATGACATTAAAAATATCTATAATAGTCTTAAAATTTTAGTTAAAAATAAAAGTCTTCAAAAAAAATTAGGAACTTTTTCAAGAAAAATTGTGATAAAAAATTATTCTTGTGAAATAATGTTTAGAAAATATTTAAAATTAATAAATAATTGAAAAAAATAACGAAAATCGCAATTATCGGTGGCGGCTTTTACGGACCTTATTTGGCCTATAAGTTAAGCTCTTTAATAAAATTCAAAATTAAACTATTTGAAAAAAACAATAAAATTTTAGTTGAAACTGCAATCAAAAATTAATATAGACTTTATACAAGATTCCATTACCCAAGACCAGAACAAACAATTAATTAATATTAGAAAAATAATTATAGATAAGTTGAGCCTAGTAAATTTATTTAAAAAATCTTATGATGTGATTAAAAATTAATTTATAAAAAAGTATTTTATGAGAATGAGAAAAATATTATTTGGTGGTACGGGAAATTTTTTTTTTACAAAAATTATTAATGCTTTCAAATATTTTTTAACAAGAAAAAATAAATTACTTAAACTAAAATATTTACCTTTATCCATGGATATTGAACCTACTACTGGTTGTAATTTTAGATGTACCATGTGTCAGGTTTCATCACCAGATTTTGAAGCTAGAAATATGGATTTAAAAACATTTAAAACTGTAATTGATCAAAACAAACAATTAATTAAAATAAAATTGCAAGGAATGGGTGAGCCTTTTGTAAATAAACATCTTTTCAAAATGATAAAATATGCAAATTCAAATGGTATTAGTGTCGAATTTGTTACAAATGGTAGCTTACTCAATGATGAAAATATCAATAAAATTTTAAAATCAGAAATATCCAGAATAGTTATTAGTATTGATGGTGCAACAAAATCTACTTTTGAAAATATAAGAATAAAATCAAACTTTGAACAAGTTATTTTAAATGCAAAAAAACTTTCTAAAGCAATAAAAGAAAATAAATACAAAACAGATTTTGAAGCAATATGTTTAGTTCAAAAAAACAACTTTGATGAAATTGAAAAAATATCAGATTTGTGTAATCAAATTGGATTTCATACATTGCATTTTCAGGTTCAATTAACTGGATGGGGAAAAGAAGATTGGGAGCAAGTAAATTATAAAAAAGATATAAACTATAGCGATCTTGGTATTCAAGATAGATTTAAAAAATTAAAAACAGAAAAAAGTAATAGTAATTTTAAAATTATTGTCGTAGAGGAAAATTTGCTAAATTTTAATAAACAGTGCAGTTATCCTTTCGAAAATCCATATATATCTACAGGCAAAATTATTCCATGTTGCATGATTGCAGATGAAAATGTAATTAATTTTGGATCAATCAAAGAGGAAAATTTTTTATCTATTTGGAATTCAGAAAAGTATCAAAGTTTTAGAAAGGATATTATTAATAACTCTTTAGAAAACTATTGTAAGAATTGCTACGAGGAATTTAGAACAAAATCATGAAAATTGCTATTTTGGGTGGTGGTTTTTATGGATGCTATATAGCAACAAAAATATTAGAATTAAAACAAAATCATAAAATAACTATTTACGAAAAAAATAATAAAATTTTATCTGAAGCGGCCATAAACAACCAGTATAGACTTCACAAAGGCTATCATTATCCAAGATCTAAAAAAACAATAGAACAAACTTTAAAAGGCTCAAGTGACTTTATGAAAGAATTTAATAAATACGTTTTTTTTCCTAAAAATAATATTTATGCAATACATTTAAAAAGTAAAATTAAATTTAAAAACTATATATCGGTTTTTAAAAGTTATAATTTAAAATTTCATATTCTAAATAAAAAATACTATAGTAAATATTTCTCAAGGCCTAATGAAATAGAAGGTGCAATTAAAGTTGATGAGGGAGTTATTAGTTTAGAAAAATTATACACAAATTTAAAAAAAAAATTAAAAAAAATAAATATAAAAACTAATACCCGAGTACAAAATATATCATCCGGAAAAGGCTTGGTTCATTTAGAAAACAGGAAAGAAAAATTTGATTTAATAATTAATTGTACATATATAAATCCAAATATGGGTCTTAAAAAAAATTATTATAAACTAAAATATGAACTTGCTAGCATGGTTCATGTAAAAAATTCTTTTGGTAAAGAAGTTGCGTTAACAATTATGGATGGAAAATTTGTATCTGCCTATCCTATTAATAATAATATTATAACATTATCCAGCGTAAAATTTACACCTGTAAAAAAATTTAATTCATTAAATGAATATTTGAAGTTTTTAAAAAATAAAAAAAAATATAAAAAAATTTTAAATAATTCAAAAAAAATTATTTTAGACGTAAGAAAGTTTATAAAATTACCAACAAAAATGTTTGTAAAAAAAATTACTTATTCTCCTAAAGTAAAAATAATTAATGATATAGGTGATAGAAGATTAGCCAATGTTAAATTTGAAAAAAAACTAATATCCGTTTTGTGTGGGAAAATTGATGCGGTAGGCTTTGCATGGAAGATAATTGAAGAAAAATATTTTTTTTAAAAATTCTTTAATTTTTTTAACTCGAAGTGTATTTAACTCCAAATTTAAAATTAATTTTTTCTTTTTTATATATTTTATAACTTTTTCTACATAATTAATAAATCTTTGAATAATGGGTTCTTTATTTTTTGTGAAATTTATTATTTTTTTTCAATTTGATAATTTAGTAGTTTATTTATAAATTATTATTTTCTGGTTATTAGGCATTTATTAGATAAAAATTTTTAAATCGAATTAATATTAATTTGTATAAAACTCAAATCT
>Ga0187833_10003740_pt1 | contig 15207 bp, 11 predicted proteins | sample ETNtaG_37_FD_167968 | JGI IMG/M metagenome (GOLD analysis project Ga0187833, IMG submission 167968) | Marine microbial and viral communities from oxygen minimum zone, Eastern Pacific Ocean - ETNP2014_SV_400_PacBio MetaG (Illumina Assembly) | ecosystem: Environmental > Aquatic > Marine > Hypoxic...
CTCGGTGTCATACTCACCGCTGTTCTGGACGCTTAGCGACACGGTGGCACTGGAACCGATCTCGAGCGGATTGTTGGTGACCAGGCGCACGGTGAGGGATATGTCCTCGGCCGTGACCAGTACGAGGAGAAGGAGCGCAACCACCGCGATCCTCGTACCGGCACTAGCCATGGTCCTTTCTCTCCCTGGACAGTTATAAATGTCTTTCACAGACGCCGGGCCGCCCCGTATACAAGGGCAAGGGACACTGCCAGCGATACGAGGACGGAGAGGGTGACCAGGTATGACTGACGCCAGGTGAACGTGATCTCGTGGATGCCCGGTGCGAACCCGACCGCCATGAAGAACGGTGCTGCGACGAACATGGGGATTTCTTCTCCATCATAGGTGGCGTGCCAGTCGGGGAAGAACGCCACTCTCAACACAAGGAATCCATGGTTATCGGACCGCACAGTGCAAGTATGGCTCGTTCGGGCTGACTGACATTCGAACACGGGTGTTGTCCGCTGGTCGACGTCGGGGACGGGCTCACCCGGTCCGAAGGTCGGCCCAACGTCCGATATGGGCCCATCCATGTAGAACAACGCGATAGTGCGGCGGTCCCACTTGTCCGCGAACTCCTTCCACTCGTTCCAAGTCCCCTGGAACAATGGTGCCCGGTCAACGGTCGCGGCGTAGGACGCGCTCGGCACCTCGTACAGATGGAAGCCGTCATAGTCGTGGGGACGCTCGACCAGCCAGCCCTGGGAGAGGGGTTTGGTCGACACCACGTATCGTACACCGGCCATCGCCAGGTCGCCTGGAGTGACCTGTAGCCGCGGACCAATGATATGGTGGTTTAGGGCGGTGTGGTCGAGGCCTGCACCGTACACTGAAGTGGCATCCTTCCCCCCGCGCAGGGCGAGGATCCCGATCTCCCAGTGGCTGCCCAGTCCAAGGCCGCCCCCTGTGTGGACCCGGCCCGGCCCGGGGAGCCCGGCGAGGATGTCAGCGGCGCCGTACACTCGACGCGCGATGTGTGAGTAGTCGCGGATCGAGCGCGCGTGGCCGTTGGCGGAGCCGGCGCGCTCCAGCCCGAGCGGGAGAAGGAGCACGGCCACCAGCGCCACAGCAGCAATGCGCCGTCCGCGGGGCCACCGAGAGGATGCGAGCGCGACGACAGCACCCATGAGCAAGAGCACCGTGCGTGCGGGACCTCCTACCGTGACGCTAACGGTCCGAGCGATGCTGTCCGATAGGGAAGTGCCGCTCTGTCCCCACATATCGCTCTGCGCTACGGCCGGCCAGAGGAGGACGAGGGCAAGAGAGATACCTGCCGCCCGTTCCCCGGTGAGCCATCCCAGTCCCCGTGCTGCCAGGATGGCGAAGAACACCTCGACGAGCGCAAGGGCGCGGATGTAGTACAGTGACGCCTCGAAGGGCAGGTAGCTGAGCGGTGTGACCACCTCAGAGCCTATGAATAGCACCATCGAGTACGCGAACGAGAGCATGAGGAGGATGCAGCGACGGTCACGGGTCAGCGAGAGCGCGAGGCCGACCATCCCGAGCGCCGTGATGACCGGTGGGCGGCCCAGCTTCGAGACCGTGTACTTTTCGCTCGAACCGTTGGTGGCACCATCCAACAGACGGCCGTCCAGGAGGAGGTCGATGGCCTCCAGGCCCAAGGAGCGCTTCTGAATGGTGTTCTGGACCCAGGGATTGGACCCTCGATAGGATATGGTGGCGAGGGTGGGCACCAGCCAGTACGCGCTCAGGGCAGCGGCCAGTACGAGCACCATCATCCCCTGGATTAGACGCCGGGAGAGAGTACGGTCGGTGTGGAGAAGAAGAGGGAATAGGATGATCACCGGGACGAGCATGTAGGCAAGGACGAGGTGCGATGCCATCGTGATGGCGAGTAGGAGCGCAGTAAGGCTCTGACGACGGGTAGCCAGCGACCACAGGGCGAGCACAGCGAAGAAGATACCGAAGGGCTGTGTCCATACACCCAGGTTGAAGTATGCACAGTGGTCGTGACCCCAACAGGTCGGATAGAACAGGAACAGGGCAGCAGCGAACCCCGGGGGGGCGCCCAGAGCGCGTGCAAGGAGGAATATGGCCAGGGCCGGCGCGACGAAGAAGAGCACGAGGGTGATGTTGAACACATCGGCGACGCCCAGGGGGAGCATCCGCATCATCGCGAGCGTGACCACGTAGGGGACATGCTGGTAATAGCGGAACAGTGGGAAACCGCCGCTGTACTCCGGACACCACCCGAACACGGGACCCCCCTCCGCCGTGTTATCGGAAAGACAGGCGAGCTTTCCTATGTGATAGGAGTTGTCCATACCGATGGGCGGGCCCCGTCCGATGACCGGCCAGAGGAGACCAGCGTTGAACGTGACCACCAATATGAGGAGCAGGGTCTGTGCTCTCACCGGCCCATCCATCCAAGGAATCCGAGCGTCATGCGCGGAAGATCGAGGAGCGCTCGGGGCGTCGTCATGGTCGCCACTGATACGGCGGCCTTGGGCCTGAGATAGAACGCACGGTACGCTTCGCGACGGAGCTCGGCGATCCGTTCGGCGGGGAGATGAGGATAGGACACGGCAGCAGTCCCCTGCTCCACCGCCCCCCAGTCGCCGTCAACGAACCATCCCTCCCGCACGGCCTCCTCGTGGAAAGCGCTTCCCGGGAAGGGTGTCGCGGTGTAGAACTGGGCGAAGTCGAGACCGCTCTCGATGGCGAGGTCGACTGTGGCCCGGGCGGACTCCTCGTCCTCGCCCGGTAGCCCGATGATGCAGTGGCCGATGGTGTGCATGCCGGCGTCCCCCGCAGCGGCTACCGCCTGACGCACCTGCTCCACGGTGATACCCTTGCCGCACCGGTCAAGCACGTGCTGGCTCCCCGACTCAACACCGAAGGACACCATACGACAGCCTGCGGCGTGCATCCGTTGTGCGAGGGCCTGATCGAACTGGTCCGCACGGGTCGTGCAGAACCAGCGGGCCCGTTCTGCCAGTCCGGAGCCCACGAGCAGGTCGCACAGTCGTTCCATGCGTCCTCTGTCCAATGTGGCCAGTTCGTCCCATAGCATCCACAGGCGGATCCCCAGTCGCTCCACGACCCAGGTCAACTGGTCGAGCATGTACTCGGAAGAATGGAACCGCGCCCGTCGACCTCCCAGGCGGGGCATCACGCAGAACGAGCAGTTGTAGGGACACCCGCGGCCGTCACGGACGAAGAGCCAGGGCTCACCGGTGAGGGGGAAGCGGTATGTGGGCAGCAGGTCGTAGGCGGGGAAGGGCAACGTGTCCAGCTCGGGTTCGAGCCACGGTTCTCCCGTCCATCCGCGCACAGCTGTACCGGGGATGCGTTCCTCCCCTCTCAGTGCCCTGAGCACCGGTGTCTCCGCCTCGCCCAGCACAGCTACGTCCAGGGCGGGTTGGTCCTTGAGGAGCTCGGCGGCCCGGGCCGTTACATGCTCGCCATAAGCGAGCGTCAGGGCATCGCAGCTCCCCTTCACCGCCGCAAGGGCCGCCATGTCGGCAGCTATGGTGGGTGTTGCCGTATTGCATACAACGGCATCCGGGTCCAGCGCTTCCACCCGCTCCATGAGAGCGTCCATACCCAGCCTTTCGCCGATACAGTCAGTGATGACCACCTGGTGCTCGACCCGGAGGGCACCGGCCACGCTGGCCAGCATGGTGGGGGGGAATGTGTCGAGCCAGGCTCCTTCATCGCTCTGGCAACGGCCGTCTCGGCTGTAGCGCACACCGCCGGGCCCGGGCGGATTGAGGACGAGGACGCGCACGTCCTACACCCCGTAGGCCAGGTACACGTTCATGATCACAAGAGAGCAGAGCAGCGCCTGGATGACGAACAGGGTGTAGGCCACTCGTGGTTCGTCGGTTGTGTGGCGCATCACGATGTGGGTGAGGGACCCGATGTCCTCAGGCGGCTCGAGGCCGTCGCGAGTGGGGGTGCCGAAGCACTGGGCCTTGAACCCGGTCCTGGCTTTGAGCACGAGCTCGACGAAGTACAGCGTCACGACGAACAGCCCCACACGCTCCATGTTCCCGATGATCACCGCCGCAGCAATAGCGGCGCCGATGGTGAGTGTGCCCACATCTCCCGGGAACACCTTGGACGGGTAACGGTTGAAGATGTAGAAGGCGCACAGCGCACCTACCATGCACGCCATGAGAAGGGCCGACGCGGTTCGCTCGGCGATGATGGCGCACACGAGCACGGTGACACACGAGATGATGCCCATCCCGGCCTCCAGCCCATTGATGCCGCCGAGCATGTTGAATGCGTTAGCGGAGCCTGTGATGCCCAGGGGGACCAGGAGCATGGGATAGGCGTTCCCGAGGTATATCGGTCCTAACATGGGGAAATACATGATGTGCGTACCTGCCTTGATCACCGCCAGGGGGAGTGAGGCCAGCACGGGGAGCGCGGCCTTCACGCTCTGGCGCATGTCGAAGAGGTCATCCACCATCCCCACGATGGTGACCACGAGGATTGTGGCCAGGCTCGCGAGGTGGGCCGGAAGTGTCTCGGCCGGGGCATCGTAGATGACAAGGAGGTAGGCCACAAGGAACCCGGCCACCACGGTGAGCCCGCCCATCTCGGCGACCTCTGGCTTGTCGCGCTTGTTCATATCCTTGCCGGTGATGCCTGCTTTTATGGCACGCGGGATGTAGAAGTGGACTGCCAGGTAGGTGACGACGAAGGAGACCGCTAGGCAGACCACTAACTCCATGGGACTAGGCATTAGGGTATTTTATCTTAAATACCTTCACGGTGCCGTAGGGTTTGGAGTCGTGCACCTTCTCCACCCAGTCGACTCCGGCCCCGTCCCGGAAGTAGAGGTTGGTGAAGAGCATGTCCACTGTCTTCTCCTCTACATAGTATAGGGCGCCCCGTCGTGGATCGGCGCTTCGGGCGATGATGATCATGCCCGGGAACACGTTGGCATTCTCCTTGATCCCCTGCGTCTCGAAGACGGTCGGGCTGCCGGCCAGCATGTACTTGCCGATGATGGCCTCCTCCTCGATCCGGAACTGTCCATCTGGTGAGATACTTCCTACAAGCATGATAGGGATGTATCCCCCTTGCTGTTGATCGAACATGAGGTTGATCTGGGCGACCTTCTGCGAGACATCACCATTGGGCAGCCGCTTGTAGATGTAGTTCATGTAGACACCAGCTCCGAGCCGCTGGTCCTCTGGGTTCTCGGACGTTCTGGCGATGGGGAAGTACTGGTACTGAGTGCCGCACTTTGCAGCGATGCAGTTGTCGCCGATCTTGGTGACCCAATAGAACTTGCCGATGAGCGTGTTGTCGATGATGATGTAAGCGGGCCGTCGCTTCCCGGTGTCCGGCTCGATGGTGTGGTAGTCCATGAACACCTCGCCAGCACCGGTGTTGGCGTGTACGAAATTGCAGTAAGGGTAGGCGTCGGGGGCGCACTTGCGGAAGGAGAAGAAGTCGTCAGAGTTGGTCTTCTGGAAGAACTGGCCCATGTCAACGTTCCAGTTGGAGATGCGGTTCTCGCCGTCCGTCACCGTGGTGCGGTTGGCCACGTACTGGATCCAGTAGCCGTAGTCCCACCAGGTCATGACGATTGCATCGTCGGGTGTATGATGCTTGAGCCAGAGAAGGCTGTCAAGCCAGTCGGTTCCCAGAGATGAGTTCAGGCCCGTGGCGAAGGCGTACCCGTCGATGAGCGTGTAGCTGCAGAGACAGAACACGAAGAAGGCGATGATGAGCTTCTTGGCGAAGTTACGGAGCTCGACGCTCCTGACATAGGACACGAGAAGCGCGAGGTAGAGGACGAGCCAGGACAGCACGAACACACTAGTAAGGGTGTCTGCCAGCGACTCGGTGGAACCGAGTCTCGATACATAATCGCTCATGTTCCTGGTAGCCCATCCGTGGAGCACGTAGGCCGACTCTGACAGCTCCGGGGAGATCGTGGCGTTTGCGCCTCCCGTGTGTAGGGTCGCAAGGATGGTGATGGGGATGACGAACACAATGAAGGCGAGCGAGATGTAGTGGCTGAACACGAAGCCGTCTTCGTCCTCCTTCTGAGTGACTATGGGCCCCCAGGCACGTCGCAGCACGTAGGCGCTCAGGAGTGCAGCGGGCACGCTAAGCGGAAAGTGGAGACGCACCATGAGGAAGCTCACGAAGAAGGACATGAGCATGAACGCACCGGCGAACACCGCATGCTCGTTATCCAGCATGTGCCCCTCGACAAGGGCCACGATGAGCCCGATTACGAAGAGCGGGAACAGGAACTTCAGGTGGCCCCACCATGTGCTGCCCTCGGACGTCTTCCACCCGGATGTGAACGGCCATGCCCAGACAGGCCGCTGCTGCTCGCCCACCGACCATCGGTGGACGTCGCCCTCCTGCATCTTCACGCCCATGATTGTATTGAGAACGGGATTGATGAGGCCGGTAGGATTCCCGTTGGAGATTATGAAGAGGCCCACCATCCCGATGACGAAGGTGATCACCGCCGCTGAGAAGAGCTGGAGCCAGGGGGTCGTGAACATCTTGCGCTCCTGGACATAGACGGTGACGAGGGCGAACACGAAGGTGCCGTAGGCAAACAGCCCAGGCGAGTCCTTGAGGATGTACGTGGAATAGGATCCGATGATGAGGGCCGAGGTGGCGAGGATGAACACTCCAAACATCTCCAGGTGACGGCGGGAGATACGCATCCGCAGGGTCTGTAACAGGAAGAAGCACGAGACTGAGAGGTAGTTGAGGCGGTACCCTCCCCATGCGTACCCCATCAGACCAAGTGTGAGGCCCGAGAGGCCCGAATATACCAGCCAATGTTTCCGTTCCTTGGCATTGAGCGCCTTGGCGAAGAACCAGAGGCACACTGCCATGAGGAATATGGCAACGCCCTCCTTGTCCGAGAAGTTCGCAGATGTGCGGTACAGGAAGCCCTGGACCGTACCGAGAAGGAAGGTGGCCAGCAGGGCCGTCTCCGTGCAGAATAGCTCTGCAGCGAAGAAGAAGAAGGCCAGGAGGGTGAGCCCGCCCAAGACGGCGGGATACATCTTGGCGCTCGTCTCAACGGTGTACGAAGGATTGAGATAGGAGAGCACACCATGGAGCTTGGCGATGACGAGTGGTGTAAGGATGCGGGTGGTGCCGGTGTCACGGCCGAGGGGGAAGTAAGCACGAGTGTCGACAGGGGGCATGGTACCCGTCTCCGCCACGTCCCGGGACATCCGGACCATGAAGAATGGATCGTAAGCCGTGATGCGGTAGTCCACAGGCATCATCCTGAGCCAGAGGCCGGTGAACACGATGACCATGAGCAGTGGGATCCAAGCGTAGCGAAGGAGCGTGGATTGGTGGAGGCCGGTCCTATTTACTATGGCGCTGAGCTCGGCGAAACCGCCCTCCTCGTGCACGACGCTGCGATGGGGTTCCCGGAGAGGCTTGGCCTTCGGGATGGACTTCTTCTTCGCGGCAAGTTCGTTATCCGGGGCCACATTCGCCTTTCGAGGGACCTCCTTGTCGGCCATCCTCTTTCGCTTCCCCTTCGCCTTGCGCGCCATACTCTCCCATGCCCTGTCGAGTATTTTAAAAACCTTATCCAAGAACCAGATTCCAACGGTGCCGAACATGGATGCTGACAAGATCATGGACATTTGTGTGCGCAGGGGATTTCTCTGGCGCTCTTGCGAGATCTACGGTGGTGTGGGCGGGTTCTATGACCTTGGCCCCCTGGGCGTGGCCCTCGAGCGCGGGATCAAGGACCTATGGCGCGAGCTCTTCGTTGTCCAGGAGGGCGGCTACGAGATCGACACGCCCACAATCATGCCCGAAGTAGTGTTCGTGGCCTCCGGTCACGTGGCGAAGTTCCACGACCCTCTCACTGACTGTGCGTCCTGCAAGAAATCCTTCCGCGCGGACCACATAATCGAGGAGGCCATGGGACGCAACGTGGAGGGCCTGCCGACCGAGGAGTTGGACGCGCTCATCGCTGACGAGGGTATCGTGTGCCCCGAGTGCGGCGGAGCGCTGGCCCCCATTCGTTACTTTAACCTCATGTTCCGCACCTCCATCGGTTCCACGTCCACCGGCGGCGCCACGGCATATGCGCGTCCTGAGACGGCACAGGGTATGTTCGTCGCCTTCAACCGTATCATGCGCACCATGCGCCCCCGTCTACCTTTCAGCATCATCCAGATCGGCAAGGCCTACCGGAACGAGATATCCCCGCGTCAGGGGCTGCTCCGTGTACGTGAGTTCACCCAGATGGAGGCCGAAGTGTTCCTCGACGGGCGAAATATCGGTACCCATCCACGGTTCGACACCGTACGGGACGAGACCCTGCGCCTCTTCCCTCGGGAAGAGCAGCTCAAGCAGGACGGTGTCATCGTGGAGATGCCCGCAGGGGAGGCGGTCGACAAGGGCATCATCGACAATCCCTATCTCGGCTACTACCTCACCCTCAGCAAGTTCTACCTTCTGGCCATCGGTATCCCATGGGAGGCCATACGGTTCCGCCAGCAGCTGCCTGACGAGAAGGCCCACTACTCCCGGGACACCTGGGACGTGGAGATCGAGACCTCCTACGGATGGGTGGAGATCGCCGGACATGCCTACCGCACGGACTACGACCTTACCAGCCACACACGGGTGAGCGGCAAGGACCTCACCGTTTTCCTCCCATATGACGAGCCGAAGGTCGAGATTGTGCGCAAGGCCGTCCCTGACAAGGGCGCTCTGGGCAAGCAGTTCAAGTCGGCCGCCAAGGAGGCGCTCGAGTTCATCAAGGAGCGCAACGCTGACCTTGTCAAGGTGAAGGATGACGGGAAATCGCTCGAGGCCAAGATCGGAGACGAAATGGTGGACATGGTCCCCTTCATCGAGGTGCGCGAGGTCGAGGAGAAGGTCGCGGGCGAGCATATCGTCCCTCATGTAGTGGAGCCGTCCTATGGTGTCGGCCGTATTCTATGGTGCGTGCTGGAGCATGCCCTGAAGGAGGAGGACGACCGCACCTATCTGGCCTTGGCTCCTCATTTAGCGCCCATCTCCTGCGGTGTGTTCCCACTCGTGAACCGGGACGGTCTTCCTGAGCTTGCGAAAGCTATCGAGAAAGCGCTCCGTGACGCGGGCATCGACGTGATCTATGATGCCGGCGGGTCCATCGGCCGGCGGTACGCCCGGTGCGATGAGATCGGTGTGCCGTTCGGAGTCACCGTGGACGCCCAGACCCTGGACGACGGGACCGTCACCCTCCGCGAGCGTGACTCGAAAAAGCAGGAGCGCGTCCCTGTGGACGACCTCCCCCTCGTCCTTGGTGTTCTCCTCGCCGGTGAGGGCGATGTGGAGGCCGGCTGCGGTCCCTGCGGTCCCTGCGCGGGTTGCGAGTAATAGAGAAACACCGTCACCTTCCACCCTCTTTCTTTGAAGGAGGGTGGACGGGTGGGGAGAGTAGGCCTCCTTCTGTTCTAGACGGCATTCAGCTGAGCGCTTTACCCCGCCGGGGTCAGGCTACCCCGTTGGTGCGGGAGCTTGCACTTATCCACGACCGGGCCGTTTCACCGTACCCGCCACCCGTCACCCGCGAGGGATCATGCGTTGGATGGCGACGGGAACGTTTCGTTTCTGCTCCCGGACGCGGGACTCTCGCCCCGGCCCGAAGGCTGGACTGCCTGACGTGGGAGGACCTTCCTCAGGAGTACCCCGAGAGCCGTCCTTCCCCTCCCGTCCGGTGTGCTGGAGGGGCGCAACCTATTTCAATGTGTCGGAGGCGGGCAGGCGGTTCTTGGCCTTGCTGACGAGGTAGGCGAGGATGTCCACCGTCCCATGAAGGTCGTAGAGATGGTTGGAGATCACGTAATTGTAGGGCTCCAGTGACGTGAAGTCGAAACCGTAGATCCTCTTGTAGTTGCCCACGTCGATGGCATCGCGCTTGCGCACGGAGCGGACGGCATCGTCGAGGGAGAGACCCTCGCGATCCGCTGCACGGCGTCCCCGCTCTCTCAGAGGGGCTGTGAGCCAGAAGCGCATCTGGGCATGGTCGCCGGCGACCCAGGCGCCGAGCCGGCCCTCGATAACGACGCCGCCTCGCATGGCGTACTCGAGCTGGCGTGCATCGGCCCGTTCGTGGAAGTCGGCGGTGGACTTCGCCAGGAACTCGTCCAGCGGCAGTCCCTGCTCATTGGCCATCTCCCGGAACACAACGCCCATAGAGACATGCTTCATCCCCAACCGCTTGGCCACCCCCTTGGCCGCCGAGGATTTGCCACTGGCAGCCGGACCGCTGATGGTGATGGTCGGGCCTAAGCGCTCTATTTCCGTCTCGTACCTCTTGAGCGCGGGGATGAACGTGCCCATGGCACCCTCAGGGGAGGACAAACATAAATCATTTGACCGTCGTGCATGGCCCATGCGGGTGGAGAGCACTGCGATCGAGATCGAGACCTCCTTCGAGCGGGGAATGGTGGATATCACCCCTCAGATAGGCAAGGTGCTCCGCGAGCGTGAGATCGAGCACGGTGTCCTGACACTCGTGTCCTCGTCCTCCTCCTGTGGTATCCTGATCCTCGAGAACGAACCGGCCCTCATCCTAGGCGTGGGGGGGCTCCTGGGAGCTGTGGGCTCCACAGCTACCGAGATCCGCAAGCTCGAGACGGAAGCGAGCCGACCGGCCTTCGCCGCGGCACTGGTGGGCGTCACCTGCAGCGTCCCCGTGGCGGGGGGGCAGCTCCTCATCGGTCACGACCGGCGCATCTTCCTCATGGAGTGCGCGGGCCCGGGCTTCCGCAAGGTCCTCGTGCACATGACGACCACGTCAGCAATCGACCACACGGTGCTGGAGACCGAGAGCGGCAGGGACATCAGGGCAGAAGAGTCTTTCAGGTAGGCGGATGAGGGACTATACCCGGTCCTTGTAGTACAGGGTGATGATGTCGTCCAGTGCGATGAGCTGCATCTCCACACGATCTTCTATGGCGAACTTCTTGCTCAAGGGCGCTTCGAACGTGTAGGAGTAGGCACCCTCGCCGCAGGCGAACCCGTCGAAGCAGGACGGGTTGATGTCGTGGATGACACCGTTGCTGTGGAGTGGGTATTGCTTTGAGACCTTTCCCGCCGCGTGGGCAGCATGGTTGAGGATGCGGCGACGGTAGGGCTTGTTCTCGAATATCGAGAATCCCTTGACCCACTCGCCCTCGGTCTCGTGCAGGTCGAAAGCGAGGTTGATCGGCTCCTCGATGGAGAGGTAGAGCTCCTTGACCGCCTTGCTCTCCGGTTCTATGCCGCGCCGGCGGTTGTACTGCGAGTTTAGGTCCCTGTCGTTAAGATTGTTGTACGCCCTCTGCGCCGGGGCGAGAGCGTACTGGTCGACGTTCACACAAGGAACGATCGTGAAGCGCACCCGCTCCTTGAGCTGCTGGGCGAAGGGTGTATCGCTCTCCAGGTAGTTCTCGATGAACTCCATGGCGGCCTCGACCCCACCTCCCTCGGTGCCATGATGGCCCGCAGTGATGAAGACGGTCTCCTTGGGGGTGCCGGTGCCTGCGTAGATGTCCACGCCGTAGAGGTCCTTACCGCCCGAGGAAGTGCCGAAGGTGTAGACGTTCATCTGGTCCTTGTGGGATGTTTCGAGTTCCTCGAGCCGTCCGACTATATCGTCGTAAGTCTCGAGCTCAAGCCCATGTTTCTCCCAATAGAGGGTCTCACCTTCTACGTCCGTCCCGCTACCCCCGGAACGGGATATGTGGGATGCATCATATATATACTTTTTGTGACCCCTCGGCGGTGGTATGGACGCCGCGATAGACGCGGGTGGGAGCTGCACGGACGTGCTCCTCGCCGAAGGTAGACACATCCTGGTCTCCCGGACACTCCAGGGGAGCGATGCTCCAGAGGCCTCCACAGGGGTACTGGACGAGGTGCGTGAACGGTTCGGCATCCCGCGCCGCCTCTTCGTCACCGGGGCACGGGCGTCCCGCGTCTCCTACAAGGAACTCACCCTGACGGGCGTCGATGAGATGACCGCGATAGGACGCGGTGCTCAGCGCCTTGCTGAGAAGAGCACTTGCTTGGCCATGAGCATGGGGACGGGAACAGCTCTTGTGCATGCAAACGGCGATGCGTACCGCCATCTCGGTGGTACTGGCGTCGGCGGAGCGACTCTCGTCGGTCTCGGGCGTCTCATCCTCGATGAGGGGAACCCGGACACGCTCATGGCGCTCGCCCGGAACGGTGACGCGACACGCGTTGACCTCACCGTCGGCGACCTGGGGTACAAGGCCGTGGGTATCCTCACCCCCGACGACACTGCAGCGAACCTGGGGAAACTCGACTCACGTACGCCCGAGGACCTTGCAGCCGCCATCCATACCCTCGTGGGCGAGGTGGTCGGCACCGTGGCGTCCCAGGCAGCCCATCGCGCTGACAGCCCGAACGACATCGTTGTGCTAGGCAAGCCCGCGGCCAATCCCGTGCTGCGTTCCGTGCTGGACCGTGTCGGACGTCTCTTCGGGACGCGGTTCACGTTCCCCGATGAAGGGTCCGTGGGCGTTGCTGTCGGAGCGCTCAACGAGTGGTGAAATCCGGTCGCTTTAGGAGCGCCCGGAGAGCTTTCCACCCAGCTTCATGAAGGCACCGAAGAACAGGTCCGCGATATAGGCGGCGCCGGTGACGAGCATGCCCTTGAACTCCCACTCAAGGCAGAGGAGGAGGTATGCGCCGAACACGATGCCGTTGAGCTGGAGCAGGTATGTCCATTCCCAGCGGATCGGGTCGAATATATCGAAGAGCATCAGCACGATGATGGTCCGCCCGATGGGGTGACGGAAGGGATCGATGATCATCTTGGCCAGGAAGGAGGGGAGTCCGATGAAGTCCTCCAGGTAGAAGTACCCGATCTCCTTCTTGTTGCCCGAGCCCTTCATGTTCGTCCAGCCCATGGATTTCTTGAGGTTATCTTTGAGGGCCCGATTCTCGGACCTGTCCTCGCCGGTAAGGGTGGTCTGTCCTTCGGGTCCGCCATCGGGGGTGTTCGTGACCTTCTTCAACGTACTTCGGTCCGTGTCGCTCATCCCTGATACGTAGCTGTCCAGATCCCCGTCCGAGAGCTCCTCCACACCGAAGGACGTCACCGCCTCGGAGAAGGACATGACGAGGAAATAGGCCCATGTGAACCCGAGCGCGAGCTTGAACCCGAAGTGGGCGCACTCCATACCATCACCAAGCGCATAGGAGGCGAGGAAGAACGCCACGGCGCCAGCAAGCACGAAGGAGAGGAAGCCTAGGGCCGCGACAGTAATCTTGAAATAGATAAGATACTTCTGGTCGCCCCCGCCCTCGCGCTTCATCTTCGCGACCTTCTCGTACACGGGCTTCATGATGGCGAACCAGGTCTTGCTCTGACCTCGGATCTTCTCCAGCGTGCCCTCGTACTCCAGCGATTCTATCTCCTTTATCTGGCCGTGGACGCCCAGGAAGTGGAAAATGACGGCGATCAGCATGAGGAAGAAGCCGAACATCACGATCTCCTTGGGTACGATGAACTCGCCCCACTGCCAGTGGGAGTCCCCGCAGTAGGCAACGAACTCCTCCCGCTCCACGTCGAACACCCAGAAGAACCCCATGGAGAAGGAGTCCATGCCCGCGGCGCACTCGTCGCACGCCTCACCCAGCTCCTTACCGGGGACGAGGACCTCTATTACGCACTCACCACAGGACAAGGCAAGGCCGAAGTTGCTAGCGAAACCACGTGCCTGGCCGATGGCCCGTTCTGTACCCTCCGAGTAGGACACATTGGTCAGCAACTTGTCGATCCCAAGCGAGTCCATCTCTACGATCCCGACACATCCGAGCAGTGTGCAGGCTTGCTCGTCAGGACACTTGCAGTCCCCGCAGCAGGTAGCCGGGTCCTCACCTACATCGCAAACATGGTTCCCGCAACCGATGACTTCGAAGTTGATAGCGAGGGCAAGCGGCGACATGATGAGAAGGAGTGCCATCGCTGCCACCACCTTCCACCGCAGACGTCGCTCTAGGAAAAACAAGGTTTGTCCCCATTAGGTACTGACAATCAGAAACTATTTATAGGACAACTCAAATATATAGTTTTTGAAATGCTGGAGTTCACGCCCAAGTTCATGCTGCTCGCTTGGACCCTCATAGCCTTTGTTCTGTTCGCCAATTATCCGATAGTAACCCTCTTTGCCATGCTCTACTATATGCTCATCGTTCCCAACGAGGTCTACCTGTGGATAATCGTGGGCGTTGGGTTCCTTCTCTTCCTGATACTGAATTCCGCCGGGGAGAAGTGGTTCGGTACCTACTACTTCATGGTGCTCATGCTCTTTATCCTCTTCATGTTCTCGAAGCACGCCTTGCACTTGGATATCCAGGCGACCATAGGCCAACCGCTCCAGTACGCAACAGAGCAGTTGAAAGGTGGTATCACAATCTTCCTTGACTTTATTTCGGCCTTCGTCGAGGCGGAGCTCCGGGCAGGATTCTCTCTGGAGTTCATCATATCGATCATAGTCCCTATCTACATCCTATTCCACATGTGCATGTCGCTCCTCGTCTATTCGTCAGTGCTCTCGGACCGCACGTGCACCTATATCGCCCTGGCCATGGCTCTCGTCGGTGCCCGTGGCGGCGTGCTCAACGGGATCATCCGCTGGGTCGAGACGACCATATTCAACGCCACAACCGATCCCATGACCTTCACGATATTCGTGCTCACCGGTACGTTCGTACTCGTGGCTATGGACGCGATCCTCGATATCCTCTTCTATGTGATGTCGGTGACGCCCGAGGAACGTAGGAAGTTCTGGACGTCCGGCGAGGGCGGGAAACCGGGGAAATTCTCCAATGCCCTCAAGAGCTTCAATGCCAACAGTGGCCTGATCAAGAGTGCAAAGATCAAGATGCTCGATCCCGGGAAGATCGCCGGCAACTTCGCGTCATCTCAGCGTATGTCTACGCTCCAGATGCGCAAGCCCACCTCGGTGGACCATGGTTTCGGCACCATGCGTCGTGGTGCCTTCTCCGCAGCACCTGTCTATAACACAGCGTCCAACGACGCGTTCGGGAGTTTCTTCAAGGCTACGGGTGGCCGCGGGGAATAGGCCTGCCGCGGGCGCCACCATAGGCATTTAAAGCATGGTCGGGGTACTAGGCAGCGATGGCGACAGCCCTTACAAGAGCCCTTCT
>Ga0187833_10003741_pt1 | contig 15205 bp, 12 predicted proteins | sample ETNtaG_37_FD_167968 | JGI IMG/M metagenome (GOLD analysis project Ga0187833, IMG submission 167968) | Marine microbial and viral communities from oxygen minimum zone, Eastern Pacific Ocean - ETNP2014_SV_400_PacBio MetaG (Illumina Assembly) | ecosystem: Environmental > Aquatic > Marine > Hypoxic...
TTATCTTTGTTGTGTTTAAGAATTAATTCCCAGGCTTCTTCTCTGGAGAGAGGGAGTGTTTCACATATGTCTTGCTTTTTGGTTTCTTGTGGTTCTGCTTGCTTTTCAGGCTTTTGTTCTTTAGCTTCTGATTTTCTTTTGCTTTCCTTTTCTTCTTCTTCAATTTCTTTAAGTATGTCCGTTGTGGTTGGTTTGGGAGTTTCTTTCTTTGAAGTTTCTGTTTTCTCTTTTTCTTCTGTCTTTTTAATTTCTTTTTGTTCTAGGCTTTCTAATTCTTCTTTCTTTATGTCTTCTGGAGAAACTTCTTCCTCTTTGCCCTCTTCTTTAACCTTTTCAGAAAACTTTGAAATGGTGTCTTTTAATTTTTTTTTTAAGAAATTAAACATTTTGGTTTTTTATTCTTTTAGCGTTGTGCTGATGTCTTGTTCTATTGTTCTTGCTTGCAATGTGAGATTTTGTAATTCTCCCATGCTTTGTTCTAATAGTTTTTTTAATTGTTCTGCTTGGTTATTGATCAATTCCTGTGTTGAGGAGGCATCTTTCTTTACGTTTGTGCCAGAGCCTACATTAACTAGGAAATTTTTGTTGTCTTTTAACTCTGCTTTAACAAATATGCCTGGGCCTAATGAAGCAAGAATTTCTGTTCCTGGCTTTGTGCTGCCTATGTTAATAATACCTTGGTTTAGTGTGTCCAGTTCTATTAACTGATTTTCAAATAATTGAATCTGCTTTTGATATTGCTTTATCTGATTGTTTATCATCTGTAGTTCCATGTATCTCTGTTGCAATGCTTGCTGTTCTTCTGCTTTCATGTGATCACTCCGTTATTCAAGTTTCTTTAGTAACGCTTTAAGGAATAGGTCATATTCTTCTTCTCCTTTGAGGAAAGGAAGGCTTGGCCTTATTTCTTTTTCTTCGTTTTCGAAGGTTTTCAGCTCTTTTTTTACTAAATATTTTACTAATTCCTTCTCTTTTTGTGTAAATGTCATGTTAATATGAGAAAAAGCTTTAGGAGTTTAAATAGTTTTTTGTATTATGGGTTAATATGAAATAAGGCGGTTGTTGACTTTATTCTGAGCCTAATTCTTGATCTATCTCTTTTTTTGTGCTTAGAAGGCTGACTTGGATATCTTCAAAGTGCTGTGACTGGAAGAGGCCTATTTTTCTTTGGTTGGTTAGGTGTAGCAATGGGATAAATGTTAATACTTTGTCTTCTTTTTTGTCTGACGGTATAAGATTTGAGAACATTAACTGTTTTTTCCCACCTGAGAAGAATGTTCTTATTTTCAAGTGTAATTCATGAATAATCTGACTGATGTCCACGCCTTTATCTGGAGCTTTTAGGCTGCCGATGGGTATGGAATTGATTACTCTTCTTTTTTTGACTTCAAGTGCTTTCTGTAATGCGTTCATGAGGTCATAGACAGATACTTTCCTTTTCCTTGGCTGAGGTGTTCTTGGGATAAGGCCTGGTATGTCACGCTTTCTTTGGTTTAGGTAGTCTTCCTGGCTGGGATCATAATCTTCAAGGAAGCCTTCTTCAGCTTCTTCGCCAGCGGAAATCAATCTGTCAAGCTCGTCAAGGTCTCTGCCTACTAATCTGTTTGATTTGATTTTTAGAAGGATGGCTGCAGCAAGCACTACTTTTCCTGAGACCCTAAAATTCATCTCTTTTATTTTCTTTAGTGTTGTTAGATATTTCTTTGCTAATAAGGATATATTGATGTCCCATGGATCCATTTCTTCAGATTTTATGAGATCAAAGATGATAGATTTCCAGGTTACTTCATCGTTTTCAAATAATAATTGGAAGATTTGCTGCTGATGACTTTGCTGAGGTTTTTGTTGAGAGCTCATTAATAATTTCCTGAGTATTTTAGTATATAAAGTTGTCGTTTGGCAGTCAAAAAACAATTTTATTTATATATAAAGAGGTATTTTATGTGTTTTAAGGAAAATAAAATGAAAAAAGTCTTAATAATTGATAATAAAGAAGGCTGGAGAAGTGCGTTCTCTGGTGTTATAGAGGATGAAGGTTGTAGAGCTATAGCGGTTCATAATGAGACTGAAGGTGTTAATGTATTGAAGTCTTGTGATGATATCGCATTAATCCTTTTTGGTTGTAATAAACCTATTAAAGATTATGAGTCTTTTATTAAACTGATTAATGCAAAATATCCTTCTGTGCCTTTAGTCTATTTAGGAGATTGTTCTCCTGAAAGAACGATGGCTGAAATAGTGACTGATACAGTTATATCTTATGAAAAATTGTCTGGATTTGTAGAGAAGTATTGCAGATGATTCTTACTTAAGATAGTTAACTTATAATTACCTTACGTTTGCTCCATCTTTAACCTTTTCAACGGTGATTTCTTCATTATCTGTCTTTAAGGTTTTGTTATTATAAATTACTTTTCCGTTTTTGACTTTCATGCTTACTTTTAGAAATTCGTCATAAGTGATTTGGGCGGTTGAATTGTCATAATCGTCAAAGTAAACTGAATCTCCTGGCTTGCTTTTGTTTACGGTTAGAACGCTTACATTGTCTCCATCATCGCCTGCTAAGAGCATGCCGTTGCTTTCTACGCCTCGTAGTTTTGCAGGTTTTAGATTGGTTACAACTATTATTAGCTTATCTTTTAGTTCTTCTTCAGCGTAATGATTTTTTAGTCCTGCGACTAATGTTCTTTTTTCTGAGCCTAAGTCAATGTCTAGTATTATTAGTTTGTCTGCGTCAGGATGTTCTTTTACATCTATTATTTTGGCTACTTTAAGGTTTAAAGGAAATGTTTGGTTCATTTTTTTTACCTCAATCTTGCTTATTATTATTTTTGGCTTGCTTGTTTTATGGTTTTTAAGATTAAATTTTAAATCTTTTAGTTTTAGTTCTTTTAATGATAACTGTTTTCTTAATTCTTCGCTGTATTTTGGTGTTATAGGACTGATTAAGGTTGCGAGTACATTTACTATGTTGATGCACAAACCTAACACTTCCTGAGTTTTCTTTTTATCTCTTTTGATTAGTTTCCAAGGTTCTTTCTCCTGGAAATATTTGTTACCAAGGTCACTGATTTCTAGTATGTTCCTGACTGCTTCTTTGAGGTTGAATTTTGAATAATTTTCTTTGACTTTTTCTATCTTTTTAGTTATTTGTTCTGTTAGTTTCTTGTTTTTGTCTGTGTCTTTTATAGTGCCTTTGAAATTCTTGTCTAGGAAGCTTGTGACTCTATAACAAAAGTTGCCTATGTTTGCTATGAGTTCATTGTTTGTAACTTTTTCAAAGTCGTTGAAACTTAGGTCAATGTCGTTTATGTCTTTGGAAAGATTTCTTGCGAAATAGAATCTAAGGTATTCAGGGTTGTGCAGTTTAGAGAACTCTTCTGCTGTGTAGAGTGTTCCTCTGCTCTTGCTCATCTTTTCCTTGTTTACTGTTAGGAAGCCGTGGACTATCAATGATGATGGTAGTGTGAAATCAGCGGCCATTAACATGGCAGGCCAGAATAGGAAATGGAAGTAGATGATATCTTTGCCTATGAACTGGATTATTTTGCTGGTTTTGCTTTTCCAGTAGATGTCTGCTTTTTTGTTATGCTTTTTGCAGTAGTTAGCTGTTGATGCTATATATCCAATAGGAGCATCGAGCCAAACATAGTAGTATTTGTCTTTCTCACCAGGTATGTTAAAGCCGAAATAAGGAGCGTCTCTTGAAATGCACCAGTCTTCTAAGCCTTTTTCTATCCAATCGAATATGTAATTCTTAATTTCTGGTTGTAATTCTTTGTTTGTTTCAAGCCATTTCTTTAGCTTGAAAGAGAAGGCGCTTAACCTAAAGAAATAATGGTTTGATAGTTTTCTTATTGGCTTGGATTTGCAAAGAGTGCAGTAAGGTTCTATAAGGTCTGTTGTTTTATAGGTTGCGTTGCATTTTTCACAGACATCGCCATATTGGTCTTCTGCTTTGCATTTTGGGCATTTGCCTTTGACATATCTGTCTGGGAGAGTTCTTTTGCATTTGTTGCAGTAAGTTACTTCAATGTCTTTTTGGTATATATGACCGCTTTTTTTTGCCTGATTGAATATGAAGTCTGAGTAGAACTTGTTTTCCTTGCTGTTGGTTGTATAATATGAATCGAATTCTATGTTAAATGCCTTGAAATCCCTTACATGCTCTTTGAATACCTTTTTAATTAGTTGTTCAGGCTTTATGCCTTGTTCTTTTGCTTTGATTTCTATAGGCGCTCCATGGGCATCATCACCACAGCAGAAGATGGCGTCTTCTCCCATAAGCTTTAAAGCTCTTGTGTATATGTCTGTTCCTATGTATTCCACTAAATGTCCTATATGGATAGGGCCGTTTGCATAGGGCAGTCCTGCTGTTATGAGAATTTTTTGTTTTTTTGGCATAGTATATATATGGTTAAGGGAGAGGTATTTAAACATTTGCAACAATCCTACAAAAAGTTTATAAAAAAACCCATATTCATTCTTTCTACAATGGATGATGTGAAGGACAACGATTCTTCTTTTGGGAAAGATAATTCTGATTCAATTAATAGTCATTCAGATAACCATAATAGTCATGATATAAGTTCTTTTGATAGAAGGCCAGAAGATAAAATATCTGAGCATAATGAACCAGAACATAAGAATAAAGAGAGTATGAATAAGTCTTTTGATGAAGAAAGGAATGTACCTAAAGATACTTTCCAAGAACATAAAGATTTGCGTAAAGAAGATGCACATCAAGAAGAAAAAACAGATTCTTTTAAGTCAAATAAGGAAAATGATTTTGGAGAGAATTATGATGATGATTCTGATGACTCTGAATCTAAGTCATCTATGTGGATTGCGTCAACTTTGATACTTTCTGTTTTATTGGTTGCTTCTATTTTTACACAAGGCTTTGGAATTACTGGAGGAGTTGTTAAAGAGTCTGAAGTATTTAATTCTGAAATATCTGAAAATGAGTTTATATATATGGATTCTGATAGCTGTACAACAGCATGTGATAAGATGGAGCCTATTGCTAGAGAAATTGCAGAAAAAGCTGGACTTAACTTCAGAAAATTGAAGTTTACACAGTCAGCGGATATACCTGGGTTTGTGCTTATTAATGATGGAGAATTGACTATCAGTGGGATTGAGAATGAAGCTGCTTTAACAAAACAGATTTGTGATGTGACTAATAATGAAGCTGTTTGCGATGAAGCAGGTGTTGCTACACAAGAGCAGGCTAAGGTTGCGAGTGAAACTGTGAACAACCAAGAGTAGATATTAGTATAGATGATGATGAAGTTAAAGGAGATCCTGATGCGCCTGTTACACTAATAGAATTTAGTGATTATGAATGTCCATATTGTGCTAAGTTTGCTTTACAGACATTACTTCAAATAGAAGAGAAATATGTCAAAACAGGAAAAGTTAGATTAGTGTTTAGAGATTTTCCACTAGGTTTTCATAGAAATGCTCAGAAAGCAGCAGAAGCAGCCGAGTGTGCAGGAGAACAGGGAATGTATTATGAGTATCATGATAAGTTATTTGAGAATCAAGAGAGTTTAGGTATAGCTAATTTTAAAACATGGGCTGGTGAGTTGGACTTAGATATAGAGACGTTTAATGAATGCTTAGATAATGGTGAACAGGCTGATGAAGTTAAAAAAGACTTACAAGATGGTCAAATAGCAGGTGTATCAGGAACACCAGCGTTCTTTATTAATGGAAAATTTGTTTCTGGTGCGCAACCATTTGAAGTATTTGAGCAGATTATTGAATCTGAATTGGTAAAGTAAATGAGTTAGGGTTCTTAATTATTTCTTTAATTTAGCTGTTTTTAGGAGTTCGTCTGCTTTGAGAAGGCTAAATCCTGCCTTGTTTCCTATAATCTCTACTTTGACTATCTTCTTTGGATTTTTGAGGTCAACATTGGCTCTGTCAATGACAGAGGTCAGTTTCATTATGAGGTCCTGCTCATGCTTGTTTGTTTTCCTCTTTTTAATCTCCATTTTCCATTTATCTGTCTTCTTTATGTCTTTAGCAAGGCTTTTTGCGGTTTTCTGCATATCTTTTATTGTTGATTTGCACCATTTATCAATAGGAGTCCAATGGAATGTTGTGTCAAACATCTCTATTTGCTTCTTTGCAAGCTTGTTTAGCTTTTTTACTGTATCTCTTGGGTCTTTTACTTTGAGATGAAATATTCCGTCTACATCAGATTTAAGAAATTTCGCATCGTGCTTAATAGCTTCCATCAAGCTTTCTACTTCCTTTTTAGCTGTTCCTATATGAGAAGGCTCATGTGTTACTATTAGATTAGGTTTAATGGCCATTTAAATCACCTCTTTTTTAAATTTAGAATTCGAAGTATTTATAGTTTTCTAATTGGATGGTGTTAAGTTTATTGAATATGGGTTAATGGAGAGACTAGTGATAAACTCTCTTTTTAAATAAGATGTACCATTCAATTATCGTTTTAACCATTAAATCAAACGCAATAATTACCCAATCAGTTAAGATAAATGTATCACGAAATATACTGGCTGCAAGGAGATATAGTAAGGTTAGGCTGCTTAGCAATAGAGAAATAAACAAAAGGGTTTTCTTGTTCATCTTAAAGCCATATATAGTATTGCTGTAACTGTAATAATTATTGCAGAAATACCTAAGACATAAACTATAATTCCCCATATATCGGTTTTCTTTTCTCTTTTTGGCATTTTTATTAACTTCTTATTCTAAAATAGCTTTGATACGCCTAATCCCAGCAGAGCTTGACTCTTCTTTGATGATTTTAAATTTTCCTAGTTCAGATGTATTACTTGCATGAGGGCCCATGCAGATATCTTTTGTGTAGTTGCCTATTTGATAAACCCAGACTTTTGGAGGGTATTTTGTGCCGAACTCTGCCTGCGCACCTGATTTGATTGCTTTTTCTGTGGGCATTTCCTGTTTTTTTATTTCGATACTTTGCTTGATAATGTTGTTGACTTCATCTTCTATGGCTTTTAATTCTTCTTCTGTTAGCTTTCTGTCAAAGTTGAAGTCATATCTTAACCTTTCAGAGGTTATGTTGCTGCCTTTTTGTTTTATATCAGGATTTTTTAGCACACTACGGATAGCTTCTCCTAGTATATGAGTTGCTGTATGAAGTTTTGATGTTATTTCAGATGCTTCTGATAGGCCGCCTTTGAACCTTTGCTCTGCGCCTTTTCTTGAGAGTTCCTGATGTTTCTGGAATTCTTTGTTGAAGCCTTTGGTGTCTATCGGAACATTTTTTTCTTTTGCTAATTCTTCTATCATTTCTATGGGGAATCCATAGCTCTGGTATAGTAAGAAAGCTTCTTTAGCTGTTATCTGGCTGTCTTTGTCAACCATTTTCCTGAATTCTTTTAAGCCTTTGTCAAGAGTTTTCTGGAATTTGTCTTCCTCTTTTTTTAGTTCATCAAAGATGAAATCTTTTTTCTGTTTTAGTAAGGGATAGTCTTCTTTATATATTTCGATAACAACTTTTGCAAGTTCAACAGTTGTGTCCATGCTTAGTAAGTCTACACCTAATAATCTTAAGTGTCTTAAGCTTCTTCTTATATACCTCCTTAAGATATAGCCCTGGTCAAGGTTTGAAGGTGGAACTCCTCGTTCATCTCCTAGTATGAAGGTTGCGGCTTTTGTGTGGTCTGTTATTATTCTGAAAGATTGCTTGTTTGCTTTTGTGATATCTTTCCCTGAAATTGTTTTTATTTTGTTTATGATTGGCTTGAAGAGTTCTATTTCAAAGAGGTCTGTTTTTCCCTGCAGAACCATGGCAACTCTTTCAAGGCCCATGCCTGTGTCAACATTTTTTTGTTTTAAGGGCTCAAACTTGCCTTCTTTTGTTTTGTTATACTGCATGAATACATCGTTCCATATTTCTACCCATCTTTTGTCTTCAGGGTTGAATTTCTTTGGAGCAGGGATATTGTTAGGTGACCAATAGAACATTTCAGTGTCAGGACCGCATGGGCCGGTTTCTCCTGCAGGGCCCCACCAGTTGTCTTTTTTTCCTAAGAAAGCGATTCTTTCATTTGGTATTCCTACAGATTTCCAGATTTCTGAAGCTTCATTGTCCTTAGGAGCGTCTTTGTCTCCTTTGAAGCATGTTATTGAGATCCTTTTTGAGTCAAGCCCTAACCATTTTTTTGATGTTAAAAATTCATAGCTCCATTCTATTGCTTCTTTCTTGAAATAGTCTCCTAATGACCAGTTGCCTAGCATTTCAAAGAATGTTGTGTGGATGTCATCGCCTACTTCGTCTATGTCCTGTGTTCTTATGCATCTCTGAGCGTCAACAATCCTTTTTCCTAAAGGATGGGGTTGTCCTACTAAGAAAGGAACTAATGGATGCATGCCTGCTGTTGTGAATAGTACTGTGGGATCATTGTCAGGGATTAATGAAGCTGATTCTATTATAGCATGACCTTTTTCCTTGAAGAATTTTATGTATTTCTTTTTGAGCTCTTTTGCTTTCATTTTTGATTGTAATTGGTTATTTGTTATAATCTATTTGTTAGGTTGTTTAGATTGTTTAAATTATTTGTGTTTTCTTTTGTTTTATTTTATGCTGAGAGTCGGTGCTGTATCCCAAGCCTAAAGGCTTGGGTTTTAGCACCGACTCTGGCATCCTAAAAATCTGCCTATTAGAGCAGGTGTCCGAACAAACCCTACACTTTAGTGTGGGGTAGGACACCTGCGGCAGATTTTTATGATATTTCTTTCCCTGTTCTACATAGTAAGTATTATCCTTAAAATACTTGTTTTCGTTGCTATTTCTGCTTATTTTTCATTATCTTTATATATTAGTTCTACATAATGAGGTATATTTCTACATAATATGTATAAAAAGAGGAAGAAAAGGACTGATGTAGGCAGAAATATACAGTCCTACCCCTCTAAAAATGCTGAGTCGCAGCAGATTCTTGATGTTTTCATTGATCACCTTCAGGAAGAGCATAAATATTCCTTGGGGAAGGTAAACAAGCTTCTTCTGGCTGAAAGAGACAATATTCAGGTTCCTAATCATATTTTTAAAGGTAAATTGAGCACTTTGGAGGCTGTTGTCAAATATCTTAAAGAGAAACTTGGGTTAAGATATAGAGAAATTTCTAAGCTACTTGGAAGGGATGAGAGAACTATATGGACAACTTATCAGAAAGCGATTAAGAAACGGAAGAGGGCTTTTTTGGTTAGAAAAGCTGAAGTTAATATTCCTTTGAAGATTTTTAAGAATAGAAATCTTAGTCCTCTAGAGAGTGTTGTTTTCTTCATGCTTCATTCACTTAATCTCAAAAATCAAGATGTTTGCAGACTGCTTAACAAAAGACCGTCAACGATTAGCACAATTAATTCGAGGGCTTTAAAGAAAAAATGACTGAATCAAGAAAAGAGTTAGTAGGCTATGTGAAAGGGTGTTTAAGTAAAGGGTACTCTTCTGATTCAATAAAACAAACGCTGAAGAATTATGGCTATGAGCCTACTCTTGCAGAACAAATAGTGGATTTATGCCATAAGGAAAGAAGAATAAACACTTTGATAGTTGTTTCAGTTTTGGTTCTTGTTATTTCGGCTTTGGTATTGTTAAAGCCAGAATTTATAGGTTTCTTTACGATTGACTTTACAGCAGAGACACCTGCTAATGATAGTTATTCTGAGAATGTCTGGCTCTATGTTAATGTAACGGTTGCAAACCTTGGCAATAATGAAACTAATATTACGTTTTATCTATATAATTCAACATTGAATTTGATTAATGAGACTACTTTAGGGCCTGGAAATAGGAGCATTAACTTTACGATAACTGATACTAATGAGGTTTATTATTATAATGCTACTGTGAGGAATGCATCGCAGGAGAATTCAACAAGTATAAGGCAGATTATATTTGATACGACTAATCCTTCAACTTTTGATTTGGTTTATCCTGCTGATAGTGCTGTGAGCACTAATTTGACTCCTATATTGAATTGGAGCAATACTTCTGATACTTATTTTGCAAACTTTAGTTTAGAGTTAAGCACGTCTTCATCATTTTCTTATGCTAATTATACTTTTAATACTACAAATATATCTTATTATTTAGATGTAAACCTGTCAACAGATACAACATGGTATTGGAGAGTGACTGCTTATGATAGAGCGCTTAATACAAGGGTTTCTACCTCAGCTTATACTTATGTTACGGATACGATTAATGTTAGCATAGTTAATGAGAGTTATCAGCCTGCTCCTGCTTATAGCAGTAGTGCAGTGCAATTGAATGCTACTGTTATTGATACGAATCTTAATACTGTGTGGGTTATGAGCAATGAGACTGGCAACTGGAGCAATACAACTGTTTCTACTAGTTCAGGTAATGTTTATTATACTATTATTGCTGCTTCAGAGCTTAGTAATCAAGAGATTGTTGGCTTCAGGTTCTTTGCTAATGATAGCGCGGGCAGTTTGAGTAATGGCAGTTTGCTGAGTTTTGAAGCAGAAAATAGACTGCCTGCTGTTGTTAGCCTGGATTTGCCTAGTAATAATTCTGTGAAAGTGTATGATACAGTTTACTTTAACTGGAGCAATTCTTCTGATGCTGATAGCGATAATTTTACGTTTGAGGTTTTGGTTGCTAGTGATGTTGGGTTTACAAGTGTTGATGCAAATATTACTAATGTGTCGAATAATTATTTCAATGTAAGCGGTTCAGATTATAACCTTACTCATGGTGTTAGGTATTGGAAAGTAAGGACTTATGATGGGTATAGTTATTCTAATTATAGCAGTTATTATCATTTGAATGTTATTGGTTCTATTGTCAATATAACTTCTCCTGAGAATTATTCTATTGTTTATCCTGGCAATGTGAGTAATATTGTGGTTGAAGAAGTTAGGAGCGGCAACTGGGTTAACAATCTTACTTTGCTGGTAAATAATGTTAATTATAGTGCAGAGTACTCAACAGACTGGGAATATGATTATACTATCCCTAACATTGATCCCACAGTGTTAAGAATAACTGCTTCCGGATTTAATATTACTCCTGATATCACTGTGACAGATTATATTGATTTGAGGCTGTCAAAGAAGGATGCAGTTTCTCCTACAATTGATTATATTTGCTCTAATGAGACTTATGTTTTTAATGGCAGTAATGTTACTATTATTGCTCAGGTTTCGCCTGATACGCTGGTTAACCTTAGCAATTTCTCTGTGACTACTCCTTCAGGCGTGAGTAATAATTATGATTTTAACCTGAGCGTTAGGTCTGGCCTGACTTATAGTTATTATTATTATAATTATAGTGTTAATGAGACTGGGAATTATAGCTTGTCTGTTTATGTTAAGGATATAGAGAATAATGAGAATACTTCGAATTATACTTTTTATTCTGTGGCAGGTTCTGATACAAAGCAGTTTACCTTTACAGGCCAGAATGTAACTAGTATAAGAATTAAGGATATCTGTTCAGATAATATTCTTATCGTTGGAACATCAGTTGCTAAAACAATACCAGATACAGCTTTATATAATCTGGAGGTTGTGACTAATAAGCCTTCTGTGACTTTTAATAATGCTAACCTGAGTGGGACTGTTAATGTCCTTAACTATACATATCTTGACCAGAATATCCCTGCTCCTTCTACTAAAAGGATAGTGCTTGAATTTGAATTGTTATCTGATTTCACTAATTATGACAATGTGACTATCCTGTACAATTATTCTTCGGTAGAATCTGTGCTGGATGATGAATCTACTTTGGTGATGTACACTTGTGAAAGCAGAGATTTGTGTTCATGGGCGCTTGCTGATTATGATCTGAATATAAGCACTAATATTATATCTGTTACGTTAAACTTTTTAAATAGTTCAGCTGTGTTCCTTGTTGCTGAAACTGCTTCAACTACTATAACTACTACTACAACAGGCGCTGGTGGAGGTACTGTTGGCTCAGCAGGCTTTGGGACAGTAGTAGTTGATTCTCCTGAAAAAACTTCACTTGATATTGCTATCCCTCCTGAATTGAAGTTGTTTACTTTGGATAATGTAACAACTACTTTGATGATTAATAATACTGGGAAAAGAGTTCTTAGCCAGATAAGCCTTGTGTCTTATGTTAATGGCTCTCCTTTGATGCTTAATCTACTTAAGAATAAGATAGAAACTTTGGAATTAAACCAAGTAGAGTATGTGAATATGACTATTACTTCCTTTGGCCAGCCAGGAGAGTTTAAGGCGCTTATATGGGCTAATATAACGTTCCCTAAACTACTTAAGCTGTTTGAGTTGAAGATAAAGGTTGTTGAGAGAGAGCTTTCCAATAAAACATATATAAAGGCAAGGTTAGGGTTTGCAAGAAACCTTCTATTAGAGAATCCTGAGTGTATAGAGTTGAGTGAGTTGATAGGTAATGCTGAGATTGCACTTAATAATACTGATTATGAGAAAGCAAGGTCGTTGACAGATTCATTTATTGTGAGATGTAAGGAGATGGTTGGTCCTGAAGGGAAAGTTACTGGGCCTCCAAAGAGAGCGCCTTCTAGAATAGGTCGAATATTGATTTATGTTGGCTCTTCTATGGCTTTATTAGGAATCTTAGTTGTAGCTTCTATTTTGATTATTAGAAAGTTTAGGAAGAAGACTGCAGAAAAATCTGCTAAAGAGGAATCGGAAGGATTGTTTAATGCAAAATAAGACTAAAGGAAGGATAAGGAATTATATTAGGGAGAATTTGAGTAGAGGATACTCTCTTAAGTCTATTGAGAAAGGATTGGTTGCTCATGGTTATGAATCTAAATTTTCTAGAGAGATGGTTAGTGAGTTTGATGTTAGGACTCATCTTAATAAGAACCTGCTCTTTATGTTTGCGTTCTTAGCTTTAGTATTTGGGTTGTTCTTTGTTAAGCCAACTTTTATGGGTTATATTACATTTGCGGAGCAGGATAACTTTACGGATATTTTGAACTTGGAAGTGAATGAGTCTAGTAGTTATGTGTGGGAACTGGGAAATAAAGGTGATTTGAAGAGAGTTGGTATAAATGCAAAGTTTTCAGGTGGTGGTTATGCTAAAGTCTATTTGAGGCATAATGATGTTGATTATGTTGTGTTTGATTCTTCTAGGTTAGAAGAAGGGTTGGCTGGAGTTACTGGGTTTGTTGTGTTGAATGAGAGTAATGAGACGAATGAAATTGTAGAGAACCAGACATTGGTGAATGAGACATTAGAAGAACAGATTACGGTTAATGAAACTTCAGTTAACGAGTCAGTTGAAAATAGGTCAATAGAGCTGGTTTTGAGTTATTATAATGATAGTAGTTATGATAATGATGTTGTTGTTGATTTGAGTGTTGCTGAATCTGAATTTAATGTTGATGAAGATAAACTATGCATAAGGTGGAGTGTTGATTCAGGTGAGAGCGTTAATCATGTTTGTTATGGAAATGATAGATGTTGTGATTTCTTAGATTTGGAGAGTAGTTCTTCTAGTTGGAATGATACTTATTATAGCTATTTAGGGAAAGAAGGAGCAGGGTATGATAATATTATTTCTGCTCAGGTTGTGTATGTTGATTATAATCTTTCTGAGATTGAAGCAGAGATTGTTTATAGTGAAGTTTTGAGTTTGCCTGTTAGGTTTAAGACTCCTTATACTGAGTTTGAGGATGTTTGTGTTGAGACTTGTTTATTGCCTGGACTTAATGCTTTAAATTATACTTTAATATTTGAGGTAGTGAATAGCAGTCTGGAGATTGATAGCATTTCTTATACTGTTGAGAATGAAAGGGTTGTGAATAATGCCCCTAAACTGGTTAAGAATATTTCTGATATTAGTATTGTGAAGAATTATACTATTAATTTAAGCAAGCATTTCCTTGATGAGGATGGTGATGTTTTAGAATTTTCTTATTATAAGGCTGAAGGGGTTTCTGTAATTATTGATAAGGATATTGCTGTTGTTTCTGCTTCTGAATTTGTTGGGAGCAGAAGTATGTTCTTTATTGCTAATGATTCTTCGCTTATTGCTGTTAGCAATGTGTTTAGGGTTAGTGTTGGTGAGGCAATTGAGGAAGAGGTTAAGAAGATTAACAGGACAAGGGTTGTGATTGGAAAGCCTGTTAGATGGGTGAAGAGGGTTAAGCTAGATAATGGTGTTGCTAAGGTTAATGTTACTAAAGGAGCGTTTAATGTTTCTGTGAAGGATGTTGTTAATGACATTGAGGTTGATAAGTCAAAGATTAAGGTTGTTGAGGATAAGATTGTAAAAAGTCTGGAGGATTATGAGACTGAGAAAGAGGTTAAAAGAGAGGAGAAAGAATACAAAGAAAGGAATTTGATTACTGGAGCTGTGATTGGATTAGCTTCAAGTGAAGAAGAGAATGTTACAGAGATTATTATTGAAGAAGCTGTTGAGGAGATTGAAGTTGAATATTATACTGAAGGGCCTACTGCAGAAGAGATTGAGATTGATGAGCATAGGAAGAGGATTGTTGTTTCTTCTGATATCCATTATGAAGATATATTGAGCTATACTTCTCTTCCTGTTGAGACTAAAGAAGAAGCAGTTAGGTTATATTGGCTTGTTAATGATTCCAGGCAAGAGGTTAGCATTGATAAGTTTGATACTAACAACAACAGCTTAATTGACTACATTGAATGGATTGTTCCCTCACTTTCTAATCAGACTTATGAGTTGATTATAGAAATAAGCGAAGCTGAGCATCTGGATGAAAATAGAACTTTTATTTCAGATATTTATGATGAAGTCAAAGCTCTGGATGGTATATGGAGTGAGACAATTTCAGATAAAGATTATGTAAGAGTTACGTTTGAAGTTCCATTGGATAGTTCCAGAGATATTACTGTATATCCAAGAACTGTTTCAGGAATTCCAAGAATTGAGGTATATGAAATTGATGGCATAGAGCTTATTGCTGAGTTTACAAACATTGTTTCAAATGAATATAATAAAGTGTTCTTAGACAATTTGCAAGGAACTCAAGATACTTTTGATCTAAGAATCTTAGATGGAAGTTTAGAGTTTGACCATATTATTGACCCAGTTGAACCTCCAAACCAACCAACACTAAACTATCCAGCAGATGAATCAACGAATATTGAATTATCTCCTGTTTTAAACATTACAGTAACAGACCCTGATGGAGATTCAATGAATGTTACATTCTGGAATGAGATTCAA
>Ga0187833_10003742_pt1 | contig 15200 bp, 12 predicted proteins | sample ETNtaG_37_FD_167968 | JGI IMG/M metagenome (GOLD analysis project Ga0187833, IMG submission 167968) | Marine microbial and viral communities from oxygen minimum zone, Eastern Pacific Ocean - ETNP2014_SV_400_PacBio MetaG (Illumina Assembly) | ecosystem: Environmental > Aquatic > Marine > Hypoxic...
ATACCGAATGCTCTGCATCACATTCGGTACATTGAGTAAATATGCTTTTCGTCATTTAAGGCTCCGTTCTTGACTCCTAACAGGAATCTATTGTGAGACAAAACCTTTAGCGTTTGACGATAAACAGTTCTCCTTGTTTTGTGTTTCGAAGTTAGACCGTTTTTGTTTATCAAGCAAGAATTTTGGAAAGCGTATACGTAAAGCGAATTTAAACTATTTCGTTGAGTATAAGCACCTATAGACAATCTAAAATTCTGGCAATTCTAATGGCGGCTTCTCCATCCCACAGAGGTGGCAGTTTACCCTTTTTAGCATTACCAGCTATAATGCTCGCCACTTTCCGCTTTAACAATCTCATGTCTCTGCCAACAAGACTATTGGTACCCACAGTTACTGTAACAGGTCTTTCAGTGTTCTCCCTGACTGTCAAACAAGGTACACCGAGATATGTAGCCTCTTCCTGAACTCCTCCGGAATCAGTGATAACTACTGTTGCTCTTAAATGCAGTGCGAGAAAGTCAAGATATCCCATCGGTTCCACTAACTGGAGTCTGTCGTTGTCTGGAATCTCCAGCTCAAATTCTTCTATTTGCTGCCTCGTTCGGGGGTGAACCGGGAAAATAACCTGCAGCGAATTACTAATATCAATCAGCGATTCTATTATCGCATGAAGCGTTTCGCCATGATCAACATTTGATGGTCTATGTAGGGTCACCAATGCATATGGTTCTGAAAACTCTTCAGCTGGAATCATTTCTGCTTTTGGTAACAATTTAACTAAAGTATCAATCATAACGTTTCCTACCAAATGGATTTTCTCAGATGAGACTCCCTCTCGAATAAGATTTTCATTCCCGTCTTTGGAAGGAGTAAATAACAATTCTGCAATCTGATCTGTAATCACTCTGTTGATTTCCTCAGGCATTGTACGGTCAAAAGACCTTAGACCGGCTTCAACATGACCCACAGGGATTAATAACTTTGCACAAACAAGGGAAGCAGCCATAGTTGAGTTTACATCACCGTAAACCATCACCAAATCAGGTTTGTATTGGGAAATAACCTTCTCCATAGCAACTAAAATGGCGGCAGTCTGCTCAGCATGAGTACCTGAACCCACTCCGAGGTATTCATCAGGTTCACACAGGTCAAGCTCGCTGAAGAATACATCAGACATGTTGATATCATAATGCTGCCCTGTATGAATTAAGGACTGGTTAATCTCGGTCTCCTTTGCTATAGCCCACCAGACTGGAGAAACCTTCATAAAATTGGGGCGAGCCCCCACAACATGTAGAAGTTTCATTACATTCTCTCCTTTACAACCCGTGCGAGAACGTTTTCCATAATCAAAGCTGAACGCCGTCGGTCATACCGTTCCTTAACAAACAGATGGCCAGCTTCAGCGTACTGATTCAATAGATTTCGATCCTGAGATAGTTCAGTAATAGTTCTCGCCAGTTCCTTAGGACTACCGGGTTTTACAACAACTCCCCCACTGGACTTTCGTACCAATTCAGCTGCCTCACCTCCCGCAACCAAAATCACTGCTTTCCGGCACGCCCACGCCTCCAGCAGCTTAGATGGAACAGCATCTCGCAAGGCACTACTTACCAGTGGAACAAGAGCAACATCTGACACAGCTATTAAAGAAGGAATAGCCTCCCGAGGTTGGCGAGGTACAAAGGTAATGTTTTCTAACTGCAGTAGCTTCACCCGCTCAATAAGATCATCACGTTCAACCCCTTCACCTACAATTACAAAGTGGATGTCAGAATTATGTTTCAAGAGTTCCGCCGCCTCAACAGCGATACCAATACCTTGAGCAACACCAATGAGTCCAGTGTACATAATTACGAACTTTGCTGAAATATCTAACTCTTCTCGCCAATCATGATACTTAGACAAATCCAGTCTATCGAAATCCACACCATTTGTTACTACAGTTAACTTTGCCTTCTCTACACCGATTGCTTTCAAGCGCTCAAGTTTGGACTCTGTGACAGGTGTCAGGTGAGCTGCCCTACGGTAGATGAAATTAGCCAGAAACCGACTCCATTTAACAGGAAAACTATTTTCAGTGAATACTCCAGCTTGGATAGCCACATCGGGCCATAAGTCTCTCAGGTCTAATACGAATGGTACCCTGAATACAGTGGATAAGATACTGCCTGCTACTCCTATGAAAAGAGGTGGCGACGATATTAGAACAACATCGAAGCTCCTTCGCAGCGTTATGCCTGTAATGATAGAAGATACTACAAAGGACAAGTAGTTCAATAATCGTCTAACACTGGAACGGTGAGAGGTCGCGAAAACCCAAGTCCGTATAACTTTTACTCCATCTTTTTCTTCACATGTTTGGAATTTACAACAATATTCTTTGGGCACTGTACCTGATGGATAGTTGGGAAATCCTGTGAGGGTTGTTACATCATGTCCCCACTTGGCAAGCCAGCGGGCAAGTCCGTGGAGACGGGCGGCAGCGGCGCCCATTTCCGGAGGGTAAAAGTGTGTCAAAAATAATACATGCAATTTCTGCTGTTTTGCCGGTTTACCCATTAGTCTTGATCCAATTTCATGGTGCAAAGAGAGCGCATCCCGGTGTGTGCCGAGTCAAAACAAACCTGTGTTCCCCTCCTGTCCCAGCGAGGATGAAGATCGCACCGCACATCATGCCGATACTTCCAGGGTGACCTCAGGACTGCTAAGTCTCGCCGCTTATCCTCTTCCAGATCGTACAAAATTAGATATTGAACCCTCCTACGGTTAGGGTATGAGTCTGTGATGACCCGCTTGCCGTCAGGGGAGAACTGAGGATGACCATCGGATGAAAAGTTCCCCTCACCGAAGATGTCAAAATCATTGCTCTGATCTCTAAACAGATAGTAACTACCACCGTACTCTCTCGTATAGGCATAAGCCAGAATAGTAGAGTCATTCTTCCAAGCAACATGTGTAACGGTACCGGCTGTGGGAAAAATGAAAAGTTCACTACCGTCCCTGTTGCACGATATCATTCTCGTCCACGTCTGACCATTCGACAGCACCCAGCGGTGATAAAACAGGAACCGTTTCCCTGAAGGTGAAAAGAGACAATGGGTAAAGTAATGTCGGCCCTGTTTCATTGAAGGTTCCGGAGCAACGCTGGCAATCTCAGCCACGGAAAACAGGAAACGCTTCTCCCCTGATTCAAGGTTCAGCAGAGTGAGGCCTTCCTCCTCAGGAATAGGATTATTTTCCTCCTGATCCATACCATTGGCGTATCCGTATGCCGGTGCTAAACTCCTCAGACGGGCGAAGCTGTGGCTTACAGCCCACTTGCCATTACTACTTAAAGTTGCCACAGGGATAGGGAACCTCTTTAGCTCATGCCCTTCCTTATCGAGAATTCGCGAAATGTGCCTGTTTCCATTGTATTCATTAAAGATGATCTTGGTCGTTTTACCGACCCATTGCAGCATGGATCCCATCTGCCAATTCCAGCAGTGAGTTTCTCCCACTGAAATAAACCTCTCATATTCATCCCCAACAAAATAGCCCACCTCAACTGATTCATCCTCCCGGGGTGTTCGTAGAGGATCACAGCACTTGTGGGCCAACAACATGGTGTTGTCTAGAGACCAAGGACTTTTGTCATGAAAACCGTAGAAAAATCCTTCTCTGATTTGAATTGGAAACAGAGTGCTCGATTTGGCAGGGAGGAGTAGAGAAAATACAAGTTGATAGGTATCAACAAGCGCCTTCTTGAGACGAGTATATCGCTTTACTCTCTCGTATATTATTCGCTCAAACTGTTTCACAGGAGAACTACCTCTCTAATAAAATTTGGTATAGCCTAACTCATCAACCAATTGCCCACACTGGTTCTCAACAGTTTCCAAGTCCTTCTCACTGATTTGCCCTCTGTAAACAGCGTTTACATCACGTCGGAGAGGAAACCACCTGTCGCTGTAATGAGAACCAAAAGGTGCCCGCTGGTTCTGTTGGGGAAGCATGTCTATACTGAAATCCAGTTCAGCAAAATTGCAAAGTTCGCGTATCATGTCCCGGGGGGAGTTCAGAATCTTTTCCAGTTGAACGATCCATACACGAATCCCCAACCGGCTCATATCATATTGAACTGATTGTATACTGTTTCGCCAGTGTTGAATGCATAATTCCAACCGCTCTTCCCAAGACAGGAAATTGGCATAGCGCTTCATATCATTAGTCTTACCTAAAGCAGCACGTGGGCACATAGCATGAGAATTCCATGTTATGAACGGGAACTTTGGGTAATAGTCTATCAAAGGTTCATCAACAGACAAAACTATAACCTTTTAGAGCTGGCTCTTATCAACAAACCGGATCTCTTTTCATTTTCCATATCTTGCAACGAGATATCTTACTATCAGCTTGAACTTTGACTCTAATTTGGGAGTATAGTCCTGTTTTACTTTTCTATAAACTCCAAATGAAGAACCACTGGTGTAAACCAGTTATTTGGAAGGATAGTATTTTGATATCTTTTCTAATTGTATTTAAAATGGTTTTTTATTCAGTTTATAAGCAACTCAAGGCTCTTCTTTTTTGATACCCTTTACAAAAATTACTGGACAAATATATTTCAAAATGGAAGTTCTAGAGACACTATTTATTAATTTTATTACCTTACGAAAGACTTCACTATTCTTAATTGCTGGAAGATGTGCTTGTCCTTGTATTTCGACAATTTTAAGTCCTGATTTGAAATATATATCCCTTATTGCAAAGAGATTATACCAATGAGTAAAAACATTCCTGCGTAGAGATTTTCTATTTAGGTTAACCAATATTCCATAAGGAAGAAAATAACTTAATAAATTCGGGAAATTAACAATGAAAAACCCGCCAGGTTTTAAAATCCTGGAAATTTCCATAATGACACGTTCATAATTCTGCAAGTGGCTAAAAACGTTTATAGAAATACAACCATCAAAATAAGAATTCTTGAAAGGCAACTCAAACGCACTTGCATTAAACAATTGAACCTTTTCATTCAATCCCTTCTTTTCTAACTTGTTTTTTGTGATTTCGATCATGGACTGCGATGTATCAATAGCTGAAACGAAAGCACCCCTTTCCGCAAGTACTTGAGTGAATCTACCAGTACCCATTCCAATCTCTAATATTTTTTCATTATTCCAATCTTTATGCATACTCAACATTATTTGTTTATGCAGAAAATCTGTGGATTCTCAACCGATTCAGGAACAACGATACTTGCTGCAAAGTGCAATATTACATCAAAACATTCTTTATCTAAGAGTTCTTTCACCTGTCCAAAATCTTTTAAATCTATTAATAAAAATTCAAACGACCTAATACCACGTAATGTTTCAAGGGTATCATTACTTCCTGTAGAAAGATTATCTATAATATATAGTTCACTTGTTGTCAGTTCTAAAAGTTGTTTAGCTACATGGCTTCCAATATATCCGGCTCCACCCGTTATTAGTATTTTCATTGTCTATCCTTTTAGTACTTTTTTATATATTTCCAGTATTTTCTCGCCATAATCTTCATGTTTATAGAGATAGTTATCATTACAGTTTAATGCTAAATACATTTTTTCTGCTAGATCATTACTATCTTCATTCTTAAATATTATTGAACCTTCAGGCCTTTCTGTAACATCGCTTACGATAACTGGCACATTAAAATACAAAGACTCTCTAACCGAAAGTGAATCACCATCTGTTCTAGTAGCTCTTATAGTTACACTCGATTTTTTTATAAGTGAGGAAAAATCAATTCCCTTCGAAACATAAAAAACTTTATTTGATTTAAATTTCAAATCAGCTAACAAGCTCTCTACAAACTCCTTTGTAGAACCTGAGGGGTCTACTATTACTAATAATGTATTCTGGATTTTATTACTATTCGTTAAATCAAAAAAAGCTTCAATAATTAAATCAAATCCATAAACATGTTTTTCATTTACCAAATTATAAAAGAAACAATTAGTTGATATAACGCAATTGAATTTTTTCAACTCAGTTTCTAAATAAACAGGTAATCTTCTGAATTTATATGGTGGTAAAAATGCAGGAACAACATCTGTTTTAGATAGGTCAATTAATTTTTCATCAATTTCTTTTTCATTAACTAAAATCACCTGATTACATAGTCTATAAATACATCGAAATATTAGTTTATTAGATATTATACTATTATGGTGTGTGTAAATTACTTTTTTTAAAAACATTCTTGCTGTAAGTGCAAAAAATAGTTTCAAATAATTATTACTTACATGAATATGAACAATACTCGCAGTTATAAAAAACAATAAGATCTTTATTATATTTTTTGTTTTTTTTCCTTGTATCAGAAGTGTTCTTTTCTTTAGGTCAAATACTACAATTTTAAATTCGTGTCTAATATTTTCTTGATTCAATAACCTATCAATATGAATGGTAATACCACCTATTGGAGGAAGTATAGAACCTACTAAAAATATAGTTTTCATAATTACCCTTTTTAAGAACTATCTAATTACATAAACAAGTTCTTAATATTCATGTTAAATTTTCAAATATCATTAGACTATCCAATGGCCTTTAAATAAAAAGGTGAGAGAATATCCAATCTTCATTTTTGCTGGTTTATAGTCATCTAAAAACACCTAAAATGTGCAGACGATTTTTTCAAGTTTAAGAGAACATTCTTTTTATATAACGTACCATTCTTACCGAAGATGGCTACTTAGCATTTTCCACAATGTTAAAACTAGTTTGAGTAACTTCGAACAGTTCTTCAAACGGAATTGGTGAAGGCTTATTATCCTTTACAGCATCAATAAATGACTGCATACATTTTCTATGCCCCTTATCCTGCGATCTCAGTCTCATTCCTGAAAACCGGGGCCAGCCATAACCCCTTAGTCTGATAAAGTTGTCCAATTGGAGGATTCTACCACCACAGAATACTTCTAGCCTTTCCTTAGGAAATCTCCTATGTCCATTGGCAAGATAGTGGATGCTCCCGAACGACCCATTTTCAAACTTAAGAGTTATCGTCATCTTGTCTCCGCGAACAGAGCCTCCTGCTGGACCAATCTTGACTGCACTGACGTCCTTAATTAGGCTGTGGCTAAGATATCTGAGTAAGTCCACAAAATGGCACGCTTCCCCGATGATCCGACCACCACCCCTTTCAACATCATGCACCCAGTGATCATCTGGGACAGCACCAGCATTCACGGTCATGATAAAGCTCATAGGCTGATGCACGGTTGCCAGTAATTTATTCATCTTCTCGATATGGGGGGCAAATCTCCGGTTGAAACCTACCATCAGGAATGGGTTCTCCATCGATTCCAGAGCACTCTTAATCTCAAGCAGTTCCGCGGAAGAGAGTGCCAAAGGTTTCTCCACGAACACCTTTTTCCCTGCCTTCAGCGCTTGAACAACCAGTTCAGCATGAGTATCATGTTGGGTAGCAATAACTACTGTGTTAACCTCTCTATCGTTCATGACTTCTGTGCTATCCGACGCAGCTTGCTCGAATCTGAACTTCCTTCCAAGGTACGTCGAGTTAGTGCCGCCTGCAGATACAATAGTTTTGAGACACACCGATGTACGTGCAAGATTTGGGAGCAAAACAGAACCAGCATAATTCCCAGCCCCTATCACGCCCACTATGACCTCCTCCTCCAAACCGGAAACCGTAGGCCAGCTGCGTAGCGGAACGACCCGTTCCAGCTGATCTTTATCCGCCTTTGTTGGGGAATAAGTAAGAATAACTCCCAAAGATGTCTTGTCTTCAAATAATCTCTCATAAGCAGCTGGAGCCTCATTGATTATAAAGCGATGGGAGATGAGGTCCGTTAGTTTCAGTTTCCCCTGGCACATGAGGTCTAGGACAGCTTCAAAGTTTCTCTTTTCAGTCCAACGTACGTAGCCAATCGGATAATCATGGCCCTTCAGTTCGTAATTGTCGTCGTATCTTCCAGGCCCATACGAACATGATACGTGAAACTGCAGCTCTTTCTCATAGAAATCGGAACGCGATAGTTCAAGACCAGTAACTCCCACCAAGACAATTCTACCTTTCTTACGGCACATATTTGCCGCCTGTTGGACTGGCTCGTTGCTTGCAGTTGACGCGGCGATAATAACACCATCTGCTCCCCTACCACCGGTTATATCCGTAACTATCTCTACTGGGTTCTCTCCTCCCGACAGGTCCACAATATCAGCACCAAAACCAGCAGCAATCTTCAGTCGTTCGGGGTTAACATCAATCCCTATTACCTGACAGCCGTTTGCCTGCAGCAATTGAACTGTAAGGAGACCAATCAATCCCACACCCACTACAGCGAAAGTTTCCCCAAGGGTCGGTTGCGCCAGACGCACGCCCTGTAGAGCAATTGACCCAAGAACTGTGAAAGCGGCTTCTTCTGCAGATACTCCCTCAGGAATGCGGGCACACAGATTCTGGGGAACAGAGATGACATCAGCGTGGTAACCGTTTGAGGCCACCTTGTCGCCTACGTCGAACTCTTCCACGCCATCACCAACAGCTATTACTTTACCGGCCTGAGAGTACCCTAAGGGGAGGGGCTGATCCAGCTTTGTTCGGATTGCCCGAATTGTCGGAGACAATCCGTCTGTCTTTATTTTGTCAAGAACCTGCCTGACTTTGTCCGGTTGCTGCCTTGCCTTTTTGACCAAGCCTGCTTTGCCAAATTCGAGGAGCATTCGCTCGGTGCCAGAAGAAACAACACTACTCTCAGTGCGAATCAAGACATGCCCCGTCCTAACAATTGGCGCAGGCACGTCAACCAGTTGTATTTCACCGCTTTTCAGGTTCTCCACGATTTGTTTCATGAACTTATCCCTCTATGTCAAACAAGTAGCTGTTCAGGCTAATAATGACTCTATGCTTCCTCTATTCCGAGGATGTTCTTCAAATCTGCTCTCCGTCTCTCTTCCGGGAAAAGCTTCACGATTCTACCTCTTGCCAGTTGACCCAGTCTCCTCTGTAATTCTTTCACCTCAAGCAAGTGTTCTACAGCATCTGCAATCGCCGACGGATAACTCTGTTCCAAAAGGATTCCGGCCTCACCAACAACCTCCTTAACAGCACCCACATCGGAACTGATGACCGGTGCGCCACAACTCATGGCTTCGGCAATTGCCAGTCCGAAGCCTTCGTACCTGGAAGGCTGGAGGTAAATAGTGCAAGACTGCATATATCGAATTTTCTCCTCTTCCTCAATGTCTGGAATAAGCTTGACTAAACTATCTAGCCCGTTCTTACTCACCGCCTCTTGGAGTTTCTTATATCCATCGCCACTTCTTCCAGCTATCACAAATCTACATTTTCTACCCCGCTCAGCCAAAGCTTTGGCTGCCGCAATGATATCCATGATCCGTTTCCTTCTGATGATACCTTCAGTCATTCCTGACACGGTGAAAACAAGGGCATCCTCGCGATTATCACTATAGCTGTATTTGGTCACCTTCACTGTGTGGGGAGAGTAAAAGAGATTGGTGAGTCCCCAATCCTCCTTAAGCGCATCATGCTCCCTCATCGAAACCAGAACATTGACGGTGGCATTCCGAGCAGCGTACCTGATCAGCAATCTTTTGATCAAATTCCTTTTGTCATAATCATTCTCATATGCAGGACAACGATAGTTAAAGGTGCCTGTTATTACTATCCTCTTCCGTAGAAGTTTCCCAATCAGTACGGGGAACGAGGCGTACGTCCACCACCAGACAAAAATGACATCCGAACTCCAATCGATTTCCTGCCAGCGCGTTGCAATCGTCAGTTCACACCCAAGTTCTTTCAGAATCTCTATATCCTGTCGGTAAAACTCCACAACACCTAAAAGATCTCGTTCCACCCTGCAGAAAAAAGTAACCTTCATCTTTCCAATCCTACGACAGAAACACCTTTGAATGACCTTCTTCATTCCCAAGCGATTCATCTCTGTGCAAAGTTAATGAAAAATGTGCTAACCTCCGTATCAGGACGTAAACTGGAGGAATCACCAAGATGAAAAATGTTACTTCCCAGAAATTCACCATATTGAAATAAAATCCAAAAAACGAAAGAGTAAGAAAGCTCATTATTAGCACGAGCATCAGTTGTGCTGCAATTCCTGCGTTCTTCCTACGAGCACTCCAAAACACTAAATAGGAGATCATACCAACAAGAACAGTATAGGCTATAGTTCCCAAGTATCCGACATAGAACCATACCATACCGTAGAAGCTATAAACATTGGCACTATGGGAATACTTTGTGATATTTGAAACATTAACCCAATTTCTTATGATAATATCTATTAAATAAGGATCACCTTGAATTTTTTTCGCAAGATTAAGCGGGACAACAAGTATCTCCTGCCAACTGTAGACTGGAAACGCTGCACTGTCCATAATCTGGCTAAAGGCAATGGGACCGCCAAACAGGTAAGTAAAGAAGTGATTGAAAAGAAACCCCTGAACCTTGGTGGAGTAGGCATGACTGAGACCCAGCGTGCTGAAACCAATCACATACGCAAGATTAAATACAAAGTAGATTATTAGACTGTAGAACAATAGCTTTTTGAAAGTAAACCTAATCAAACCGTATAAGTAACTAAGGTAAACCCCACCGAGTAACAGTACTATCGCATGATACTTAACTTGGCGTGCTACTACCATCAGAAAAATCAAGATAAGCAAGAGTAGAACTTGCTTCTTCCGATTAAGTAAATAATCAGCAAAGAGAAAGAAGAATGCTGGCCTACTCAAGTTTTGGATGTGAGATAAGAATCCTGTACCGTAATCGCTCCTGAATTCCGTCGAAGCAATACCAGCCCAGCCGTACTCATTAACAGTCTGCCGAAAGTGGATAAGTCCCGCTACAATTGAGACTACAGCAAAAGTGATAAAAAGCGGCCTGTAGTATTCCAATAAACTACCGATATTATCTGGCTGGGAGACTTTGTTGATTTCTTCTCTCCGTGCACCCGACATTACCTCGGCTAATTTCTCACCACCTAAGAAAGCAAATAAACATAGCACAACAAACATTATACTCTTCAAACTCACAGGGAAAAAGCCGAAGAACTGTCCTCCAAAGTTGATCATTATAACAATTGTAGCATATGGCCAAACCATTACTCCGAAGGGAGTCACAGCCGTCCCATACCGCGAATGTTCCCAGTAGCTGACAACAGAGCAGAAGGTAACAAGTATAAGTGGCCCCAGAAAGTCGCTCATTTAACTGCCTGTTTTAATGACATTGCAGCTATCATCTTTCAATGAACAGCTCTTTTGCCTGAAAGAAATCTTCATTGGTCACTGAGTTTTTTCTCGTGGAATAGTTCAACAGCAGGCTGGAAAATTTCATTACTCTCCAGATCGGGATCCCGTGGCGGATACGCAGCATGGGGATAATGTAGCCAAGTGAGAATATTCTCCACACTTTCCAGTAAAGAGGGTGGTAGTGTCCCTTAAGATCAATAAACCTGTTCAAATGATGAATGAAGGCGCTAGGAAGGGCGTCATCTCCGAAGACCGACTCTTTGGCCCGGGACACTTTATGAAAGACACAGGATTGCGGTACTGCCGCCATAGCGACTCCCTCCCGGCTCATCCGTAAGCTGAACTCATAATCCTCTTCACCCAGGAAGAACTGCTCGGATAGCAGTCCATATTTCCTAAAAATATCAGCTCGAGCCATAAGAGCGCACCCTGTAATGAAGCTGATTTCACGATGACCATGCGGACATTCATCAGCTTTCTGATCACGATGATAATATTTGCGGCTACCCCACCAAGTAAGTTTCCCACCACAGTTCCAGACTGTGTCCGGCTCATAATAATAGCAAATCATCGGGGTCACCACTGCGTACTTCTTGTTCTCTTCCATGAAAGACAAAAGTTGTTTCAAACAATCTGGCGCCACTGTTGTGTCGTTGTTCAGTAGAAGGATCGTGTCATTGCCAGCCCACAGTGTAAAGCGAATGCCGACATTGTTGCCCCCTGCAAAGCCAAGATTCTCGCCATTATTAATTAGAACAAATTGGGGCAATTCGCCGGCAATCTCATCCGTTATCGAAGATATATCTGCAGGAATTTGTTCGCGGTCAAACTCAGTTAATGGACGTGAATTATTTTCTTCGTTGCCTGAATTCAGTGCTTCAATCCAAGCTCGTATTTTCTCCAAAGAATCATCATTAGAGCCGTTGTCCACTACAATAGTTGTAAAATCAGAAATTGTACTCCTATTCAGTGACTCAAGACATTCGACAGTATCCTGCCAACCATTCCAGTTCAAGATGATGACTGCTATCTTCCTGACGTCTTGTGTTTTTTCAAGCACTGTTTCAAGCCCTGGTATCCACTGTCCTCTTAATTCTAAAAATAGAAATTACCATTTTCTTCTCTGTGTAATCCAGGATGAGCTTCCACATAGCAACGGATAAACACCCTAAGAGCACTACTCCACCGGCAACAGCTGGAAAGAGCCCATTCACAATTATCCTCAATAGATATAGGAGTGCTCCAAAAACAAGTAGCAACCCTCCTTCGTGCCATACTCTTCTTCTACTCAAGTCCTTAACGATTCCGGGGTAAAGTTTTACAGCCCATGAGAATTGGAGCAGTAAATCAAGTATTACCCGAAGTAACCATGCTATAGCAGCACCGACAATTTGGAATTCCCCCGTGAAAAACCAAAGAAGAACCAAGTAAATCGGAAATTCTAACAAATGGAACTTAGCCGGTAAATCCGGTCGCCCCACACTTTGAAGAAGATTGAAGGGAACATAAGCCATTGAATTAACCAGAATACCTACCGAAAAAAATCTCAGAACCGTCGAAGCCTCAACCGCGAATCTTCTGCCAATCCACAGTTCGAGAATATCCGGTGCAAATACTAGAAGGATCATGGCGACGACACCTACAGGAAACAGGATATACTTAAAGGAACGTGCCGCCAAAGTTTCCACTTCGGCATTATTACCCCGCGATGAAAGGGCACTGAACTCAGGGAAGAATGTGCGCATGAGAGCGATTGGAAGAATACGAAGGCGATTAACCGCTTCGTACGGAGCAGCATACAGGGTAACGGCTGTCATGGAAATCATTGTACCTATTAGAAATCGATCGAGGTAAACCAGTACGGGGCTAATAACACCTGTTATTGTGATCCATCCTCCATAGGCTAGCAGTTTTCGGAGGACATCCCAGTTCCAACGAAACTTTCCTCTCAAGAGAGGGAGCTGTTTTATGCAGAGCAACAAATAACCCAGAAAAGCACTGGACCGGGTTATTACAATGAGCAGAACTACCGTTGATACGGACCATCCAAAAGGGAGGGATAGAGCTGGGAAAACGATGCTCAATATACTCACTGGTACTTGAATGGCATTTACGAGATCAAAACGTTGGAGAGCTCCCAGGACACCTCTGAGGCTAGTAGAAACAAGCATGAACGGAAGTGAGAGTGCGACGTAAAAGAAGGCTCTTTCTGCATCAGAAATGTATTCTGGCTCTATCTTTAGAAGAGATACCGCAAGATGTGGTGTTACAAGTATAATGATACCGGCTGCGGCCAGTCCTGTGATAAACGCCATCGTCACTGCCGTCCAGATCAACTGAGGAATATCGCTATCCTGCCAAGGATCTGGGCGTTCAGCAATGAATTTCATTATCGCCTTCGCAAGACCAAAATCAAGCATTGTGAGATAACCTAGGACAATCCAAGCAATTGACAGTATACCAAATCCATCGTCGCCCAAACCTTTTACTGCGAATGGAATACAGACAAAACCTGCAATGATAGGTACAAGCATCCCAATCAGATTGAGAAGGACGTTCTTTGCCAGAGTCTGACTCTGCGTAGAATCAGTCCGATTCATTTTTGCGTCTGACTTTTTTCCAGAAGACTGCTGAATGCGGGTTTAATAATTATATATAACGATGTTATTACAATACTCAAAAAGCTATAGAAAATTACTAAAATAGCCCGTTTAGGTTTGTATTTTTTGTCTGGTACTACCGCTCTGTCTAATACTTGCACAGTAGGTGTATCCTTAGCTTCTTGAATTTTGGCATCTTCATATTGCTGAATAAGAAACGTAAAAAGAGTGTTTTGGATTTCTACTTCACGGGTTAACCTGCCAAGTTCTACTCCCAATGAGGGTACTTCTGAGAATCCTGGGAAAAGATTGTTTTCTTCTCCACCTACTTCCATATCTGAGAGTTTGAGCTTTAAACTTTTAATTTCCTTCTTAAGAATGTCAATATCAGGGTGGTTTGAACTAAGAATTTCCTGTAATACTTCGAGTTGTACTTCATTTGTAATAATCTGAGCTTTTATACCCGCTGCTGCTTCGATAGCTGCAGCAGTTTGTTCAGTTAATGCAATCATATTATTCACTTCTTGAAAATTCTGTAAACTGTCTTCAGAACTTTTAAGATCTAGTATATTTTGCTTGTATCTTTCCTCGATGAACATTCGCTGAAATCGAGCTTTCTCTGTTTTCAAACTTTTGTTCCGAACGTCAAGATTGGCTAGAAAATAATTAGTCATATTGGTAACCATTTGCTTTATAGAATCATCTTCAGATTCTGATGACAACCATTTTGTTTGGACATCAACAGAGACTAAAATAGTCCCTTCATCCTCAGTATCTATAACAATGTTCTCAGATAGATTCTCCCTAGCTTCCTCATAGTTTTCAACATCATAGAATTTTATTAGATCAAATTTTCTGATTACATCGTCCAACATTGTACGACTTTTAAGAATAGCAATGAGACGTAAGCTTTCAGTGTCAGTTCCTGATAATCCTAATCCTCCCAATGGAAAATTTGTCAGTCCACTTAATAAGCCAAGATCAGTCTGTTCTTGAGGGGGAAGTAGTGCTGCCGTAGCTCGGTAAGTTTTAGGTATGATTAGAGAGAAAACAATCGCAATAATTGCAACAATCATAAAATTCAACATTAGCAGTTTCCAACGCTTTAAAAGGACGTTTGCTAATAAAAGAAAGTTAGATGAAACCACAAATTGAGATTCTGAAATTGGATTTATTTCTGTTATTTGTGCTTTTTCACCCACGAGCCCATACCGCTTTAGATCTGCAATCCGATTACGCAATGTCTTCTCTGTCATACTGTTTGCTTTAGCAATTTTTTCACGTTCCGCAGGGTTGTCCAAAATCTCTGGAT
>Ga0187833_10003744_pt1 | contig 15191 bp, 5 predicted proteins | sample ETNtaG_37_FD_167968 | JGI IMG/M metagenome (GOLD analysis project Ga0187833, IMG submission 167968) | Marine microbial and viral communities from oxygen minimum zone, Eastern Pacific Ocean - ETNP2014_SV_400_PacBio MetaG (Illumina Assembly) | ecosystem: Environmental > Aquatic > Marine > Hypoxic...
CAAGGGCATTCTGAACTACGGGCCCACCGACGAGACTCCGCTGGCCCCTGCTATTCCCAGCGAAGCACCAGGGGGACGGGTGCTGTGGATGGACGGAACGTTGCTCCAGCCGGGGTGGCGAATCCAGCACGTCACCCAAGGCGGTTCGCTGCGCTCGGTGGCTGTTCGGTCCCTTAAAGGAACCCAAACCTGCTGGCTGGCCCGCGAGGACCGTGCTGGTTACCAGAGGGCTGACGCTGACGTAGATCGTGTCATTGGCATTCTGGTGAAACTGCTCCAGCGGGGCAGTGCGCCGTCGATTCACCCGGATTCAGAGCGGGAGTTGTTGGAAACTCTGGGTCATACAAACGTGCTGGTTTCAGATCTTCCAGGGGATATTTCACCGGTTCTACCAACTCCGGTCGCTGTTGCTGATTCAGCGATCCGTTTGACCGCCGAGGAACCGTTCGCGCTCCGGGATCTCACCGACTCAACTGCCGAAGCCGAGTTCGTTGAGTGGTTACAGGAGCTGGCCCCTGAGGCTGTTCCTTGGCTAGTTCCCCAAGCTTCGTTTGATCGACTTCTTGAAGCGGCGGGAAAGGAGGGTCCCGGGTGTCGGCGATGTGATTTTCTGGTGGCCCTTCCCGGTCGAACCCATTTCGTCGTCGAGATCGACGGCGTTCAACACGAAGGCCAAATCCTGAATGACGCAGAAAGAGATCAGCTTCTTCAAACAGCTGGGATCGAAACGATCAGAGTTCCGACTAGTGAACTCGACTCGGGAAACGGGCCGGGCCTAGCACGGGTTCTTGAACACATCCGAAACTGGGACCTCACAACTGAAATCGACCCGATTGTGTGGGCCCCCATCCAGCTGCATCGCTTGGTGCTTGCCCTCTGTGAGTCGGTAAGGGCAGGTTTTCTGAAAGGCCCTTCGTGGTGTCTCCGAGTTGATGATCCAACCGGCTACGCGGTGTCTCTCGTTGGGCCGTACCTTCAGCTATTCGACGCGTTGTTCAGGCTCTGGAACCTTCCCAACATTTCGCCAACAACCGTCACGTTCACCGACGGGGAAACTTGGGCCACTTACAGTCGAGACTCGGAGGGGAACTACACGACTGGCGTCGGCGCCGCTGAGGCGATCGACGTTCGGATACGACTCGAATGTGATCACAGCCCGTTTGAGACCCTCCCCCTGCCTGAAGTAGAGGCTCCGGCTTTAGTAGTCCGATCTACCGGACTGCAACTAGAGGTTTTGGACCTTCCGATCGGTGGGCCGAAGAGGGTCAACCTGGTTAAGAACAACGGCACCCGACCGGCCCTTCAGGCGCTTTTGAGAGCAGTTTTCGCGAAAGAAGATTTCCGCGAAGGCCAGTACGAAGCGGTTGTCGAAATCCTCGAGGGCCGCGATGTGACCGTCCTTCTTCCAACAGGAGCTGGCAAGAGCCTGATCTATCAGTTAGCAGGCTTGTGTCTGCCAGGACGCACCGTGGTTGTTGACCCCCTTGTGGCACTGATCGAGGACCAGCTTTACGGGCTCAACCAGCACGGCATCGATAGGGCGGTGGGCATCTCTAGACGAACGACTGAACTTGGGTTGACCGATCATCTGCTTAGCCGTATCAGGAACGGAGACGCGTATTTCATCTTTGTTGCCCCGGAGCGCCTCCAGACGCAGGACTTCCGAGACACCCTTTCCCAGCTGACCAACATCACTCCTGTCAACTTGGCAGTTATCGACGAGGCCCACTGCGTCTCGGAATGGGGACACGACTTCCGTACTAGCTACTTGACCCTCGGTTCTGTTCTCAGAAAGCAGTGCTCAACACCGGAGGGCGATCCACCACCGTTGGTTGCTCTGACTGGGACCGCTTCGCGTGCGGTCCTCAAAGACGTTCTCTTCCAGCTGGGGACGAAGGAACACAACGAGCAATCAATTATCAAACCAACGACGTTTGATAGGCCAGAACTTCGGTTCCATCTGAGACCCACAGCGATCGAAAACGACGAGGCAACTCTTTCTGGTGTTGTTCAGAGTCTTCCGGGCATGTTCGGTGAGACACCACAGACTTTCTTTCTTCCAAACGGGACCCAGACCCACAGCGGCCTGGTATTTGTCGCCACCGTGAACGGAAAACGCAAGATCGTCGACACCAGAAGGCTGGTGGGTGGAATTGTTGGTGACGTTGGAATTTTCTCGGGTAGGCCACCTAAGGGGTTCAACAAGCAGTCCTATGAGGGAGAGAAGCGTGTCCACGCTCAGCGGTTCAAAGACAACTCTTTGACGGCGCTCGTTACCACCAATGCCTTCGGGATGGGTATCGACAAGCCGAACATCCGGTGGATCGTCCACTACTGCCTCCCAAGTTCAATGGAGTCCTACTACCAACAGGTAGGTCGAGCCGGAAGAGATGGACGACAGTCCGAATGTCTTCTCGTTCTCTCAGAGTTTGACGTTGACAGGAACCGGGAGCTGCTAGCTCTCGACCGTGACGTTGAGGAAATGGCCGCAATCGGCACGGGTCTTCCATGGGCGGAAGGCGACGATGTCACAACCGCTATCTATTTCCACACGGGCAGCTATCCAGGGGCCGAAGCCGAAGTTGAGGAGCTCCTCAAGATGGTCTCCGTCCTCTCACCCGGGTCGATGGCTCTGAAGCGAGAGATCCCGTTTGCGACAAAAGATAGCGACCAGGAAGCGCAAGAACGGGCGTTGCATCGGCTCGTCATTCTCGGCGTAGTCACGGACTATTTGAAGGACTACGGCGGCGGAACATTCACGATCAACCTTGCTGGCGTCAGGCCGGCTGGTGTTGTTGCCCAGCTTTTCGACTTTGTTGACCGAAACCAGCCAGGCAGCCGAGAGGCAATCGAACAAGCTGTGGAGAGCGATTACCCCACGATCGAAGCTGCACTAGACGCTTGCACCCGAGAGCTTGTCAAATTCGTCTACCAGACCGTCGAACGATCACGGAGACGATCGCTGCGTGAAATGTGGTTGGCGGCAAGCGAATGTACTGACGGAGAAGAGCTTCGGCAGCGGATCCTCGACTATTTGACTGAAGGCGACGTTAGGCCTGTCCTAGAGGCACTGATTGACGAGCAACGGTCCCTCGACCAGTGGGTCCCCTACTGGCAGGGCCTGCGAACAGGTGAAGAGGTGCGTGAGTGGCGAGGGGCCGCAGGTCAACTCCTAACCTCATATCCGGATAGTCCTGGACTGCTGATTTCTCGGGGGTTGGTTGAAGCATTGATCCCAGAAGTGGACCCGGCAGACCCTCTTGCAGAGTTCGAACGACACGTTGTCGATGGGGTGGGCAAGGCATTTGCCAGCAACGTGGCCCCCGACGTGATCGAAACGACACTCGACGGGATCAAATCCGTTCTAGAGCGATATGCCACCCATAGCGGCGCCGTCGCCGCCCTTATTGGGACGATGAAGGGCGAAGGGGTCCAATCGGCAAGCCTTGATGCACATCTGGCTGAGCATCGGAGTCAAACACCAGAACTTATGGTCTTACACCTGACGGACGAATTAGAAAGAGCAGTAGCCGCAACAAGGCCACTGGTCCAGACACTGACCTAGGAGAGGAAGAGAACCTATGGCTGATGAGTCAATCAACATCGGATCAGTTGTTCGCCGGTTTGACGATTCGACCAAGGCGTTGAGCGAGCTCCAGGAGACGATCCAGACGCTTGGAGCTGCACAAGAGACGCAAGAGCGCATTACGGACTCCATCGAAGGCGCTGCTAGTGAGCTATCGGCGTTTGTTGCACAGGTGAGTGAAACAGCTGCTTCAGCAAGAGAGTCAAATTCGCTTCTTGTGCAGGCATTAGGTGAGGCAGAGAAGTTCCTAGAACGAACCGATCTCTCCCAGATGCAGTCACAGATTCAAGGCTTGGAAGAACAGTTGGGGAGCGTCGTAGAGACGCTGGCGAATTCACTCCAGGAAGCTCGTCAAGCTACGTCCGCGGCGGAGAAAGCCAGAGAAGATGCCGAGTCAGAGGCTCAGACCCTTCAGACCAAGATCGACGGCCTGCCGCAGCGAACCAGAAACAAGTTAAATCTCTGAAGCGGGCTGGCCGGTTTCCAGTTGCTGTTTCGGGAGCCAGGTCTCCCGGGCCAGAACGGAGCGCTTCCGGGCCTGACCTCGGCCTTCAGTTGCGGTTCTTCTCCAGTTGATTCTTCCAGTTGGAGACTGTGGAGCCTCCCCCACTTATCGGGTGAAGCATCCTCTACGAGTCACGTCAGACCCCAGTCGTCACAAGGCTCTGGAAGAACTGCGAACACGCCAATTGGGGTGGTGCAAGAATTGTGGTGACAACACACCACCGTTCCACTGATGGCCCAGGGCGGTTGTCACCAGGTGGGGTGATACCACCGGGGAAAATGGTGTCACGAAGATGCCCAGTTGATGGCCTGTTCCGCTTCTTCGGACCCAATGACGATAAGTAGTGCCTTCGCCCGGCTCATACCCACATATGCCATGCGCCGGGTGTCTTCGGAGACTTCGCCGGGTATTAGCAGGACCACTGCATCGGCCTCGAGCCCCTTGAACCGGCGCACGGTCTCTAAGTGAATCGCATCTCGACCCTCGCCAAGTCGGACCGTGTCGAACTTCTGTCCGTCCAGTTCAGCTACCAGGTCCGGATCGACTGACAAGACCATCACTTGTTCGGACCGGAGCTTTTCCTTTTCGATCAGCTTCTTTAGCGCCGACCCGAGTGTCTTTTCTAGTTGTCGAGCTGTCGACACCTTTGCGAACACGGGTTGAACACCTTGGACGCCTCGGGAATCCAGTTCGTCGTCGCAGAGGGCATGTACCCGTTCGGCGATCTGAAGGGTGTTACGGCAGTTGATGGTGAGAGCGAAGGGAGCTTTGTCATCGGGGGGCTCCCACCCGGTTCGGAACACATCCTGGTTCGTGTCTGCGAACACGCAAAGAATCCCGTCGTCAGGGTCGTCGAGGAGAAGCCCGAGAACGGTCCACCACTCCGGGAGGAAGTCTTGGCCCTCGTCAACCACGATTGCGTCAAATTTCCGTCCGAGTCTTTCGGCTGCGGTCGGGAGCTCTTCGGGGAGAACTTCCTCCCAGAAGTCATCGCCGACTTCAAGCCCGCTCAGTAGCCCGGCATCGTCGGCGTACTCGTGACAGAGCCCGTGGAATGAATCGACCGTCACGGTTGTGTCAGCTAGATCTTCCCGCAACCGGTCGGAGAGCAGCTTGTTGTAGCAAAGCAGGAGTGTCCGGTACCCCTGCCCGTCGAGTTCCCGTGCCCGGGCAGTAGCGAGGATCGTCTTTCCCGTCCCAGCTGCGCCACGAATCGTTACCCGCCGTTGTTGACGGAGCATTCTTAGCGCTCGGATCTGTTCGTCAGTAAGAGCCTCGAGTTCCCTTGTGACCTCTTCCACCCCGTCTCGAAGAAAGCGTCTGATCGAAACCGTGGGTCGAAGCTCTTTGACCACCTGGGCGATCTGGTCTGAGGTCAGACGGCGGTTTGCCCAATGGTTACCAATGCGCTCGAGACTGTCTCCTGGTCTACCAAGATCGGTGCGATCACAGATGATGTCCCTTGGGCCGTCCGGACCTAAGTCGCCGTCTTGGGTGTGGGCGGGGAACACCACAAAGTGGCCGATATGGGCAGCGCCGCGGAACCCGGCGATCCTTTCCGACAACCATCGGCCCAGGTAATGCTTTGAGTCGGTTGCTTGACCGAACGGGTTCTTGATCGGCACCATCTGGTCGCGCCGTTGCGAGAACCATTCACCTTCGACAAGGTCGATGCGAGAGCCACCTTTGACCTCGGCCACCAGGATTCCGTAGTCGGGGTGGATCAGAACGAAGTCGGCCTCGCCGTCACCTTCTTTGCCGTGTCGCTTTGACTGCCAGGCAACCGAATAAAGCACCGTCCAGTGGTCGTCAAGTCGTTGGAAGGCGTCATACGTCTGCTTCTCAGACCATGGCTCGCCTTGTGCCCCGCCAGGAAACCGCGAAGGGAGAATCTTTGCCACCTGCAAAGTCTTGCACTATTTCCCCTAAAGCTGCTGCTGCACTCGTTCTTACCAGTCGATAACCTATGGGACTTCGCTTACTGAGGTCTGTCATGTCGGAAGACTGGGAATGTAGACCGGCTCAGGAACTAGAGGAGCTGGTCCGAGACGAGCTGGGTCGGGTCTCACTCGTTGGTGAGCTTGAGCTTGAGCCTGACTCCCCGCTCTATGGAATGGCGTTGAGCGTCGTGAGGCGCTCATTGGGCGGAAGAGGCGTTAACCGGTTCAACTTGTTGTCAACCAGGTGCCCGGCCGCACTATCCGTCGTGCTGGTTGCCGATGGGATCTTCGGATACGAAGGCGGCGAATACTGGCCAAACATTTCGCTGGACGTAACTGACCAGAACGAGCCCGCGAGACTTGGCCAGCAGTTCGAAAAGTCTCTCGACCTCCTTGGTCTGGAGCGTTTCGAATCGGCCCGACGGAGCGAGGGGGCGTTGCGCTATCTGATGCCGATCCTGCTTCACGGGAAGTTCCCTCGTTATTGCGCGCTGGACCTCTGGCGGCTTCTCGTCGACGAGCTTCGTAGAGGCACCGGGTCAGCAGACGAGCTTCTGTCCTCCTGGGTGCGGCATCCCAGTGTCTTGGTCCATGTCGACAAGCCCGTGCAGCGGTTCCTCCGTTACGGCGGCGAACTGGCCGAAGACCTGCTTCAGCGCATGGTTGACCTAATCGAGCTTGTCGGCGATCTGGGACGTACCGCAGCGATCGAGATGGGCGGACCGCTGTTGGCCGAAGAGGTCGGGATCAACACCTATCTGGTTGACGCTTTCTTCGAACTTGGAGTCGAGACGGCAAGCGTGCGGAAAGGAGAGCGTGTACCAAGACCCAGGGTGATGATCGACCCATACTCCGGTGATGGCCCTTCGGTTTTCCTTCCACCGGTCGGCCAGCGTTCGGAGGGCCGTTGGACGATCCAGGGACGCCACACACAGCGGCAGCCGACCTCCCGACATGTGAGAAGGGAAGTTCCCCTTCGGCGAAGCAACGAGTGGAGGGTCATTCTCGAAGTCGACGGGTTGGTTCGTGTCCGCGTATTTCCAGGTCATAGCGATCAGAACGTGTACTTCTTTAGCTCCGAGACGGGCGACCTGGTCCGGGATCAACACCGCATCCGGGGCGATCAGATTCTGGCGCTCGCTCCTCACGACACGAAGTTCCTGACTGAGGGCGGTGACTCCGAAGTACCACCGCTAGAAGAACTGCCTCCGCTCGGCGGGGACTGGTCGCTCTTTCAGCTCAAGCGTCTAGACCTCCACGGTCTCCGTTACCTCACCATTCAGACCTTCGATCCCATGAGCGGGCCCAACGAAGCGAGGGTTTCTGTTGCTTCGGCGGGAACCCGGCCAAGGGTTGTCACCGAAACGGTGGCCGATGTTGTAGAGATCGGAGGCCGCCCTGTGTATGGCATCCCGCCGGTTGTTGCGTTGGGTTGCGCTGAAAGCGAGCGCCACGCTTGGCGGCTTCGACTTAGCACCGACAACCTTGATGATGAGCGTCGGACCCTTGACCAGATGACATGGCGCAACGGCCAGATCGATCTCGCTGAGTTGCTCCCCTCTGGGCGGCTTATCGCTGCCGAACTAGTGGTTCGAGGTCCGCTCGGATCGGACCTGCGCACCCAGTTCGTAGTCATCCCGGGACTTGTGTTCGATCGCCCCGAGAAGCTGCTGTTGCCCGACGAACAAGTGACCGCTGAGGTGCGGGCGCCTGGTCTGTATCTGAACGGGCGCGAGGGTGTAACTGAGGTGGGTTTCGGGTCCGGAACCGATTCGATGGAACTCGAAGTGGTCGACCCCTCGTCAGACACTCACTATCAGCTTCTGGTAAGCGTTTCGCGCCTTTTGTGGATGGTCCGCGGAGACACAGAGTCGTTCCAATCGTTTAGTGGTGAGGTCGTATCGGTCTCTCTCGAAGACATCGAGTCGGGGGCCGTTTCGGCTTTGTCAGTCCAGTTGCGCCGCCCGGAGAGGGTCGGTCTTCATTTGCTCGGAGCCGGCAGGATCCTCCAATCCGGTGATGTCGCGGTCGCAGCCGGGCCAGAGGGCCGATGGACGTTCCCTCTCGGCCAGTACCTCCAAACGGCCGCGGGCTCCGAACTGGCGCGACTCGAATTCCGCCTTGATGCTGGCCCCTTCCAACAAAAGGTGGTCAATCTCGTCGCGTCTTACCTCGCTTCGAGTGTGACCGTTGAAAGCGATGTTGATTCTGACGACGATTCGGCCCTCTGTGAGGTGTCCTGGACAGAAGAACGCACATTCAGAAACCGCGAGATCCGCCTCTGGTCTCAACACCGTCCCTGGGTGCCCCCAATCCAATCGCGAGTACCCGATGGCGCAGAGTGCCGCCACTTGATGGCGTTTGAGGCACCGGCCGGGCCGTACCTGGTCGAAGTTGGGATTGCTGACGACTGGATCCAGCCGGAACGGCCAACAGGAAGCGAAGAAACGGTTGTCCGGGCCGAGCTTGGACGTCTGATGGACGCAGCGACACACCTACGATCCCTCGATGTCAGCAGTCCAATCGCTGCTCTTGAGTTGATCGTCGCCGGAAAGGCCTACGCCCTCGACCTCGACCAGGTGTCCCTCTCTGCAGTTTTCAGCCCTCTCTGCCAGACCGTTGCTGCGCTAACGAAGAGCCAAGACGGGTTAGCAGAGATCACCGGAGCGGTATTTCCGATGCTGATGGAAGTCGGCTTCAGGGGGTCGGGCGATTTCGCTCACTGGCTCCCATCCGAAGGCGAGTCATCGATGTCGCCGGCCGATCTTCGTCGCTTCGTCATCAGTGTCCTTCCCGAGCTCCTGTCATTCGCCGACCTTCCCGAGGGGCGGATACTCGATCGGGTATGGGAAACATCGGTGGTGGCCGGAGCGGCCATTGACCCCCCGGCGACTGAGGCTTCTAGTTCTTCTGACCGCTGGTACCGCTTTACCGGTTGGGACCCCTCGACTGGGGAACGACTTGAGAGCGCAGCCTCTCCCGAGGTGACGTTGGCGGAGCTCTCCCAGGAGCGGCTGCTACGGCTCGCAACGGTCCTACGGCCCGACCAAGTCAAACCGCTGCTGCACGGTGGATATCAGGAGGCCGCCTTTGAACTCCTGGCAAAATCCTGGCCTAGACGGGAGGAGCTCCATCGTTGGCGGTCCGCCCACAACGGACTCAACGAGCACCGGGTTCGTTCCAGCGACATAATCACCATTTTTCTCGATAGGCTTGCCCCCGAGCCTGTAGCGCCCGCCTGGTGCAGCTTCTTCCAGGATCTGTTGTGCTGCGCCCTACACCTGACCGGCGGATTGGAGACCCGCTCCTGGGCCACCGGAGCGCTCTGGCAAGCAGACCCGCTCTCCCCGTCTCTGGTTGACTGGGCGCTGTTAAGCGCGATTGTGCTGAGGTCTGACCACTATGTCGCCACCTACAACCCTTGATCCTCTCGCCGCAGGCGAAGCAATCAAGGACGCATTCCTCCAATATCTGGAGACGACGCATGAACCGCGCGACCCGGCTCTCCGGGCCGAGTTCAAGGCGGCGCTGACCGACCGGTTCCGGCTGTCCCGAGGCCCCTTCCTTCAAGCCGCCGCGCCCTACCAAGCATCGGTGTCGATCAATGACCTCGTTACCGACGGGGTTCTCAGCGATGAGTTTGATCGACTACCCAGTGATGTCTTCCCCGCTGATCGACCGCTGTACACCCACCAAGACCGGGCAATCAGAAAGATGACAGCGGGACGAAATCTGATCGTTGCCACCGGTACCGGTTCTGGCAAGACCGAATGTTTCCTGTTCCCGATCCTGAATCACCTCCTAGCCGAATCTGCGGCTAGAACGCTCAGCAGTCCCGGGGTGCGGGCCATGCTGCTTTACCCGATGAATGCCCTCGCCAATGATCAGATGAAGCGCTTCCGGTCCATCCTGGAAGCATTCCCTGAGGTGACATTTGGCCGGTTTATCGGTGACACGGAGGACAGGTACTCAAACGCTCTAGCGAAGTATCGAACCCAGCTGAACAACGAACCGCTCCCCAACGAACGGATCTCCAGGGAAGAGATGCGCGATGGGCCACCGCACATCTTGTTGACCAACTACGCAATGCTTGAATACCTCCTGCTCCGACCAGAGGACACAAGCCTGTTCGACGGGCCCACTGGCCGGCACTGGAAGTTCATTGTTCTGGACGAGGTGCACGTCTATAACGGTGCTCGAGGCGCAGAGATAGCGATGCTCCTCCGTCGGGTACGGGATCGGGTAATCGCCTCGAAGCCTGGCTCCATCTCATTCGTGGGAACCTCAGCGACCCTTGGGAGCGGCGAGAGCGACGTCAAACACGTAGCCGAGTACGCCTCAGAGTTGTTTGGCGAACCAGTCGAATACATGCCTGGCGATACGTCCCGCCAGGACGTGGTGTTGCCCGCAGTGGATCCACTTGTGCACGGCGAAGCCACATGGTCACTCGATGAATCCCGAGTAGAGGACCTCCACCGGTGCTTTGTGGCCGGCGACCCAACGGAAAATCTCGACTCTTTGATCCCCGACTCAGCGTTTGCCAATGGCGAGCGGCCCAGCGCCCTTTCTGATTACCTCTGGACAGCACTTTCTAGAGAGTCCCACGTCGTCCAGCTTCAGGAGCGTCTAGAACGAGGGTCAGTAGAGGTTGAAGCGGTAGCAAGAGAGCTCTTTAGCTCCCCGGCGCCGGTTACCAAGCTGACACTTCTGGTCGACCTGTGTCTAAAGGCGACACCGTCTGGCTCTGATGCGCCACTCATACCTGCCAAGTACCACTTCATGCTTCGTGCTCTGGAAGGCGCATTTCTCTGTCTGTCGTCGGCTCACCCGGCTGGCCAACCCAAGTTTGAACTCAACCGGCATGTGCAGTGCCCGTCTTGCCGGTCGGCCGGTTTTGATTCACAGATGTTTGAGTATGCGCTCTGTCGGTCGTGCGGCGCCTCCTACCTCGTCGGGAATCTGGCGTCCGACGCCGATGATGGCTCCGAAACGCTGAAGCAGCCCAACCCCTACGAAACGGAGCTCCACTACCTGCTCATCGACCCGGGCCTTGAGGACGGGGACGAAGACGAAGACGAAGACGCTTTGGTGAGGGACACCGAAGTTGAGATGGACCGGGACGTTCGGAGCCTTTGTACAAAATGCGGTGATCTCACTGAAGGCAGTGAAGGCGGCTGTGGTTGCGGCTCAGGGCCGCGGATCTCCATCGAGGTGGCTCATCCGACGGCCCCTGATTCGCCTCTACGGAAATGCCTCGCTTGTTCGAGCCGTTCCACAACGGGGGTCGTCCGCCGATTCCTCACCGGACAGGATCGCCCACAGACAGTGCTAGCCACCGCTCTCTACCAGCAGCTACCAGGAGCCACTGGGCCTGAGGCAGCCCACCAGGTAGGGGAGGGTCGCAAGCTCATTTCGTTCTCAGATTCCCGACAGGACGCGGCATTCTTCGCCCCGTACCTTGAACGCACCTATTCCCGGTCGGTGCAACGCCGTCTGATTTGGAACGAGCTTGAAGGGCTGCCCGATGACGAAGGGGTTCCCAGGTTCGATGACTTGGTCCCACTGATTAGACGCACTGCAGAAGAGTCACTGGTGTTGGACCCAGACGATGACATGGCCAATACCACCGAGGTACGTACCTGGCTGATGCGCGAAATCCTGGGTGTTGACCGGCGCGAGAGCCTCGACGGTGTGGGCCTAGCGGAAATTACCGTTGGCATTCCTCGCCAGGTGGAAGCACCACGGCCATTACTGGAGCTGGGCCTTAACGCTGATGAGTGCATGGATCTGGTCCGAGTGCTTCTTGACACGGTACGTCGTCAAGCGGCGGTGTACCTGCCAGACGGAGTCGACATTCAGGACCCGGTGTTTGCGCCACGCAATGCCTTAGCCAGCCTCCGTTTTGAAGGACGCGACTACCAGATCTTGTCGTGGAAGCCTGGGAGAGGCGTGAACGGTCGTCTCGACTATCTCAACAAGGTCTTTGCCGAGCGCGGTATTGACGCTGAGCCGAGTCAGGTGCTCAGCGACATTTGGAATCGTTGGTTAACAGAGCCAAGAAGTCCATGGAGGAAGGTGTTAAAGGATTCACCTGGAGGACGGAGGAGGGGCATAACCTTCGCCCTCAGGCCAGACTGGATCCAGTTCATCAAACATGGTCCTGACCATCCCGCCTACCGCTGTGACCGGTGCCGACGCATTTGGTGGCGGTCAGTGTCGGCCATATGCCCCTCTTACCGTTGTGAAGGCCGGCTAGGAGTAGTCGAGTCCGACGAACTGACGAAGAACTACTACCGGCGTCTGTACACCGGACTCCAACCGATTGGCCTGAAGGTTGAAGAACACACCGGCCAGCTCAGCTCCGATCACGCTGCTGATCTCCAACAAAAGTTCTTGGACGGGGACATCAATGCGCTGAGCTGCTCAACGACCTTTGAACTTGGCGTAGATGTAGGCGAGGTCCAGGCAATCCTGATGCGCAACGTTCCACCGTCACCTGCGAACTACGTTCAGCGAGCGGGCAGGGCAGGCCGACGGTTGGGGTCAACGGCGCTTGTCGTCACGTTCGCTCAGCGTCGTAACCATGATCTTCAGTACTTCGAAGACCCAAGGAGGATGATCGACGGGATCATCGCGTCACCGATCATCTCTTTGGAGAACCCCCAAATTGTGCGAAGGCATCTCCACGCCGTTGCATTCGCGGCCTACGAACGTGAACACGTTGAACAGGGCGGTGAGCCTCACCGGGATGTTGCCTCGTTCTTTACGGCCGTTGGAGCCGATGGCGAAGCGGCAGTCGACCAATTTGTGGCATGGCTGCGAGGACACCCCGAAGAACTTGGGTCCGCTCTCCTAAGAATTACACCCCAGTCACTAGTAGGAGAGCTCGGGGTCGATGACTGGTCGTGGGTCGATGCGCTTGTCGAAGAAAACGAGCAGCGAGAGAACCACGGATGGCTTACCCGAGCCCGCAACGAAGTGCGCAGCGATATCTCCGACATCTCTGACCAGATCCATTGGTTGCAAGGCAAGGCACAACAACACGTGGCAAAGAACGAGGACAGAAGAGCGGCACAAATGAACCGGAGGGTTAACGCGGTGCTTCGGGTCAGGGACACCCTCACCGGTCGGCGATTGCTGGACTTCTTGGCTCAGCGTGTCGTTCTACCGAAATATGGATTCCCGGTCGACGTGGCCGTTCTTGAGGTCAGCCGTTCAGGCGATTTTGAATCCTCGCAAGTCGATCTTTCCCGAGATCTACAGCTCGCGATCACTGACTATGCGCCTGGCTCTCGGACCGTAGCCAACAAGCTGCTTTGGGAATCTGCTGGACTCAAGATCCCGACAGGAAAGGCCCTACTCGAATACAAATGGTCCGTCTGTTCGAACTGTGACGCCTTCATGGCGATGCGTGGCATTGATGATGTGCCGTGCGCCGTGTGTGGTTCCAGCGAAACGGAGAAGTCAGGGACCTTTCTTCAGCCCATCTTCGGGTTCATCGGGAAGAAGTGCGACGAGAAGCCCGGGGAGTCGAGACCCCAGCGCACCGTCTTCTCGCAATCCCATTTCAGCGACTACGCAGGTACTGCACCGGACTTCGACGAGTTGGCCCTCGGTGAGCAGACGGTTCGGATTCGCTTCAGCCGACAGGGGTTGATCACTGTGTTGACTCGCGGCCGCGGGTTCAACGTTTGCCTTAGTTGTGGCTTTGCAACACCGCAGCCGCGGCGACGCCCCGGTGCTCGAAACGATCTGGCTCCACACGAGCGGCCGCCCGGTAGCCGAGGGGAATGCAGTTCGATGCTCGTCCATCGAGAGCTCGGCCACCAGTACCTCACCGATGTAGTTGAGCTCGATATTCCAGCGGCCAGAGAATGGAGTGCTGCCTGGAGCACCCTCTATGCGCTCCTTGCTGCAACCCCATCGATCGGGATCGCTACCGGTGATGTGGACGGAACACTGCGATCTACTGGCCCTGGTAGAGCGCCGTCCCTGATCGTCTTTGACACCGTTCCGGGAGGTGCCGGGCACGTGAGACGGTTCGTTGCCCGACTCGAGGAGCTCACCAGTGCCGCCCTCAGGCTGGTCCGGGATTGTGAATGCGGAGAAGACACAAGCTGCTACGCATGTCTTCGCTCATACTCCAACCAATCACGACACGACGAACTCGCCCGAAGCGCGGCCACCCAAATCCTGGAGCCGCTCGTTCGGCCGACGTCTACGTGTTCTGCTTGAACACCTCGCGGCCTGCGACGCCGGACAAGGTCGAGGATCCGGACGAGTGGAAGTTCTGGGTCGTCCCGACTGCGGTGCTCAACAACGAGCTCGACGGGCAGAAGACGATCGGCGAACAGAGATTGGCCCGCCTTGCCGAATCGGTCTCCTGGCACGAGATCAAGGCCTCGGTGGAAGCCTGCCGGCCATGATGAAGACTCAGAACAGCAAGAAAAGACATGCCTGACTGCCATACCGGGGTGTTCGCCTTCGAGGGGGACTGGTACGAGGACCTCAGGGACAAGGATTCGGTCCGCCCAACCCACGAAACCCTGCGCGACGTGAGGCTGGTCGATTTCATCCACCGGAGGATCGGCACTACTGAAGAGTTGAAGTACTACGTAGATAAGTGGTTGGGAGGAGAGAGCGCGGAGAACTACGACGATTACCTGATCGGCTACTTCGCTTTCCACGGAGAACAAGGCCTTGTCTCGCCCGGCGGCGGAGACGTCTCGCTTGACCAAATCTCCAGCTGGATCAAGGGCAGGGCGCAAGGCCGCACCCTCTACTTTGGCAGTTGCTCAATGCTCGATCTCGAAACCAAAGAGATCAAGAGTTTCCTCAGATCGACAAAGGCCAGGGCGGTTGTCGGTTTCACCAAGGACGTGGGTTGGCTTGAATCGGCCGCATACGACCTCATACTCCTCGATGCTCTGGCCTACCGCCACCGACGACCGCACACTGCCGACAACTACCTGCAAAGCCCAAAACGACCACACTTCAAGGCATTCGCTAAGGAACTAGGCCTGAAGATCATCACACCCTCGTCTAAATCGTGAACCCTGTGAAGGCTCCCCCACTTATCGGGTGAAGCCTCCGGTCAGAGTCCCATCAGACCCCAGTCGTCACAAGGCACCGGCAGAACTGCGAACACGCCCCCCCATCG
>Ga0187833_10003745_pt1 | contig 15187 bp, 20 predicted proteins | sample ETNtaG_37_FD_167968 | JGI IMG/M metagenome (GOLD analysis project Ga0187833, IMG submission 167968) | Marine microbial and viral communities from oxygen minimum zone, Eastern Pacific Ocean - ETNP2014_SV_400_PacBio MetaG (Illumina Assembly) | ecosystem: Environmental > Aquatic > Marine > Hypoxic...
AACCACCGTCCAGTCCGCCAACATCTACTTCTACAGCACAGACGGCCGCCTCTACTGGAACTCGTCGTCCGAACGAAGCAAGACCGACATCGAGGACGTTGAGGATGCCTACGCCGACAAGGTGCTGGACCTGCGGCCGGTCTGGTTCCGTTCCACATGCCGTGACGACCGGAAGGACTGGGGGCATTGGGGCCTCATCGCAGAGGAAGTTGACCTTGTCGATCAGCGTCTCGTTTCTTATGGGCCGATCCCACGGGTTGACGATGACGGCGACGAGATCACCGACGACGACGGCGTGACGCTGAACGAACTAGACGACGACGGCGAAAATGTGCTACGCCCCGAGAACGTCCAGTACGACCGGATCATCCCGCTGCTCATCAACATCATCAAGCGTCAGGATGCTCGGCTGGAAGCACTGGAGAGCGCATGAGCCACGACCGACGGACCGTTCGCATCGCTCTGCCATCCTCGTTGGCTGCTCTAACCAAACTGGTGGGCGCGGTCACCGCGCTGCTGGTCGCGCTGACGGGTCTATGGCTCGCGGTCATGGGCGACGACGCGCCGCCAGCCCCGCTCGGCGTAACCGTCGTCCTCGACTCGCCGGAGGCGTTCGCCCACTTCATAGAAAACCACCCGTCGAACGGGTAGGTCGGACATCCCCTGATGCCCTGAGCAGTTCAAGAAAGGTGCGGTTGGCACGGGCGGCTGGTATAAACTTACCATCGACACGGTATGAGACTACTACCCCCAACGCACGTGGCTGGATAGCCCCAGCCTAAGGCCCACGTACAGGTGGTACACTAGATGTGTACACCACGAGTCCCTAGAAAGGCAAATCAGTGGACAACGAGAATATCCAACTCAACCCCCAGACCGTCATCAACGAACTTCAGAACCGTCTGAATGCGTTGCAGGGCGAGAACGTGGTCTTGGCAGCCATGCTCACGGAACTGCGTTCCTCTCTGGAGGTTCCAGATGTCGAGGAGCCCGACGAGGATGGCGTACCCGAGTAACGTAAACGATCCGAAGGCGGAGGCAGCCGATCTGGCTGCGTCTACTATGAATGAAACTGCGGTGGCACGCGAGCAAATAACGCAGGGCATGCTGCAATCGGGACAAGAGGCCCCCCTAGGGTACTTTCCTCCGGTAACGAATGTAGCCAGTACCAGAGTGAGGGCATTCCGTTATGTCCCTGACGATCCCTCCTCACCGGGCAATGGCTCAGGCACCATCTTCGTGGAGTTCATCAAGAACAGGGATAGGTACGCTTACCCCCATGTTCCTTTCGGAACCTACGTAAACTTCCAGAGAGAAGGCGTGTCTAAAGGAAAGTTCATCAACGCAGCACTGAACTCCTATCCCTACCGTAAGGCCGTCGGTAACGATCTCGATTTCTTTAGTTGGTAGCACTCAAGATGTACAAAGTCTTAGGGTACACACCACTGGTGGTGGGTCTGCTGATCCCCCCTATCCTCTTCTTTCTACACGGGTGGGTCCTGCTGGGTGGCCTAGGGGTACTGCTACTGTGTGCGTGGTTGGTGTTCAGGGACACGCTGGACTTGGTGCAGGGGGTCGGCCGGGTGTACTGGCTGACCCGACAAACCACGGCCCGCCTGTTCCGTATGAGGCTGGCTTACATGAGGGAGACCGACTACCCGTGGCGTACCGGCAAGGGTCTTCAACTTGTGGTGCCTTACCGCACCTTCCAAATAGGTATTTGTACACCGTCTGAACATTACACGGTGGAGGACGGCCTGCTACATTCTCTGGCTGCTCGTACTCTGCCCGCCAAACCAAAGGACATCAGAGAATGGCTATGAGGTTTTGGCGTAGTGAGCGGTCCCACGCAGTGGGTACCTTGGAGCGTCCCTCCCGGGTCGCTGGTCTACCCACTACGCAACTCAAGGAATGGTTGGACGTTGAGATCATGAACCTCGGGTCCACCTACGATCAATGGCGCTACCACGGTATCGGGGGCGATGAGTTCACGGCCCGTCTGGAGGCCCTTTCCATGATGTGGGATGAACTTCGTGAGCGTGACGAATGAGCACTGACATCCTAGAACAAGATGTGCTAACTGAGTACGACTACGTACCCGATATTGAGATCGAACTTGATGAGGCGTCCACTGAGTTCGTGGCCGAACTCTGTACGAAACTAGTAGCGTTCACAGAGGAGTTCTGCGCTGTTGAGTTCTTTCCCTATCAGGTACCCATTGCTTACCGGTTCATTGAGTCGGTTGTGGTCGGTGACGGTGAAGAACTAACGCTTATCGCCACCCGTCAGAGCGGTAAGTCAGAGGTACTATCGAACGTAATTGCGTCAATGATGGTGATTCTACCTAAACTGGCGAAGGTCTACCCCCTGTGGCTGTCCAAGTTCTCTAAGGGCTTCTGGTGCGGGGTGTTCGCTCCAACCGAGGATCAGGCCGACACGGTGTTCAGCCGGATCGTTTCCCGCCTCACAAGCGACCACGCTATGAGTTTCCTACTCGACCCGGAGATTGACGACAAGGCCACGTCTGGTGGAGCACGTGGTAAGGGTAAGATCGTCACACTCAAGAACGCCGGGTCCCTCTGTCGGATGCAGACATGCAACCCCAAGGCCAAGATCGAGTCCAAGACGTACCACTTCGCCGTCGTGGATGAGGCACAGGGCGCCGATGAGTTCGTGATCGCCAAGTCGATCAAGCCCATGCTCGCCTTCAACAACGGGACCATCGTCTTGACGGGCACGGCTACCCGCACTAAGTCGTACTTCTATAAGATGATCCAGTACAACAAGAGGCGTGAGGCAAACAAGGTTAGGGGCCAGCGCACGCCCCACTTTGAGTACGACTGGCGGGTAGCCGCCAAGTACAACACCAACTACGGGAAGTTCATCGCCAAAGAGAAGGTCCGCATCGGTGAAGACTCCGATGAGTTCCAGATGTCCTACTGCAACAAGTGGATTCTGGAGAAGGGCATGTTCGTCACCGAGGAGCGTCTGGAGAGGCTCTACGATGCGTCCATGCCCATGGTGCCGGAATGGTGGCGCACGCCCATCGTCATTGGCATCGACGTTGCCCGGACCACGGACTCTACGGTGGCGACTGCTGTGTGGGTGGACTGGGACCACCCTGACGGCTTGGGGTTCTTTGAGCACCGTATCCTGAACTGGTTGGAGATACACGACACGGACTGGGAGGCCCAGTACTTCAAGATCGTGGACTTCGTCCGTAACTATGACGTTCTGCGTGTAGGTATCGACGCTCAGGGAGTTGGCGGAGCGGTGGCAGAACGCTTGGCGCTCCTGCTTCCTGATATGGAGGTGCTCGCCCTGTCCTCGGACGCCAAAGCACAGAACGAGAGGTGGGTACACCTAACAGAGTTGATACAGCGTAACCAACTGATCGTTCCGGGGCACTCCAAGGCCCGCCGCACGAGGCGTTGGAAGAAGTTCAACCAGCAAATGCTCGATCTGGAACGAATCAATCGAGGACCGTATCTCCTTGCAGAGGCACCAGACGAGAGGGGCGCCTTCGATGACTACCCCGACAGTCTGGCGCTGGCCTGCACCCTGACAGTGCATGACATTATGCCTACGGTCACCGTAGCGGAGAACCCCTTCTTCAATTAGTGGTATTATAGAAGCAAGGCACCTACCCGTAATCCCCGGAGGATTTCATGGCTAACGTAGTAAACCCGACAGTTGCACCGGCCCCTCAGTTTCCTGAGGTCGCTGGCAACGTCTTCGAGCGTACCCTCGGACCGGACATCCCCGGTGAGCGTGGTCCTCTTCGCTTTGAAGAAGGCATCGCAACCGACACTGATGTCCCCACGGACTTCGCAATCGGATCGTACGTGGATGGATCGTCCGCACCCGGCCGAATGAACCACAACAACCCGGCTATGTTCTACAAGCCAGCCGAGGTCACGATGAGGGAGAGGGCCCACGTTGGCTCTGCCTCATGGATTGAGGCCCCCTCGGTCCTTGGTGAGTTCGTGCAGGGAGTTGTCGCAGGCGACGGCATGCCCACGTTTGAGCGTTCCTTCAACTCGGGCGCACACATGAACCGTCCCAGCGCCGTTCGCGTCAACGACTAATCCTTTCCTGAGATAGGGAAGGACAGTGGCGCCTAAACGACCTCGTATTAGTAGGTCCGACGCCGCACCTGTTCAGTGGGAAGATTTACCACGGGATACGCGGGCCAAGACTCGTGCCGCCTTTACTGAACTTGGTAAGACTGCAAGCAGTAGAGTAGACAAGTCCCTTGCTGGCTTTGATAAAATTGCTACAGAGTCTGACTCTGAACAGCAACGTGACAAGGCTCGACGGGGTGCCACTAGTCTGCGTGAATACGCTCGTGTCATAAAAGACATTCCCATAACGCTACAGCGAGCGGCTAATCGTAGAACAGCCTTCTTTGGTGACGCCGTTGCTGGGGCGGTGGACTCTGGGGCCAGTAATCCACGAGGATGGGGATGGTACTACGATCATCGTGAAGGGGTTGATCTGGCAGCCCCCAACGTGTCTCCTGAGATTAGGTCTGCTGCGTCTGCTGGAATGAGCCCACAGGCTGATCCAAAGTCAGGAGAACTACCTGACTTAAAGCGCGTCCACGACGCCCTCCAAGACCCATATGCCGTGAGGACAGTTAAACCCGGTAACTCTCCTGATCGTAAGAAGGCAATGGAAGCAGCCGGAGTAGTAGGTGGTCAGGAACTCAAGGTTTCGGAGGCCACTACACAAGAGTTAGTCACTACCGATATAGGTAAGGGCGTGATGCAGAACTTGGGACGTGGCATCGGGGCTATCCGTGGAGAGTTGTCTCCCGAGGAGGTCAATCGGGCACCTAAAACCAAGACTTATCAGGCCGCTATTCACGATGCTGTCCCGTTTACCGACGTTTCTGTACCGCTTGATAAACTTCGGGCGGGAGAGGTTCGGGCGGGAGAGGGCTGGACACCAGAACGACTAGACTACATGCAGATAGGCTCTCACGTTGTTCACGGAGACCCCAATCAAGGTATGTTCCTGTTTAGCAAGTCGTCCCCGGGACCTTTATCTAAGCATAGTATGATGTCCGCCGAGCGTTCTTCACCGCAAGATACATGGATGGAGGCCATTTCTACCGGACAGGATATGTCTATAGAACTCTCGGAGGGGTCCCTACTTAAGCAGCCACCGTCACCTGCGAAGAGGGTGATTGACAAAGGGGCTCCTTTGGACGCTTCTACACTACGTTCTGGTCCTTTGGGGATTACGGTAGCCGAGGTTGGCAAAACAGGTGTAACTCCAGAGGATGTGAGGCACGCATTCCATGACAAAGCAACTCGTGTGGCCTCCGAGAAGTATGGGCGGGTGTCCCATAACCAGTTTGGGGAAGACATCTTCATTCCTTCTGTAGCCATGCAGGAGACGACGTGGAATGAGGCCCGGGCCGTGGCTGGAGCAGACGCTGCCTTCAATGCGGAGATGGAGCAAAAGGCCAAAGCCAATAAGACCAAGCCTCCAACCCAGAAGGCTCTTCGAGAGGAAGAGCGGGCTAATCCCCGACTGTTCAGCGTGGAGCCCGGGGGTATGACAGCGGGGGAAAACACTAGGGCCGTCCAAGAAGACCAAGAGCGTCGCCGGAAGGACAAGGCCACGGATGACTGAAGCATGGGCCCTAGTAGTGGCGGCAGTCGTCACCGGGGTGTTCGGGTTGTTCGGGGTCTTTATCCGTAACTTCCGCCACGAGAACCAACGAGACCATGCCGTGGTAGCGGACAAACTCACCGGCATGTCCCGTGACCTTGATGCCATTAAAGCCTCGGTGGACAGTAACGGCGCGAAACTGGACGACCACTTGGAGTGGCACAAGACCCCCAAGCGGGATGCCCGCAAGAAGGCCGCAGCGAAGAAGGCCACAGCGAAGAAGTGATGTGTCCCCCGCAGGGGACAAAGATGGTGTAGTATACGTAACACGAGAAGGGGTATGTGATTAGGAGGATGATTCGGTGAAGGTCACACTGGTTGAAGCCTTGGAGACCCCACTGCGGGACCCCTCCCCTAGGCAGTGCCTCTATGAGAGGATGCGCGGGGAGTTGTTGGAGGAGGAAAGGGAGGCCCTTGATCGGGCCTTGGACAAAGTCCGCACTGACCCGAACAACGGTCAGAGGAAGGTCTACTCCACAGCGTGGTTGGCGAGCGTGCTGACGAGTCAGGGCCACCCCCTGTCGTCGGCAACCATACAGCGGCACTTGAGGAACTCGTGCAGTTGTCGAAGCCGGGGCGACTCAGATGAGTAGCACCAGTTCACTGTCAGAGAAACTCGACAACGGACCTCCTAAGCACGCCCTTGGCAAACTGGCCTCTCTGCTGAAGAGACACGAGATCGACATTGAGAACATTGGGGACATTAAGAAGGTGTCCCTGTATCAGTCACTAACAAAGGACGCCGAAGGTGAAGCGCATGTCCATGATCTCGTTGGTATCCAGATTTCTCCGGCGTGGGAAAGCGGCCCGGAGTGGCCGGTCATCCAACCCGGGCCCGCCATCAAACTTCCCAAGAGTGCTGCCACCAAGAAGGCGTCGGCGCTAAAGACCTGCGTGGTTCTACCCGATATGCAGATCGGGTACTTCCGCAACAAGGAGGGAGAGTTGGAGCCGACTCATGATGAAACCTCCATCTCGTTGTCTCTGGCAATCACCAAAGACATTAACCCCGACCTAGTCGTATTGGTTGGCGACAATCTGGACCTCCCAGAGTTGGGAAAGTACCGGCTGTCCCCGGCCTTCCAGCAGACCACTCAGGCTGCGGTGGACCGGGCCACGGAGGTGTGTGCTCAACTGCGGGCGGCTGCTCCCGGTGCTGAGATCAAGTGGCTGGCAGGCAACCATGAAGAGCGACTGACCAACTTCATGCTGGACAACGCCGCTGCGGCCTTCGGTATCCGTGCCGGTAAGCGCCCCGACAGTTGGCCCGTCCTGAGTGTTCCCAACCTCTGCCGTCTGGACGACTTCAACGTGGAGTACCTCGCCGGGTACCCCGCCTCGTGTGTCTGGATCAATGAGCACCTGAAGGTCATCCACGGGGACCTCGTCAGGTCAGGGGCAAGCACGGCCTATGCCTACCTGAAGCGGGAGAAGGTGTCCGTTCTTTATGGTCACATTCATCGCCGGGAGTGGGCCGAGCAGACGCGAGAAGACTACGACGGTCCACGTACGGTGATGGCTGCTTCTCCGGGGTGCCTTGCCCGCATTGACGGTGCGGTGCCCTCGACCAAGGGCGGCACTGACCTTGACGGCCGACCCCTCACGCGGCACGAGAACTGGCAACAGGGACTCGCCGTCGTCCAATATGAAGAGGGTGACGGAAAGTTTAACGTGGAGATGGTTACTATCCGAGACGGATGGTCACTATATCGGGGCAAGGAATACTCCCAGTAGGGTATAATGTAGATGGTCCCCTACACGGGGGATCTTCCCCATTTCCTATCAAGGAAGAGACATATGTTCAACCGAGACCTACTCGAAAGAACTGCTGCTACGTTCGCTCAGGCCGCTATCGGTGCCGTTGGTACCAACAGCGTCATGGACTTGGGCGTTGATCAGTGGAAGATGGTTTTGGCGGCTGGCGTTTCTGCTGCTTTGGCTGTCGTCAAGGGCGCCATCGCCACGAAGTGTGGTACAAGGGGCACCGCCTCACTGGCGGACTGACCCGGAGTCGCCATTGTTGTATGATGGTGTATACTAGAAATAGGAAGACACTCTTGAACAGGGCTCTATACATCTATGGCTGTTGATTTCTGGTCCCCGTCCTATCGGGCATCGGCTAGCGACCTCACCGTTGCTATATCCCCCCTTGGCCTTGTTGAACTGGCCGATGAAGAGTTTGAGGTCCACGGCCCACGACTGAACCGGTACTCGGCAGCGTGGGCGTGGTACCTCGGTCACCACTGGGCATACCGTCGTGAGTTCGGTGAGTCCCAGTTCTATCTGAACTACGTCCGCACCATGTCGGACTACATCACGAACTTCTGCTTCGGTAAAGGCGTGCAGTTCAGGACCCCTGAGCAGAACAACGCCATCATCCCGCACCTCTTGAACAAGGTGTGGGGACAGCACAACAACAAGGAGCACACCCTCTGGGAGATGGGCCAGTTGGCCTCTGTCACCGGGGACTGCTTCGTTAAGGTCGCCTATGAGGAGCCCTACGTGGACCCCATCGGCATCCCCATTGCTGGCAAGATTCGCATCCTGCCCCTGAACCCGGCGCACTGCTTCCCCGAATACCATCCTCACGACCGTAACCGATTGTTGCGGTTTAAGTTGAAGTACCGGTTCTGGGGTACGGCCTCAGAGGGTACCCGTCAGGTGTATACGTTCACAGAAATCCTCACGGATGAAACTGTTGAGCAGTACATCAACGATGAGTTGGTGGACACCTACCCCAATGCCATCGGTCACGTACCCGTGGTACACATTCCCAACACCACGATTTCGTCTTCCCCGTGGGGGCAGAGCGACATCTGGGACATCATCCCGCTCAACCGAGAGTTGAACGAGAAGATGGCTGAAGTCTCGGACATCATCAACTACCACGCCGCTCCCGTGACCATCATCACCGGGGCCAAGGCTAGTCAGTTGGAGAGGGGTCCGAAGAAGGTTTGGGCTGGGCTGCCCAAGGACAGTAATGTGTTCAACCTAGAGTCCCGGGGTGAAATGGCCGGTGCGCTTGAATACATACAGCATATAAAGCGCACAATGCATGAGGTTACTGGCGTACCCGAGACAGCCCTTGGACAGACCCAGCCCATTTCCAATACCAGCGGAGTGGCATTGGCTATTCAGTACCAGCCGATGATGAACCGCTATACCATGAAGAAGGTTCACTTTACCAAGGGCCTTGAGCGCGTCAACGAACTGGTAATCCGAACGGCAGCGATCTTTCAACCAGAGTTGCTGCTATACGACGCATCTGTGTCGGAGTATCCCGAGAAGGATAACGCCATTGAGTTGGACCCGACCGACCCCTTGACCTACCAGACCACTGTCCACTGGCCCGATCCGCTGCCTGTGGATGTGCTTATCGCACTCAACGAGATTCAGGCCAAACTGCAACTCGGTCTGGAGTCCAAGCGTGGCGCACTCAAGATTCTCGGGGAAGAGTTCCCGAACGAGAAGATGGCCGAGGTCTTCGAGGAACAGATGGACGATGCCCTCGACTCTGGGACGCTCCAGATGTTCGACGCTCAAGTCCAGCAAGCGATCTTTGCCGCCACCGGTATGCTGCCCCCCGAGGGAGCAGAGCCACCGGGTGGTGGAGGAACTGATGAGAATGGGGAGCAAGTCTTCCCCAGTCCCATGGTGACCGGCGCAGATGCCGGTCTGTTAGACAAGTTGATTCAGCGGGCATACGGCGCCCGGTTCGCCCAGCGCCGTGTACCTTCAGAGGACCTCTAAGCAGTAGCATTATTAACGGCAGTATTCGCCAAACCAATTAAGGAGCAATAACAATGGCAGAAGCACCCAAGGCCGCAGTAGTACCCGACACGGTCACTGTTCCCACAGAGTCGGAAACGGCAGAGACTGGATTTGAGGTGGGCGTAGAAGAGTCCGCCACTGGTCGAGTATTCACCGAGGAAGACGTGGAGCGCATTCGTACGCAGGAGAAGGACAAACTCTACAAGCGTCTTGAAGACTCCGATGGAAGAGTCAAGTCGTTGGAGGGCAAGTTGTCTGTCCTAGTTGACGAGAACGCTGAGGCTAAGACACTGGCCGATAAGTTGGCTCAGATCGAGGCCGATGCCCTCAAGCAGAGGGAAGAAGAAGAACTCAGTGCGAAGGAACTGATCGCTCGTCGTGAGACGGAGTTCAACGAAAAGATCAACACCGTGGAAGCGGAATGGAAGGAGCGCCTGTCCAAGATCGAAGAAGAGCGCGAAACACAGGATGCGATGCTGGAGAAGGAGCGCCGTCTGCGCGAACTCAATGAGTATCTCATTCGTACAATGCAACAGGAGGAGGAGTTCATCATTCCTGAACTCCGTGATCTCGTCTCCGGTAGCACAGAAGAGGAGATCAACATATCTATTGCGGTACTTAAGGACCGTAGTAGTGCTATACTGGAATCAATCCAGCAGTCTGCTAATAGCGGGCTGAGGGGGTCGCCGGTAACGGCTCCCCCTGTTGGGCCAATGGAAACTCAAGCGGACCACCAAACATTGTCGGCGGAAGACATCCGCAATATGCCGATGGATCAATACATGCAAATGCGAGACAGGCTCCTCAAGGCGCGGCCTTCACAAAGCCGCTTTTAGACAACACATCACCTATAGTCCCCTAACGGAGGAACCCAACCATGGCCCTGCCAGCCCCATCGGGTGGCTCGATCACGACGGCGGCTGACCAGTCGTCTCTGACCGGCTACTCATCTGATACGGCGCTGACTCCGGCGATCCAGACTATCTGGAGCAAGGAAATCTTGTTTCAGGCTATGCCTGTGCTTCGCTTCGAGCAGTTCGCTGTCAAAAAGACGGAACTCGGTGTCATGCCGGGTCTCACCGTCAACTTCATGCGCTACACCAACCTCACGGTTGACCAGAGTACTGGTGCGACCCTGACGGAAGGTACCCGTATGGAGCCCACGGCCCTCTCGGCCAGCCAGATTCAGATCACGGTCTCAGAGCGTGGTCAGGCGATCTCGGTCACCGAGTTGCTGCTCAACGCTTCGTTCGATGACGTTATGGCGTCGTCGTCCCGTCTCCTTGGCCGTCATATGGCCCAGTCGATGGACATCGAAGCACGCAACACCTTGTACAAGGCGGGTGTCCCGTTCGGTGGTGGTTCCGCTACCGCTCCGTCGGTCACCTTCGGTAGGACCAAGCAGTCTGGTGATCGCACCACGGTCTCGCCGTACGATGGCGGCACTATCGGTACGGTGGATGCACCGGGCTACCTCTCACCCACGACCATCAAGGATGCGGTTGAGACGCTTGCTGGGGAGAACATCCCTCGCATTGGCGACACCTACGTGTGCTTCGTTCACCCGTCGCAGAGCCGCTCACTGCGTGACTGGCCCGAGTTCATTGAGGTCACGAAGTACGCCGCACCCGGCAACTTCATGCTCGGTGAGATCGGTCGCCTGTACGACGTGGTCTTCATTGAGACCACTCAGGTCACACAGGGTCTGACAACCCCCCTTGAAGCGATCACCGCGTTGGATGCAAACTCCAGCGTTTCCGGTGTTCAGCCGAAAGATACCGCTTACAACGCCATCATGATTGGTGACAACGCTTTCGGTCAGGCCATCGCCTTGCCGGTTGAGTTGCGCGATGGTGGCGTGATCGACTTCGGTCGTGAGCATGGTCTCGCTTGGTACGCAATCTGGGGCTTCGGGGTCATCACCTCTGAGTCGCGGGTCGTTATCAACACCCTCGGCGGCGCAATCGCTTAGTAGCGATAACGCTCTGCTATAGTTGTGGGGGGCTGGGTCCTACGTGGCCCGCCCCCCCACTACTCACATATAAGTCTATCGGAAAGGCACGGAACATAACATGGCTGAAGCAACTGAAGTAGCACCAAAGAAAGCACAGGCCAAGAAGGCCCCGGTCGAGGAAGTTGAGGTTGCGGAGGACGCTATCGTAGTGTCCCCTGAGACCACTCGCGGTCGTGTCAAGGGCACGTGGCGTATGAACTTCGCTGGGACCACATGGAACTTCGTAGACGGAAGTACCTACGACTTGCCCAAGGACCTGTACGACTATCTCCGAGGTCACGGGAACATCTACGACACTCTTGCATGAGGTAGCACATGGCCTACACAGTACCTAACCGGCCAGACACCTCTGCTGCTGACCTAGCCGAACCCGACAAGGGTGACTTCCAGTCACTAGGTAACCGTAAGTCAGGAGTACTGAGTGGGGGAGTAGTCACCCGCTCGGCGTCCAACACCCTGTCGGTCACGGCTGTGACCGGGTATCTGGCCGGAGAATACTTTAGTGTCTCTGGGCCCAACTCTCTCGACATAGTCGCCCCGACCTCCGGCTCTTCAAAGTTTGTATTGGCGCTGGTCAGGAAGGTGGGTTCTACTTTCACCGTCGTCTCCCAGTCCACCGGGGGAGAAAGCGCCACAAACGCTGTCTATCCCGCACTGGACGATGCAACGGAACTGCTTCTGGCGGTGGCCTACTATCCGGCGAGTGCCACGGACATAGCGTCCTCCGGCATCGTGGATAAGCGTTCCTTCATCCTGCCTCAGGCCAACCCGACAGCGGTTTCGTCCGCACCCGGTGCGGCAGTAGGGGCTATCGGGGAGATCAGGGTCGATTCAAGTCTTGCTTCCCCATCGAATGCTGACGGGCAGTCCAATGTCTGGATCAAGACAGCCGCAGACACGTGGACCAACCTCGCTGAGTACTCTACCACCATTGCCGCCGGAGGCAGCGACGGCGATCCGGCTACCATAGCGATTACTGGCACTGTAACAGGGGACGCAGGTACGCAAGCGACAGTTGAGAATACTAACACTCCCACTGAGGCCATCCTGAAGTTTACGATCCCGAGGGGTGCGGACGGCGAGGATGGTCAGCCCGGCTACACCACATCGTGGAACCTACAGGCCAACTCCGGGGACACTGCATCTATAGTTGCGGATTCGATAGTGAACTTCACTGGTGATGGGGACACCACTGTTTCTCGCTCTGATAACACCATTACCATTACATCCACGCCCACTACTTCTAGTTATTCCTTCAAGGTCGCTGATAGTGCCTTCGACAACCCTCTCGGCACAGTTGGTAATGATGGTGTGCTGATGATTTACGGGGGCAACGACATAGCGGTTACCCGTAACGGTACCTACTTCACGATTGATTATGACGGTCCTTCGCCCACTCCCTACTACTTCAACGTCGCCGCTGCTTACGGGGATTCGTTGACTCGTGTAGATAGCGGTGAGGCACTGGTCATCTATGGTGGCAACGACATTTCGGTTGACCGTAACGGTGCCTACTTCACGATTAACTGGGACGGAGCGGGTTCGTACTTGCCATTGGCGGCTGGCATGAATTATCCTCTGTCGGGCGGCCTCATGTCGCAGCATGTCTACCCGCACACCCATGACCAGTTCCAACTTGGCACGCTGTCCCGTCGGTACACGACGGCATATCTGGTGAGTGCCCCCGATGTGTCATCGGACCTGCGGTTGAAAGAGGAGATCACCGAGTCACCGGGTCTAGGTTTGGTGAACAGCCTCAAGCCCCTGTCCTACCGCCTGAAGGCCACCCCTGACAAGAAGCACTGGGGCTTTGGGGCTCAGGATGTCTATAAGGTATGTGGCCCGGACTCTGCTGTCGTGAGCGTATCTGATGAGGGTCCTCAAGGAATCGCCTACACTGAACTGATGGCCCCGATGGTGAAAGCCATTCAGGAACTGTCTGAACGGCTGGAGGCCATTGAGAATGGCTGACCTGCCGCAGCCCGATAGTACCTATTCTAACGTCCACGTTACATTGGTCCGTCGGTTCATGCCCGCCCGCTTGAGGGCTACGTACCCTGCGTTGAATCAGCCCGGGCAGGACTCGGTGCCCGGCGCAGACTCTGCCCAATAGTAGTAAACTGTTTGTATGGCAGCGCAGACAGACATCGAGACCACCGCAAGGAACTACTTGCGTGACTTCCCCCGGTTCTTCCAGTTGGACTTCGACGCCCTAGGCCGCACCTTCGACCTCGGCCACCTGAATGTCGATTCCACTAAACTCTGGGTAGCAACCTATGTCAGCGGTACAACAACGGAACTTACTAGCAGTCAGTATTCTCTTGACGATAGGAACGGTCTTCTGCGCTTGGGTGCTACTCAGGCGTCAGGTACGAAACTTCTTATAGAGGGCTACTACTTCGAGTGGCTCCTCCCTGCTGACCTGACCTTCTATGCCACGCTGGCCCTCAACCAGCACCTCCACAATCTGAACATGGACAAGGAGCAGTTGTCTTCGGTGGTCAAGGACGTTATCGGCATCGACGCCATGATCGAGGCCCTCTGGGGCCTGATGACGGAGTACAGCCGGGACATCGACATCACCACCTCTGAGGCCGTCCACATCCCCGCCAGCCAGCGGTTCCGCATGGTGCAGCAACTCCTCCAGTACTGGACCACGGAGTACGAGAAGAAGGCCCGGGCCCTCAACATCGGTCTGGACCGCATCGAGGTCTTCAACCTGAGGCGCACCTCCCGCACCACCAACCGGCTGGTTCCGGTCCAGAAGTCCCGTGAACTGGGCGACTACGGACCGATTGAGCGTATCTACTCACCGCTTGACGATGGTCAGATCGTCATCGCTGAGGAGGACGACGATCTCCGTGACGATGTGTTCATTGACACCGATCCCCCGGAAGGCTACGTATCAGGCATTAGGTACCTCTAATGACTGACGTGCGTAGAGAAATTGAGCACGTGTGGGATAACTACCGCAGGTACCACCACTCTACCGGGGAAACAATCATCTGGTACGAGTTACAGCCGTTCGGCAGCACAGCGGGTACGGACAGCCTCTACGACGATGTGTACGACGAGGGTCTACAGTCCACTGGGGGCCTGCGTTATCAGACCGGTGTGATCATCCCTGTCGTGCAGATTCAGGAGACAGAGGACACCAAGAGGGCCATGGCCGACGGCCGTCACCCACTCCAGAACGCCAACGGGGTTGCGTCCGTCAAGGACATGCGTGACGCTGGCATCAGTGACGTTAGCGAGTACCGCAAGCACCTGAACGATATGTTCTTCTACGATGGCCGGTACTACTCCATCTCCTCCTACAGGGTACGTGGTAGGGGTAGAGATGATGTTATTATCACCTTCGAGGGTATAGAGAAGTACCTCGATCAGGAGTTCGCCTTCGACCCCGGGCCCACCGCTGTAGCCGTCAACGACTACGCTTGGCCCGCTGCGTTCCCGACATGACGCCACGCCCAGTGCATTACGGGACGGGTCTCCCGGGGTTATCCCACGGGGACCCGGAGGAACTAAGGCGCCAAGGCTTAGACCCGGAGGCGCTTCTGCCCGATCATGCGCCCATGGCAAATGAGTTGATGAGCGAGGAGATAGGCATAACCTTCCACCCCTCGTCAGACTGGGAGGAGACACCCCCGGCTGAACGAGGGGGTGTTAACAGGAGGTATTCCTCTGAGCAGTTTGGGGACTGGGAGGTGCCCCGTACGG
>Ga0187833_10003747_pt1 | contig 15184 bp, 13 predicted proteins | sample ETNtaG_37_FD_167968 | JGI IMG/M metagenome (GOLD analysis project Ga0187833, IMG submission 167968) | Marine microbial and viral communities from oxygen minimum zone, Eastern Pacific Ocean - ETNP2014_SV_400_PacBio MetaG (Illumina Assembly) | ecosystem: Environmental > Aquatic > Marine > Hypoxic...
AGCCGTCGAGATTTTTTCAATAGGTTCCTGTATTATCCTCGTTTTAAATCCACTATACATTTCTCCCAGGGATGGAATACCTTCTCTTACACCCTCAAAATCAGCCAAGGCCAATTTTTCCGCAATTGCAGGCCCCCCCATTAAAAAATAATAACCAAAAGCAAGGAATATAAAAACTTCTGCCAGCCTATTATCAGATTTCTCCCAGACATAAATATTAGTTGCCATAAATAAAAAAGGAAAACCGACAATAATTTCAACTGCTCCCAGGGGAATCAATCCAGCTGAATATAACCATTGAAGTATTGAAAAAAGATATAAATCTAAAAATATAAATGTCAATAAAATCTTATTCGATTTAATTACATCTTTCTGGTCTCTAAGATAGAAAAACCAAAGAAACAAAATAAAAAACATATGAATCAATGCCATTCCATTAAACTTAAATACTAGGCCAGTAGTAATCATTAAGACAACCAGAAGCACAACATTCGAAAATATAGCCCCTGGACTTTTATTTCTGCTAACTAACAAGAAAAATATAGCCCACACACCAACAATATACCCGAATGATAGAATGGTCTTAAATAATCCAAAAGCATCTACACCAGTTATATAAAATCCTTTATAATCAACAATAATGTCAAATATGAATAATAAGAATGAAATAATAACAAAGATAGTAGCGCCAGATTTGGTCCTTTTATGTATGCTTTCTCCGGCAGAAGCAAGCTTACCCATAAGACCGCCACCTGTGCCAAATACCTGATTCTTTACAGCTATGGCTTTCCCTTTAGATTCTCCCCAGCCAAATCTAGCAGTAGTGTTAGCATATCCTCTCTGCTGTCCACTAGGCTTAGTCTTATAGCTACTCCAGCTCGGCATCTTCTACCCCCGGAGTTACAATCGTCCCAACCTCCCTATAAACACCATCTTTTTTTACCTAATAAAAACTATACAGAATTCTTTCCAAACCACCTCTTTTTTTATCTTTCTTCTACGTCTATCCTTATCTCAATAATATCAAGTCTTGTTCTTGGTTCTATTTCAACAAAATTATTTCCTTCTTCTATGAAATTAGGATCATCACCATCATTTAGTGTTTTTGTAAATATCTTATCTTCAGTATCAATCGAGGACAATCTGTCATTTATGTTCAGATCCGCTCTTTTATTCCTGTCGTCATCAATAAACTCAATTGTCAAAACAATATCCACATCACCATTTTCAATATCATCAATTAAACTTTGATTAACCTCAAAAAAGTAAACATTTGTTTTTACTTCTTTTTCCACAAATTCCACTTTTATTTGTTCGACACTATAGCTGCCGGCATTAGTCCTGAAAATTACCTTGTTTTCTCCAGCATCTAAAATACCTATAGGTATTGGCTGCCTGTAAGAGTCTTCACATACAGGAACAGCTGAAAATACGTTCCTGCTATTGACAGAAATATCCAAAACACCTACTTTTGCCTCGCTCTTGCAGTACGGAACAAACCTTAAGTCAGCCCTTTCTATATTGTACAGTTCAGTTGTCGTTAATGTAAATACATTCCTGCTCTCCTGTTTGCTCCGATCAGTTATATCCCCTATCACCTTTATGTCATCAAGGTTGTATTCATTTGTTTTCCAGAACCCAAATCCAACAGAAGAAACACTAAACTCAAGCGTATTCATATCCAAAAGTAAATTTCTGTTTAATCTTATTGGAGCAACAGTCTCTCCGGAGATATCATTCTCATATACAACTTCATTATTCAGTTCAATTGTTAAAATACCTTCATGCTTCTTGGCTTTAAAAGTTAAAATAACATTATCTGTATTTCCCAGGTCATCTATGCCAAAGCTCACAGTCCTGCTTTTATCATCAAACCAGCCATTCCTTACTATAATCGGATTTATTCTTTCAAGTTCTTTTGCATCTGTCTGTTCAAACAAAAATATATTTGGAACAGTCTTGTCTATCACACCTTCAACAGTGGTAAGTTTCCCGGGAAATTCTCTTAGCAGCATGTCCTCATCATCTCCTCCAGATGAGCTGCTGGAGGTTTTACTTACGCTTTTATTCTCGAGCAATGCTTCTCTCTCAGATTCCGGAAGAAACAATATATACAGAATAATCAATCCGGCAATAACAGCTACCAAAACCGCAGCATTAGTACCACCTTGAGCTTTTCTCAAAAATTATCACCTTTTATGTTTATGCACAAAAATATCAATTTTCGGCACACCGGAAATGCCTTCCATTTCCCAGTATACTAGAAATTCTATTAACTCTTTAGAGTTATTGAATTTCTATTATACCTACTTTTGTGTAAAAAATGAATAGCTTAATATTTAAATGTATCGAAATTATTTATAATTTCAGATATTTATACTGGAAAACTTTGTTTTCAGCTGTTTAAATGTTTTGATTAATATAGTCAAAAAATAGTTAAAATTTAATAAAAACAATATAAAAATAGAATATATATCCAAAAAAACAAAAAACAAAATGAAAATAATACATTCTGACCTTAAAAAAGGAGAAATCAAAGTAAAAGTTGAAAATCTGGATGATTTATGGTACCTCAACCAGATAATAGAAAAAAACGATCTTGTTAAAGGCAAGACTCTTAGAAAGATAAAGATAGGAGAAGAAACACAAAGAAAGCAAAAAACAGTAAAAAAACCGGTCTTTCTGCTCCTGCAAGTAACACAAGTTGAGTTTAGCAAAACCTCCAATATTCTAAGAATTTCCGGACTGGTAAAAGAAGGTCCTGAAGATGTACCTTTAGATTCTCATCATACATTCAATATCGAAGAAAATTCCATTATAGCAGTAATAAAGCAAAAATGGCTCAAATTCCAAATAAACAAAATAAAAGAAGCATCCAAAGAAGCCACAGCCAAAATATTAATCTGCGTGCATGACCGAGAAGAAGCGTATTTTGCATTAATGAAAAAATACGGTTACCAGGTTCTAACAAACATCAAAGGCAATGTAACAAAAAAAGCAGATGTAAAGCATGTGGAAAGTAATTTTTACAGAGAAGTCATTAAACAGCTGGAAGAATATGACAAAAGATACGCCTTAAGTAAAATAATCCTCGCAAGCCCTGCTTTCTGGAAAGAAGAATTAATGAAAGAGCTTAAAGATGAAAATATAAAAGAAAAAATAATATTAGCAACATGTTCTTCTGTTACCGAGAACGCATTCAACGAAGTTCTAAAAAGACCTGAAACAGAAAACGCATTAAAACAAGACCGTATCGCAAAAGAATTCAAGCATGTTGAAGAACTTTTTGCAGAAATATCAAAAAATAATCTGGCATCTTACGGCTTAAAAGAAACAAAAAACGCGGCTACATCCGGAGCCGTAAAAACATTGTTGATAACAGACAGCTTTATACAGAAAAAAAGAAATGAAGATAAATATGAAGCGATAGAAGAAACAATGAAAACAGTAGACAGTACAAAAGGAGACATAATCATAATAAGCTCGGATCACGAAGCAGGTAAAAAATTAGACGGTTTAGGTGGAATAGCTGCTATTTTAAGGTTTAAATTGAATTATTAGTCAGGCTGTGCCTCGTGAATTGCGAGCGAACTCGCTTCGCTCGTCGCGGGCGGTGGGTGGGAAGAATAACAAGATGATATTAACCAAAACTGCCCGTGAATTGCATGTGAGCAAAGCGAACATGTGGCTTTCAGGGACTTTTGACTTCAGTTCCGCTCTGGCACAGCCCATCATTAAACAAAAATTTTATATTCTAATAAAAAAGAGGGAACCAATATGCCTGAAAATTACATAACTTCAATTCTGAAAGAAAACCGTGTTTTCCACCCATCTAAAAATTTCAGCAAACAAGCCCATATAAAAACCACGAAAGAATACGAAACCCAATACAAGTATTCAATCAAAAATCCGGAAAAATTCTGGGCAGAAAAAGCAGAACAATTAGACTGGTTCAAAAAATGGAAAACAGTTTTAAGAAATGACAAAGGATTTTTCAAATGGTTTGAACATGGAAAATTAAATGTATCTTACAACTGCCTGGACAGAAACATAAAAAATAACAAAGACAAAATAGCACTAATCTGGGAGCCAGAATCAGGAAAGAATAAAACATACACTTATGGGCAATTATTGAAAGAAGTTTGCAGACTTGCTAATGTTTTGAAGAAATTAGGCGTTAAAAAAGGACATGTTGCGGAAATTTACCTTCCAATGATACCAGAACTTCCAATAGCCCTGCTTGCCTGCGCACGCATCGGTGTTATACACTCTGTTGTTTTTGGAGGCTACAGTTCTGACGCACTAAAAGACCGCATCCAGGATTTAAAAGCAGAACTATTGATAACAGCAGATGGAAGTTTTAGGAACGGAAAAATATATCCCTTAAAAGACAATGCTGATAATGCTGTCAAACAATGCCCAACAATCAAAAAAGTTATTGTTGTTAAAAGAGCCAAAAACAAAATCCATATGAAAAGAAACAGGGATTACTGGTTTCATGAATTAATTAATGAAAAAGGAATAAAAGATTCTTGCAAACCAGAGAGCATGGATTCAGAAGACCCATTGTTTATTCTACATACTAGTGGAACAACAGGAAAGCCAAAAGGAGTTTTACATACACAAGCAGGTTATTTACTTTACGTCTACCAGACTTTCAAATGGATTTTTGATATAAAAGACAATGATATTTATTTTTGCACAGCAGATATAGGCTGGATTACAGGACATAGCTACATAGTTTATGGACCATTAGCCAATGGAGCAACATCATTAATGTTCGAAGGCTCTCCAAAGTATCCAAAACCAGACAGATTCTGGAAGATTATTGATAAATATAAAGTAACAATTTTCTATACAGCCCCAACTGCAATAAGGGCATTGGCAAAAGAAGGTGACAACTGGCCAAAAAAATGCAGCCTAAGCAGCTTAAGATTATTAGGAACAGTCGGAGAGCCAATAAACCCGGAAGCATGGATATGGTATCACAATATTATTGGAAAGAAAAAATGCCCTATTGTTGACACATGGTGGCAGACAGAGACCGGAGGAATCTTAATAACACCTTTGCCAGGAGCAACCACCTTAAAGCCAGGCTCTGCAACCAAGCCATTTTTCGGAATAGAAGCAGGAATACTAAAAGAAGATGGCAAAAAAGCAAAAGTCAATGAAGGAGGCTATTTAGTTATCAAAAAACCCTGGCCAGGAATGCTCAGGACAGTCTGGAGAAACCCAAAAAAATACAAGGAGAAATATTTTGGAAAATTTCCTGGAATCTATCTTACAGGAGACAATGCAAAAATAGATGAAGATGGTTATTTCTGGATCATGGGCAGGACTGATGATGTTATAAAGGTAGCAGGCCATAGGATTGGAAGTGCAGAAGTAGAAAGCTCATTAGTAAGCCATAAAGCAGTTGCAGAAGCTGCCGTAGTTCCATACCCTCACGAAATAAAAGGGCAGTCAATTTATGCATTTATTATTTTAAAGAAAGGCAACAAAAAAAGCGAAGGCCTAAAAGACGAATTAAGAAAACACGTATCTAAGCATGTAGGCCCAATAGCAAAACCAGAAAAAATACAGTTTACAGATGATTTGCCAAAAACAAGGTCTGGAAAAATAATGCGAAGAATTCTAAAAGCAATTGCAGCAAATACTGAAGAATATGGCAATATAACTACCTTAGCAGACCCAAGTATTGTCAAAAAACTGGAAATAGAAAAAATAAAATAAAATCAAAACATCAATGATTTATCTATTACAAGTAATACCATAAAGACCTTTTCTTGATATCTCTACACAAACTTTATATATAAGTTCCATTTAAGATTTCTTAACTGCGTAGTTAAAATACAACGACCCTAAACATCAATGGTAGTACCAGGTCGGGGTAAAAAAACGTAACATATTAATAGTAGTATCAATTCATTTGTCCCCTTTTAATAAAAAAAAGGGGGGTAGGTTTCAATGATAGTAAAAGAAGAATTTCTGAGTAAACTAAGGAGATATTTCTCTCTAAATTTGTATGAAGTAAAAATATGGACAGCTCTGCTATCCAGAGGAGTTTCAACAGCAGGAGAGCTTTCAGATATAGCTAATGTACCAAGAAGCAGAAGTTATGATGTTCTCGAAAGCTTAGAAAAAAAAGGATTTGTTGTTATGAAACTAGGCAAACCAATAAAATATCTTGCAGTTCCGCCTAAAGAAGTTCTGGAAAGAGTCAAGAAAAATGTGAATGACGATGCAAAAGAGCAAATCACAAAGTTGGAAGACCTTAAGAAAACAGAAGTCATAGGCGAGCTAAATACATTGCATAGTCAGGGTATTGAATTAGTTGAGCCAGCTGATTTGTCAGGGTCATTAAAAGGCAGGCATAACTTATACAACCATCTTGAGCTTACAATAAGAAATGCAGAAGAGTCAGTATCAATAATGACTACAAGCCAAGGTCTGCTTAGAAAAATAGAAGGCTTTAAGCCAACGTTCGAGAAATTAAAGAAACGCGGTGTAAAAATAAGAATTGCTGCGCCATTGACAAAAGAAACAGCAGCTGCAGTAAAAGATATATCTGGAGTTGCAGAAGTAAAACATGTGGATACGAAAGCAAGATTCATAATTGTTGATGGAAAAGAAATCATCTTCATGATAATGGATGATTCCTCTGTGCATCCGACTTATGATGTTGGCATATGGGTCAATACTCCATTCTTTTCAAGCGCATTGGAAAATCTGTATGATATGGCATGGAAGAGCATGAATCCAGCAGCAGAAGTATCAAAAAAACGCTGATACTTCTTTTTATTTTTTTAATATTATTGTAGATTAAATGAAAAAATTTATCTATAAATTTTTAATCTGCAAGATTGGAAAATTGAAGTTTAAATTTGTGATTTTCCAATAAACAAAAAACTTATATAACTCTATAAACTCTGGTTCTAATTATCCAATAATAGTTTTAATTAACAAAATCAAATGAACAAAGAAAAGATTAAAGAATTTAAAAAAATAGCAAATGAAATTAGAAAGGAATCTATAATCATGACGCATAGGGCACAATCAGGACATCCTGGTGGTTCGCTATCAGAAGCAGATATCCTGTCAGCTTTGTATTTCTATAAACTACAAATAGATCCGAAAAAACCGGATTTGGAAAACAGAGACCGGTTTGTTTTAAGCAAAGGTCACGCTTCTCCTGCTTATTATGCTGCATTAGCAATGAAAGGATTCTTTGATAAAAAAAAGCTGGAAAGTTTCAGGAAGCTTGGAGGATTGCAAGGACATCCAGAGCTTAAGACACCTGGAGTTGATTTTGCAGGAGGTTCATTAGGCCAAGGAGTTTGTTTTGCAAACGGTCTTGCATTGGCTGGAAAGCTCGATAAGAAGAACTACAAAGTTTATGTTATGATTGGTGACGGAGAAAGCCAGGAAGGCTCTGTATGGGAAGCTGCAATGGCAGCCTCGCATCATAAGCTGGACAATTTAGTTGTAATACTAGATAATAATCAGGTACAGGAAACCGGAAAGACAAAAGATGTTATGAACATTAACCCAGCAGCAGACAAATGGAAGGCATTTGGTTTTGAAGTTTTTGATATTGACGGCCACAACATGGAAGAGATTGTTAATGCACTTGACAAAGCAGATAAAGTAAAAGAAAAACCGGTAATGATTGTAGCAAACACAATAAAGGGAAAAGGAATTTCATTTATGGAGTTAAATCACAAATTTCACGGAAAAGCCCCGGATGATGAACAATTCGAAAAAGCAATGAAAGAGTTGAGTAAAAATGACTGAGGCAAAAGCTACAAGACAAGGTTATGGAGATGGATTATTAGAAGTAGGTAAGTCCAATCCAAATGTAGTTGTTGTTGATGCCGATTTAGGTGACAGTACTAAAGCAGAAATTTTTGGAAAAGAATTCCCTGATAGGTATATTACTACAGGAATTGCAGAGCAAGACATGATTGGCATTGCAGCGGGCCTTGCTGTTTCTGGAAAAATACCTTTTGCAAGCACTTTCGCTATTTTTTCTGAAAGAGCTTTTGAATTTGTAAGGAACATAATCTCAAGAAACAAGATTAATGTAAAAATTGCAGGAAGCCATGCAGGAATACATACAGGAGAAGACGGAAAAAGCGCTCAAGCCATAGAAGACATTTCCATTTACAGAACATTGCCAAACATGATTGTTATACAGCCTTGCGATTATATAGAAGCAAAAAAAGCAGTTCATGTTCTCGCTGACTACAAAGGACCTTCTTATATGAGGTTATTAAGAAATCCTCTTCCGATAATCCACAACAATAATTATAAATTTAATATTGGCAAAGGAGAAATATTAAAAAAAGGAAAAGATGCAGTAATTTTTGCAACAGGAACAATGGTCCATGAGGCATTAGAAGCTGCAGAAACCCTAAAAAACGATAAAATAGATGTCTATGTTGTAAATATACATACAATAAAACCCATAGACCAAAAATTAATCATAGAACTGGCAAAAAAAACAAACTGTGTAATTACAGCAGAAGACCACAATATTATTGGAGGCCTAGGAAGCGCAGTTGCAGAAATTTTGTCAGAAAATTATCCATGCATAATGAAACGAATTGGTGTGGAAGACAGATACGGAGAATCTGGAAAATACGCAGAGCTTTACGATAAATATGGATTAAGTGCAAAGCATGTTGCAGAAAAAGTTAAAAAAATTATTAAACAGAAAAAATAAAACGATAATGGTGATGTTAAAATGAAGATATTTATTGATAGTGCAAATGTAGATGAAATTAAACAAGCAAATGACATAATTCCATTAGATGGAGTTACAACAAACCCTACTCTTATCATGAAAGAAGGCCGCGATTATGTAAAAACACTCAAAGAAATCACTAAAATTGTAAACGGCCCAATAAGCGCAGAGCCTATTTCTCTAGACGCAAAAAATATGATAAAAGAAGGAAAAGAATTTGCAAAACTCCACAAAAATATTGTAATTAAAGTTCCAATGACTCCGGAAGGAATGAAAGCCTGCAGAGCATTGACAAGTTCAGGAATTAAAGTAAATACAACATTAGTTTTCTCAGCTAATCAGGCATTACTGGCGGCAAAAGCAGGAACTTATCTTACAAGCCCATTTCTTGGAAGATTAGATGACATTGGTCAGAATGGAATGAATTTAATAAAAGAAATAAGGCAAATTTATGATAATTATGGATTTAAGAGCCAAATTCTTGCAGCAAGCATAAGAAGTACAGAGCATGTAAAAGAAGCAGCAATTATAGGCGCAGATATAGCCACAATACCATTTAAAGTTTACGAGCAAATGTTCAAGCATTCCCTAACAGACAAAGGGATAAATCAGTTTTTGGATGACTGGAGTAAGCTGCAGAAAGAATTGAAGAAGAAACAAGATAATCGCTAATTTAAATAGCAAAATTTTAAATATGCATATAATTCTAAATCTATTAATATGGAAATAGAAAAAATAATCTTGACTTTGCATGCTTATGAAAGAAAAGTGCTTCCTGCCTTAAAAGAAACTACATCTTTCGAGGAAATAACAAAAAAAACAGGATTGCAAAAAGTCGAAGTAATGAGGGCATTGCAATGGCTGCAAAATAAAAAATTAATAAGAATAAATAAGAGATTGCAGGAACAAGTAAGCCTCGATGAAAATGGCATAAAGTACAGGGCAAATGGTCTGCCAGAGAGAAAATTCTTAGAAGCAATCAAGGAAAACTCAACTTTAGAAGAATTAAGTAAAAAAACAAATTTAAGCAGGCAGGAACTGAGCATAAGCCTTGGAATGCTTAAGTCAAAATCCGCAATAGAAATAAAAAAAGAAAAAGGACTTATCATATCAATTACAGACATTGGCAAAGACATTCTAAAAAAAGGCTTCCCAGAAGAAGAATTCTTGAAAAAGAAATTCCCAATAAACTCTTCTGAATTAAAAGACCTGGACAAGCTTGCATTTGAAAATCTAAAGAAAAGAAACAGGATTGTAAAAGTAACTATTGTAAAAATAATAAATGCAGAACCTACAGAGACCGGGGAAAAAATAATTGAACATGGAATAAGCGGAAAAGAAATGCTGGATAGGTTGACACCAAAGGCATTAAAGTCAGGAGAATGGAAAACCAAGAAACTCAGAAGTTATGATGTGAAAATCAATGTCCCTAACATATCTGGAGGCAAACAACATTTCGTCAACCAGGCAATACAGTACATAAAAAGAATTTGGCTTGACTTGGGTTTTAAGGAAATGACCGGGAATCTTGTGCAAACATCTTTCTGGGACTTAGATGCATTGTTTGTTCCCCAGGATCACCCGGCAAGAGACATGCAGGATACTTTTTACATTAAAAATCCTAAATATGGCAAATTGCCCAAAGAACTTGTAAAAAATATAAAAGCTGCGCATGAAAATGGATTTACCACTGGAAGCAAAGGCTGGCAGTATAAATGGTCAGACGAAATAGCAAAAGAGAATTTGTTAAGGACTCATACAACTGTTTTGTCAGCTCAAACAATAGCAAAATTAAAGAAAGAAGATCTGCCAGCAAAGTTCTTTTCAGTAGGAAAAGTGTTCCGAAATGAAACCTTATCCTGGAAATCATTGTTTGAGTTCATACAGGTAGAAGGAATTGTTATTGACCCTAATGCAAACTTCAAAAATCTAAAAGGCTATCTAAAAGAATTCTTTGCAAAGATGGGATTCCCTGATGTAAGAATCAGGCCGGCACATTTCCCTTATACAGAGCCATCTGCAGAGGTAGACGTTTGGCACCCCATAAAAAAACAATGGGTAGAATTGGGTGGGTCCGGAATATTCCGCCCTGAAATGGTCAAGCCACTGATCGGGATAGAGGTTCCTGTGCTTGCATGGGGCCTCGGAATGGAAAGAACGATTATGGAATATTATAACATTAAGGATGCAAGAGATGTTTACAAGAATGACCTAAAACAGTTAAGAGAATCAAGGATCTGGATGAAATAAAAATGCCAACAATAAATATCAACAGAAATGTTTTTGAAAAACTGGTTGGAAAAAAACTCCCAATTGAAAAACTAAAGGATAGGATATCCATGTTAGGTACAGATCTGGAAAGCGTAGATGGAAATGAAATTGTCGTTGAAATATTCCCAAACCGGCCTGATATGCTTTCTGTACAGGGACTTGCACGCGCATTCTCCTCTTTTATAGGCAACAAAACAGGTCTAAGTCAGTATAAAGTTGAGCGTTCAAACGAAAAAATGATTGTTGAAAAGTCAGTAGCAGATGTAAGGCCGTACACAGCTTGCGCTATAGTGAAGGGTATGCATTTTGATGATGAGAAAATCAAGGAAGTGATAGATATACAGGAAAAACTGCACATAACTTATGGGAGGAACCGGAAAAAAGCAGCTATAGGAATTTACCCATTTGAAAAAATAAAAACTCCAATAAAATTCCTTGCTCAAAGCCCAAAAGATATAGTATTCCAGCCACTGGAATCAAATAAAGAGATGAATATGCTTGAGATTCTTGAGAAACATCCAGCTGGAAGAGCTTATGGACATCTGCTGAAAGGAATGAAGAAATTCCCTGTTTTTAGGGACGCAAATAACGAAGTTCTTTCGGTACCTCCAATAATCAATTCCAATAAGACCGGAAAGATAAACGAAGAAACAAAAGATGTATTTATAGAATGTTCGGGATTTGATTTCAATGTCTTAAGAAAATGCCTTAACATGATTGTTACATCATTATACGAGATGGGCGGGAAGGTTTATTCAATGGAACTAATATATGACAGCAAAAGATACACCACGCCGGATTTAAGACCGGAAGAAATGAAAGTAGAAATAAACTACATAAATAAATTACTGGGTTTGGGTCTAAAAGAAAGCGAGTTAAAAAAATTATTTGAGAGAATGGGCTACGGTTACAGGAGCAAAAAAGTCTTAATACCTTCTTATAGGGCAGATATAATCCACCAGGCAGATCTTGCAGAGGACATCGCAATAGCTTACGGATATGAAAATTTTGATTCAATAATACCTCATGTAGCGACAATTGCACAGGAAGACAAGTTTGAAATTTTCAAGAGCAAGATATCTTCCTTATTAGTGGGCCTCGATTTAATGGAAACCAGCACCTATAACCTCACCAACAAAGAATTCCAATGCAAAAAGATGAATACTCAGCTTCAATTAATCGAACTTGCAAACTCAATATCCTCTGATTATGATATGTTAAGGGCATGGGTATTGCCATCATTGATGGAAATATTAAGCGGCAATAAGCATCACGAATACCCACAAAAAATATTCACAATAGGAACAATTTTCAAAAAAGACAGCAGTTCAGATACAAACATTGGAGAAGACCAAAGGTTAGCTGTTGCAATAGCTTCTGAAAATACAGACTATACAGAAGTTAGGCAAATTCTTGATTATTTATTTAGGAGTATGGGATTAAAATACGAAATAGAAGAAGCAGAACACAGTTCATTTATTACTGGCAGAGTAGCAAGAGTAATTGTAAACGGAAGAAAAATAGCATATATTGGAGAAGTGAATCCAATTGTTCTGCAAAACTGGGAGTTAGAAGTCCCTGTAACTGCCTTTGAACTAAATCTGACAGAATTGTACAGATTTTTAAATTAAAAATTATTTTTTAACAGGTTTTGAGTCTTTCTTCTGAGCTTTTTTTGGTTCTTTGCCTTTTTCTTTTACAGGTTTCTTCTTTTCTTCCACTAACCCAGCCTTCTCTTCCAGACTTCCACCTGTTTTCTCTGCAGGTTTTTCTTCTCCTTTGCCCTTAACAGTTTCCTCTTTCTTCTTCTTGAATACATCCATCAATTTTCTCTTTTCTTCTTTCTGCTCTCTCAACTGTTCAGGAGTCTTCCTTTTTTTCCTTGGTCTTTCTGTTTTTTGCTTTGATTTTGTTTCCCTGACTTTTAACCCTAATTTCTCAAATTCTTTCTTAATATCTTCATGAGAAGCATTCTTTTTTATCTTAACAACATCTTTTAATGGCTCTATATGAAGAATATTGCATTTTCTACGCCTGGTTTCGCCGTCTATCAATAAAAATTTATCATCAAGAACATCCACAACAACGCATTTTAACCCAGCATCTCTGCCAGAAATTTTTACCGCTAATCTTCCAATCTCAATCATTTTTCCCTCCGATCTCTCAATACAGACTTTGTCACCATAAGCCCAAGAGATTTCTTTGTTATTTTTATTATGTAATTATTATTTTAAATATCTATTGCAATCTTGCCTTTTCCACAATCAAGGTCCTAGTACACTTACTGCACAAATTGCCCCCGTAAGGTCTTGTTGGTTTTTTCTTTGTCTTTGGCAGTTTATGCATCTTTAAAGGCCTTTCCCGTGGAATGCCCTTAAGCACATTGCCACAGCTACCGCACTTTGCATTTTTAGGTTTCCTTTCCTTGTAGTGCCTTCTAGTAGCTCCTCCAGGTACCTTTACCTGCAATCTTCTTAAAGTCCTTGATCTCTTATATGGTTCTGGCATTTTCAATTGGAAATAAAATCAGTTTATAAAGGTTTTTGTTAAAAACGATTAGAAATCTTTATATACATTTAGTAGTCCAATAAGTTTTGATACTATGAGAGCAAAATCACATAATTTTTTAAATAAAAGAGGTGTAAGTCCGTTAATAGCAACCGTTCTGCTTATCTCTTTTGCTGTTGCATTAGGCTCTGTGGTGTTGAATTGGGGCAGAAATTTAGATATCTCCAAGCCGGGAGACAAATGTACAGGAATTAGCATCAAAATACGAAACACAAATACCTATCAGGTATGTTACGCTGGTTCAGGACAAGAGGGTTATATTAATTTTATTATAGATAACAATGGAAATACAGACATGGATGGCCTGGGCATATGGATCACCGGAGAAAAAGGAACAAAACTACTGGATTTTAATGAACTTTCCATAAAACAAGGAGAACTTCTGGATGTTAAGGACAAATCTGTAAAATATGATTTCAGCACATACGGGGCCATAAAGAACATTCAGTTTTTCCCAAAAGTCGGAGTTAATGATGAACTGGAAATATGCGCAAGAAATTCTATAAAAGCAGACAACCTTGGAGCATGCTAATATAGAAGATTTCGTTGATCGGTTTACTTTTATTGTCCCTATTAATTTTATCCTACCGACGAAATCTGATTATGCACGAAAATCACAATAATCGATTAAAATAGTTATGATTTTCGGCATCCTGAAAATCTTTGATTTTCATGATTTGATAATTGCGCTGATTATTTTAGATGGGCGCAATTATCAATAGACCTTAATAATTTTTCTTACTAATATGCTGAAAACTATTGAGAATATTATGTAAGTTCCCAACCATCCAGGTTTCCAGAAACCAAAGTTAAGAAGCTTTTTTGGATTATTGTCAATTGATATTGATTTCACAACATCTTTTTTAACCGTCTTGACAGGTGTGATATATCTATTTTCTTTTGTAACCAAAACTTCCTTACTGTATGTTTTTCCATCAAAAATGTATTCAAGAAGATATTCTCCTGCATCTCCCTCCAAAACCCACTTAATCTCGCTATCTTTGACCTCTTTTATTCCATCACCGTTGATTATAATGCCATTTGGCACACTTAATTCTACTGAACCAGAAGTACCTTTCTCAAAAACAATTGTTGTTGTAAAATCTTGTCCTGGCAGTATTGGGTCATAAGCAAGATTAGCACTCATCCAGCTGAAAATAATAATTATTGGTACCATTGTATAAATCATGCTCCTAAAGGACTGCATCATATATTTCATATTTGTCTGCATGACTTGTTTCTGAACTTGCATAGCCTTTTCAGGTTCACTTTTCAGCTCTTTCGCTTCTTTTTGTAATTCCTTCATCTCTTCCTTAAGACGTTTCATTAGGTTCTGGTCTGTAGCAAATTTAGTGATTAAAGTTATGACTAACGCAATCAAAAAAGAAATCAGGATAATAGCCCACAAGCTGGGTAAATTAAGCAAAGGACCAAAAACAGGATTTAACAGATTCTCAAAAACCATTTAAACACCACCACCACCCATAAATTTTCTCATCATTGGATTCATATCCATCATATGCTGCTTGGATATCTCTTCATAAAGTTTATACACTATCATAACCGCTAATAAAATACCTGTACCAGAACTTAAAGACC
>Ga0187833_10003748_pt1 | contig 15184 bp, 13 predicted proteins | sample ETNtaG_37_FD_167968 | JGI IMG/M metagenome (GOLD analysis project Ga0187833, IMG submission 167968) | Marine microbial and viral communities from oxygen minimum zone, Eastern Pacific Ocean - ETNP2014_SV_400_PacBio MetaG (Illumina Assembly) | ecosystem: Environmental > Aquatic > Marine > Hypoxic...
ACAGCTTCTTTATCAGAATGATCAAAAGAACTTATTGCTCCGTCTTCAGCAATTTGTTTAGCAGACCAATATACTTTTGTTTCCAAAGACAGCGACTTCGGCGAACTCATTCCTGCACCCGGATACCAGCGCCTAATGGTAGCAATAGTGGCTGGTAAAAGTTTATATACATTCTCATAAATAGAATAAGGCGACGGAATATAATTATAGCGTAACATCAAAGCAAGAGCATTCCTGTCAATTTCTTTTTGGAAAAAGGGGAAAGCCGTAAGAGCTTTTAGCTCAGATCCAAAAACAATAAATTCACCCATTATGCTGTAATATAAAGGTTTAATACCTAATCGATCACGTACCAGATAAAGCACACCTTCGTTCCTGTCCCATAGCGCAAAGGCAAACATCCCAATAAATCGTTTCACAGCATTTTCAATACCCCACTCTGTAATTGCGGCGAGCATTACTTCCGTATCGGAATGACTTCGAAATATATGACCAGCGTTTACCAGGTCGTGGCGCATATACTTAAAATTATAAATCTCTCCATTGTAAGATATTACGTAACGGCCACATAGAGATTCCATAGGCTGATGACCACCGGAAGAAGTATCTATAATTGATAAACGCCGATGACCCAGCGCAATACCCGCTTTCTCATCCACCCAAACTCCACTATCATCAGGTCCACGTGACTTTAGAGTCTGTGACATACGACTGACATTCGTAATTAAATCATCTTTTTTAATATTATCTAATGTTATAAATCCGGCAATACCACACATAAGGCAGATCTCCAGGCACTTTCTTCATTAGTGCTGTTCTAGTAAATATTTGAACGTCTAGAAAGTTCAACCATAGTTTCCTCTCTAAAAAAGAGGGGAGATTGAAAGTCGCTCGCCGAGACGAGACGAACTCATTATCTTTTTAATAGAAAATGCCAATAGGGAAGTTGTTTTGAAACAATCACATTTGAAAACGTATCTTTCAATGTCATTATTTCTTCTCTTGTGAAACGCTGCTCAATTCTAGTAAAAAAACGGTCATAAACATCCTGACGAATCCTCTTTAATGTTTTACCATGATAGGATTCATAAAGAGGAATAAGGTGGGACATCCCAAGTGGACGTAATATTGAACCAAGAATAATAAATGGAAGGTAAATAAAAAGGGCTCCTGCCCAGCTAAAGAGATTTCTGAAATGGAAATTTCTTACTGGTGCTGTCCTCAAACGAAGCCTGGTTGCCAGCATTAATAGAACTCTAAAATAAAATGGTCGATTATCGAGAGCATAATATAGATATATTAATATTTGAGAAGTGTATTTTTTTAGAGATCTAACTTCTTCAAGAGCCGAGCATGGTAAATGGTGAAGGACCCCAAGAGAAAATAAAAAATCTACAAAGTCATCGCGAAACGGGAGACTTCTCAGGTCTCCCATAAAATACAAAATGTTTTCAGCATCCTTCAAATTATGACGAGCCACAAAAATAGCCTCTGAGAAATCTACCAAAATCAACTCTTTGCATTGGTCTTTTAAAAAATGGCCCCAACGCCCGATACCACACCCCAAATCACAAATTCTTTTGTTTTCCAGTTCGGATAAATTAATTAGATCAAAATACTGAGTAAATTCCTTTTCATGCTCAGGCATAATCTCAGAAAATTCCTGCCATTCCTCTCCAAAAGTAAATTGAATATCTTCAGCAAATCCCTGCTCAGAAGTAGGAATATTGCTCTTATCCACCTTGAGTCTCTTCGAAAGAGACTCTGGATACTGAGCCGGATCGAGGAGAATGATTACATCATCAATAATGGGATATTTCTTATCGTTTACCGTTAGACATTTCAATTCTACTTTTATATTTTCAGTCCCAAAGATATCCATCAAAATATCTAATTTATTTGAATAGTACATAGTGTCAATAAACTTGCTCTTCGTACAACTGCTCATACTTCTCAACAATCATTTGAATGGAAAAATGATCTTCAATTCGTTTCCTTGCTTTTTCTCCAAGGCCTCTCCTCTTTGCACTTCCCAATTCAATCATCTTTATCCATGCCTCGCACAAGGCTTCATGGTTTCGAGGTGGTACAACTATTCCAGAGTCTCCGACAAGCCAGGCAGAATCGCCTACATCAGTTACAACACATGGTACTCCACAAGACATCGCTTCCCCAATGACATTTGGAAACCCTTCTGCTACGGAAGAACAAGCGGCAATATCCAATGCAGCCGTAATCCGGTGTACATCCTGGCGTTCTCCCAGCAAAAATACTTTTCCACTAATCCCCAGCTTCTCTATGAACTGCTTTAAATGCCGGTTTAGCCAATCGACCTCTCGTCCGGCTAATAAGAAAAAAATCTCTCGTTTATTACTTAAAAGCTTTGCACCAGCTTTAAGGAAGCAGCGATGATCTTTTAAAGGATCAAAACGGCCTATAAGCCCTATGAGTATGGCCTCTTCAGGTATATTTAGCTCCAAACAAACACTTCTGCGACTTTTCACAGACGGTGTAAATAATTTCGTATCAAAACCATTTGGGATAATACAGCTTTTGTCTCTTCGATACCCCATTCTAATATGATCATCGGCTCCAGCTTTTGAGTTAAAAACAATCTTTTGCGGCAAAAATGATAATAACGAAAGAAGTTTTATAATAAATAGAATAGATCGCTTTGTTTCAGTTTTCGGAAGGGCCGTATATCGTATATTCCATAAAGTCGACAACCTATATGGCAGAAAAATAGATGCTATTTTGGCTACGATGTTGCCGTGGACCAGCCAACCTTGAATTATATCAGGATTTATTTCTCGTAAGATTTTTAACGATCTTATAAGCGCTGAAATCCTTAAAATTCCACCCATACCTCCAACATTATAAACCCTTATATTTTGAGATTCAAAGTCTTTACTCAAGCTCCCCTTCTCTTTCAAAGTAAAAACAATATTCTCAAATCGATCTGTTTTCATACGTGGCAACAACTTATAAAGCATCATTTCAGTACCACCAACATTGAGAGAAGCGATAATATGGACAATCTTTATTTTTTCTTTTCTTGCCAACGATAGAGTATTTTTTATTTTAATAGCAACAAAATGTCAATTGGCACAATCGCATAAAGGAAAAAGTCTGAAAGATGACGAAGGTATATAAGAGTTTGAGTCGAGGTTTCAATTTGCTTATAATAGATGGAGCCAAGATATAGGATGATAGTATTTATGTCACCTTAAAACATTGTTGCCTATAAAGGATAGCGGCCTGACTAGTATTCTTAATCTTATAATTGCTTTATGGGCTATTAATGTGGTGTTTCAAGTAGATAAACTTAATCTAAATACTATAACCGTATCTTTTTGCAATCTCATGAAGTTCGTTGTAAACATTAGATTCTAGCATATCAAAGGATATATTCTCATTTTTCTTCTTATTCTGAGTATGAATATTTTTATCAATTATATTCACATGGTAAGCTAAAACGTCCCTATCATATTCATAATTTACTTTACTTAACATAAAAGCGATTTTATTTTCATTCAAATCCTCTACTTTATACCTGTAGTATTCGAAGCCCTTTGAATTCGATTCAACCAACTTGTTCCATTCAATCCAAAACTTTGCCAAATAATTGACTTGTTTTCCGAGAGGTAAATTAAAAAAACCTTCAATAGTGTCAGCGTAAAAAGAAATATTCGTAAAATGTTTTCTTATCCTCAAGTAAACAAGCCCTTTGCGTTGTCTTGATTTTATATAGTCTAATGGATGTCTTATTTGATGAAAAACAATTGTTTTGCTGGGAAGATATTGTAAAAAAGGAGCTGCCTCCCAAGCTGCTTCACCATATGGTGGCATTTTCCATTTTAATTTTATTAAGCCTAATTTAGCTAAATAATACTTTATAATATGATAGTTGCCATATACATGATGGGGAAAATATTTTTCATGAGTACATTCTAAACCAATATTTGTTAACAAATGAGAGATATATCTTGTGCCTGATCGACCACATCCTGTAATAATAAATCTTTTAGTCAACTTAAAAGTTCTTTCTTGTTATGCCAAATTCAATTATCCGGATTAATTCCTTATAAATTCTGCAATTCCTATCCCTTGTTCTCCTTTTATACTATATAAAAGAAAAACCTTATCATGCTCTACGTATATATCAGGATCTCTTAATGCTCTTGTAGGTCCGGTTGCTCCGTATTTTGAAACCTTAGCTCTTAATTCAGAACCCTCCCATTTTTTTTCGGGAAAAAGTACTGTTATAGGTTCAGTAGGATTCCAATCCATCCAATCATCATTTAACACAATTTCGGAAAATAAAATTCGTTCTGGCTTTAAATTAACACATGAATAAAAAACCCAAAGGACATCGTTTTCCTCCGGCATTTTTCTTAGTAATACAGCGCAATGCCTCATTCCATCAATTAATTCATTGCCCCGTTCAAATTGAGTCTTACCATTTTTTGATCGAACTAAAATGCCATTTCTATTACCATTTTTAGCAATACCGTAATAATAATCCTTATGTTTAAAAACACGAAGATAAAATGGAGCCAAAATATGCCTCTGTCGATATTGACCGATTTGAGCTCTAAAATTGACTCCATTTCCTGATATGGCTAGAAATGAAGTTTGAGACTGGTCAGAATATATACCCGCTCCCTTCACTGATCCATGAAAATACATCCAAATCTCCTTTTCCACGTGGTTAATATGAACATCAGGAGACGCTATATGACCCTCAATGGAAGTATCACCAACATGTAGAGAACCTTTTTTGTAAATTGAATAAGGCCCTCCTATCTTATCCGAGTATGCCAATCGTATGTATTTATCATTATGATGTCCAAAGTATAAATAATATTTACCCAAAGGATTATTTACCCAATCAGGAACTTTTATCAAAGAGGGCCCATTAATGTTTAGACCTATTTCTCCTTCTAATCCAGGCATATTAGGCGTAATAATGGGATTTGTGTCAAGACGCCTAAAATAGCCACCTAATGTCTTTTTTATAAGTTCAATATGTTTTTCAGGTTGTCTCCACGTCCGTTCTAACTCGTTTTTAATAATAGCAAGAATGTTTTTTGCATTCATATACTCAGGTATTCTTTTAACTACACTTTTCAGTGTTCTACTGCTCATTATTAATATCAGTTTCTTTTGATTTTTAGCTTAGAAATTGAGAGAAATCGTTAATATTGACTTTCTTTCAAATCAGGATTTATTTGTCGAAATATATTTAATGATTTTATAAGTGCTGAAATCCTTAAAATTCTGCCTATACCTCCGACATTATAAACCATTATATTTTGTGATTCAAAGTCTTTACTCAAGCTCCCCTTCTCTTTCAAAGTAAAAACAATATTCTCAAATCTATCTTTTCTCATACGTGGCAACAACTTATAAAGCATCATTTCAGTTCCACCAACATTGAGAGCAGCAATAATATGAACAATTTTTATATTTTCCTTTCTTGCCAACGATAGCTTGTTTTTTATTTTAATAGCAACAGGTTTTTATCAAAATAGCTAATCGGGATTCCTTAATTACAAAACTCCATTAGAGGTCCTTAACTCATGTGTAGCGATTGCTCATTTAATTCACCACTAACTTTTCTTCGCCCAAATATCTCAAACTGTAATTTCCGTATAAATAGAGTCAAACCAGGGACTCCAAGTAAAACAATAATACCATAACCTGGTATATGGTGCCGTATTGCCGTTCCCCAATTAGCAGTTCCCAGCGCCCATACAAGCTCCATACCCAAAACAGCTATAAGCAAAAAGCCGTAACCGCTTCTGGCTTTACCTGAAGACCTCCGCCACGAGGATACAGCAAAGAACAAAAGTACAAAACGCAACATTGATTCAAGCAAGGCCCAGACATCCTTCACATTTTCAACCTGCCATGGAAAAGGAGCAAACATGTATTCTACAAATACCATTGGAACTGTGGTGACAATTCCAAGCACAGAAGACCTATCCAGTATAGAACTAAAATTCGTCCTGACATCTGTATATGCTAATAGAGTTTGACGCATGTTTTCTCCTGCTTTCAATGCTTCTCCAAGAGTCATAAACAATCCCATCTTTTGTGATGATATAATTACACAGACAACAAGCAATCCAGTAAACAAGAATCTTAAATGGCGCGACCAACGAACGCCCTTTTTACGGCCAAAAATACTCCAATATACGCTAATTACAACCAAATACACTGCATACCTTGCTAAACCATGATGCAGTAACGACATACAGGAAGCAGACATTAGCAAAAATGAAATATTCAGGATACACGGCCGTTTCCATAGTCTTATTGTACAATATACGGACAACAAGAAAAACAACGCCTGCCATGATTCGCGTAACGCCACGGACCTGAAAATTACCGCTGAAGGCAGCAAACCAAATAAAAGTATAATCCCAACACGAAAACGCCTCAGATCTAAATGATCTACCAATTTAACCAGCAGCACGCACGACAATACAAAAGCCAAAACCGACAATTCCTTACCAAATAAAAGTGATGCGCCAAAAGCACGGTAAAGTAAACCCAAGAAATGAGTATAATTTTTGCCCCCATTACTAGTAACAAAAGACCACTCTGGCTCAGGCAATGCAGCCAACTCAGCCCCCCTCAAATGAAATGTATACGCATCAGGAATATACACATTCAAAAACACCACAGCATGATGCAATACCAGGCAAAACCAGATTGCATAGACTAATTTGGTATCACTACGCACACGTTTCCACATCAGTACTATGCTAAAATTGAAGAGCACTAACAACCAACCAGCCCAATCTTGCATCATATTTAAGAACATCCCCCTTTTCCGAAAAAAGTCAAGAAATCAATCATTTCGCAATAAACCTAGAAACTTCTTGGATGTTTTTTGAATAAATATTTCACTATTGTATCGAGATACTATCCGCGCACGTGCCATTACTTTAATTGAATACGATTTATCATTCAAACGTTTCAGCATACTTCTCCATCCATCTGCCAGGGCCTGTGGATCTTTAGGAGGAACAACAATCCCTGTTTCCCCAACAATTATTGCTGAATCACCCACATCTGTAACCACACATGGCACACCACAAGCCATCGCCTCCCCAATCACATTTGGAAATCCTTCACCGTAAGAAGATGTTGATGTAACTATATCTAAGGCACTATACACCGCAAGGATATCACATCTTTCACCTGCCCATATAATAGAACTATTTAGTCCAAGTGTGCTGCACAAGAAATGGATTTCACTTTTGTAAGGCTCTTTACCATCACCAACACAGACAAAACGAACACTGCGTTCTTCTTGATTAAATATTTTCACTGCCCGTAAAAATATTGTATGATCTTTCATTGGATCAAGACGCCCCACCAGCCCGATCGTAATCGTCTCTTCATCAATTCCCCACTCATCCCGCAATCTAAAGCCTGAAGGATGTTCAGGCTTGAAACGATCGGTATCTATTCCGTTCGGCACAACCATCATACGGTTCGTACTGTAACCAATACTTCTGTGGAACTCTTTACCTGCAACCGAATTAGCAATTATTGCATTAGGAAATCGAGACAGAAAAATGCTCAATCTAAGGCTTAATCCCGCAAGCCAATCATATCGGCTGACATCCATATTCGAAGCTCGTACACCCCAGACGATTCGCTTCACACCCGCAATTCTCCCTGTAATCAAGCCTATTATATTTGCATCAGGAAGGAAAGAATAAAGGATATCAGTATTTAAAGCTTTCAGTAACTTCATAAACCTATAAACAAAACCTATAATGTCCCATCTGCCTGTCTTATTTAGTGAGACAATCATTACTTCCGGAATGTCATTTATCTCTTTTATCAAAACACCCTCACTATAAAAAAGACCAACAGTTACATCAAATTGAGCTTTTTCAATTCCTTTGACTAATTCAACTAATTGCCGCTCTGCACCCCCCATATTCAAGGAACGAATAAGAAAGAAAACTTGGGCTTTTTTCATGAATTGCGATAAAAGCTATCAACAGTATCAATTATTGTATTAATATCATTTTCTGAAAGTTTATAATACATTGGCAAACGTAAGAGTCTTTCACTTTCCCTTGTAGTCCATTTGTCTTTACCGGAAAATCTGCAGAAAACCTTACCAGCCTCAGAACTGTGTAAAGGTATATAATGAAAGGCACTACTAATACCTTTTTTTTTCAAATAATTCATTAGACTTACTCTTTCTTCAAAATCCTTTACCTTAATATAAAATATATGCCCGTTTTGTTTGCAATCATACGGCAGAAAGGGCAGTTCTATTATCCCCCTATCAGCTAAATCCTTTAAACCATTATAATAAATATTCCAACTCCTCGATCTGTCTTCATTAATCTCATCTGCAAGTTCAAGCTGAGCATACAAAAATGCAGCAGTCAGTTCATTAGGAATGTATGATGAACCTATGTCCACCCATGTATATTTATCTACTAGCCCCTTAATGAATTTATTACGGTTTGTTCCTTTCTCCCTTATTATTTCAGCTCTTTCTATAAATCTTTCATCATTTAGAATAATTAATCCACCTTCACCACAGGTATAATTCTTAGTTTCGTGAAAACTGTAGCATCCTATTTCTCCAATCGTACCTAAAGGTTTTTCCTTGTATGTGGACATCATTCCCTGTGCAGCATCTTCTACTACCAATAAATTATATCGACTTGCAATATTCTTAATTTCATCCATTTCACAAGAAACACCAGCATAATGAGATGGAACTATTGCTTTTGTTTTATCTGAAACGGCCTTTTCGATTAAATTTTCATCAATATTCATGGTATCCGGCCTGATATCCAAAAAGATGATTTTGGCACCTCTTAAAATGAAGGCATTAGCAGTTGATGCAAATGTATAAGATGGCATGATAACCTCATCCCCTTCCTTTATATCAGCAAGTATTGCGGCCATCTCAAGTGCATGAGTACAAGAGGGAAGGAGTAATGCCTTCTTACATCCAAGTCTTTTCTCGAACCAGGCAGTGCATTTGTTTATAAACTCACCATCACCAGAGAGTTTTTTATTAGTCAAGACGGTTTTAATATACCTTTCTTCATTGCCTGCGATTGCCGGTATGTTAAAAGGTATAACTCCTTTATAATTGCTTTTCACGAAATCGAACCGCAATAGATCTTACAACAAATCTTAATTTTCATTCTTATATTTATTATATTTAACAACTATATAAAAAAATGATTTTGCCATTTTCATATAATATATTAATTCCCCGAATGATCTAATTTTCATTATGCGATTAAGCACATACCTTGGAGACCATATATATGACTTAAGAATACTATTCCTCTTTTGCACCAACTCATCTGCATTAAAATTTACAACTCTCCAATTAGGTGGAGTGTCAGAGAATATTTGTAATTGATCATATTTAACATTGTTTAAAAACCCTAATTTTTTCATCTCATCATACTGCTCAGTTCCCGGATAGGGTGTTATGATTCCCAAGCCTAATATGTCAGGGCGAATGATTTTTATTAGCGACTCAGTCTGCTTGAAGTCATCCACCGTTTCATATATATCAGCACCAAGAATAAAATAGCCTTCAACTGTTGGGATTCCAGACTTGCGAGCACTTTCAAAGACAGTTATTGCCTTTTCTCTGGTAAAGCTCTTTCGAATGTTTTTTAACGTTTTATCTGAGCCAGACTCAATGCCAAAAGCCAGCTTCTTGCAACCGGTTTTTGCAAGAAGATTGAGTATTTCATTGTCAATTGAATTTATATGAGCGTTAACATGATAACCCTCTATCCCCATCCCAGGTAACGCACTTACCAACTCAGCAACCCTTTCTTTTTTTAGCGTGAAAGTCGAATCATTAAACACAATAAAGTTTGTGTCATATTTTTCCCTACATATCTCTATTTCTTTAAGAACGTTTTCAGGAGTCCTAAAACGAACACCTCTACCATGGGTGACCTCTACACCACAAAACGTACATGAATAAGGGCAACCTCTTGAAGAGTCTACCTCTAGAACATTCCATATTTTCCTTGATATGCCACGTACAGAATGTTTGTTTTTATATAGGCTTTGCGGTACTAGATCCCTATTTGGGAAAGGAAGCGAATTGACATCTGGCATTTCAGGACGGGCCGGTGCAAGCTTTATTCCACCATTCTCCCTATAAACAGTACCCTTTATTCCAAGTGGATAATTTTTCATTTCAAGTTCAGAAAGTATTTCTAGAATAGTTTCTTCACCCTCCTTTATAACACCTATATCAAAATTGGGAAACTCTCTTAACGTTTCTAAAGGCAGAGCAGAAACGTGGACACCCCCAACAATGATAAAAATATCCCTTTTTCCCTGCTTGGCGATAGTAGCCAATTGATGTCCAAAATATATAGCTGGAGTTACACACGAAATCCCTATAATTTCAGGATCAAATTTATTAATCTTTTGGCTTATATATTCAGTCGTAAAAGACTCAACACAAAAGTCCCACATCTCAACCTGATGTTCTGCTTCTAAGCATACAGCAGCAAGATATCCAATATTCACAGGATATTGAACAGCAGTTAATACTACATTTTTAGCAGTATCCTGAATTTTAGCAAAAGCAATCCTCATTCACGCACCACATCATAAGGTTTATTCAATGTTCTTTAGATAATAAATGTTTTTACCAGATTTAATTAACCCTTAGTAGCTAAAATAATCATACATTTTTTGAATGTAATATAGAGACAACTAATTCATTCATATGTAAATAAATAATTTCGTATTACAAACTTATGAAGATGCTGAAAAAGACTCGCAAGTTTAAATGCATTCTTTTTCTTCCTTAGTAACAATCTCCTTGATAGTATACTGTTGTTTCCTGTTTAGTTTTAAATATGACCTGCCAATATATTCTCCTATTATGCCCAGTGAAAGCAATATAGACCCACCTAGAAACAAATTAATAATCACCAGGGTTGTCCAGCCCTCTGGTATGAAATCAGTGGTAAAATACTTGAATATATATATACAACCAATTAAAAAGCCTAATGCCGCAATTATAAACCCCGTGAAAGACGCTATTCGCAGCGGTATTACAGAAAAGCTTGTCATCAGTCTCATAAATACCTTTATTGATCTAATCAAATTATAATTGCCCTTACCTCTATATCTTTTATGGTGTGTTAAAGTAGTTTGTGTTATGTTATCTGTAATAGTCAGTATTAAACCGTCTATATAGGGGTATTTCCCATCATACAAAACCAGTTCATCCACAATTTCTTTTTTTATGATCTTAAACGGCGATAAGTATATGTTTTTAGGTTTAGCAATTAATATTTCAGCTATTTTTCCATTAAACCAGCTTCCAATATTCTTCCAAAGTTTTTGATTTATGCTCTTAAAATTAGCAAAACAAATGTCATGGTCACCTTCTCTACATGCATTATATAATTTTTCAATATCATAAGGAGAGTGTTGCAAATCATCGTCCATTATAACAACATACTCGCCTCTCGAATGCCTCAAACCAGCCATTATTGCATTGTCCTGACCGCTGTTTTTTCTTAAATTTATACCTTTAACATTGTCGTCGCCTTTTGATATTTTAACAATATTATTCCAACTACTATCCGTACTCTGGTCATCAACAAATATTATTTCATAAGAATAGGATTTTAAAGCATGCTTTAAAATCCTATGAAATTCATAAATACAATCTTCGCTATTATAAACAGGAATTACAATACTTAATGAGATCATTCTCACAACTTCTGCCCTGTCAATCATTTCTTCCTTACCTTCCAATATACATCAACCATAAACATTCGAGGCAATATCTTTTCGATATTATCTAATATTCTTATAAAAAAATATGGCATGTATTTGTAAACAAAAGGGGAAAAGAGGAATATTTCCTTCTTTTCAACAATTGATAAATTTAGGCACTCTAATATACTTTGTACAGAGTTCTTAGATGAAGGATATATTTTCCCACCTAATTTCTCTATATTTATAAATTGCCTGGGACTCCACTTATGAGTTTCAAATATAATTATCCCATCTTTCTTTATTACTCTGGCAAATTCCTCTAAAAATGAAAAGATATCCTTATAATGAAAGAAAAATCTGATGCTTAAGACTGTATCAAAAACATTACTTTTAAATGGCAGTTTGATGGCATCTGCAAGCACTCTTTTTTTATAATTACAGTTATCCAGCATTTCTTTTGAATAATCCACACCAACAACCTTATGGCCACTGTCAAAGATTGAAAGCAACCTCCCATTTCCTGATGGAATATCCAGAATACAGCCACTTCCTTGCAGCAGACATTTTATTGTAGAGATCTCTCTGCTGTTAACATATTGGCCGCTTCTTCCGGAGTATCTAAAAGAAGAATAATTGACGGCAACATTTTTGTTCGAATAATAGTCCTTTTTATTCATTTAAATTCCTCATATAATTCAATGTAACGCTTTACAAGATTTTCAGGGACAAAACATTCTTCATATTTCCTACGCTGGTTGGATCTTATTGTATCCGCTAGATTCTTATCCTTAAGAAGCCTTATTATTTCAGATGCAAGGCTTTTATGGTCATTTGGATCCACAAGAATCCCTTCCTTTCTGTTCATTATTACCTCTTTGATGGGAGGTACCAGCGAAGAAATTAAAGGGATATTTACAGACAGAGCTTCCAAAACCAAGTTAGGAATTAAATTCGTACCAAATCCATGTAGATAAGGCAAAACAAAGACATCCGAAGCGGATAGTAACAGACCAACATCAACTTTGCCAAGTATGATAGTCTTCTTTTCCAATCCATCTCTTTGTAAAAGATAATCTATCCTCTTTTTTGATCCAATCCCGCTGTAGGCCAAAATCAAAGTTGAGTCTGGTATTTCTTTTACCACATCCGTGAATGATTTGATCAGGGATTCTAATCCTTTTAGATGTAAGAAATTGCCAATATAACAGACATACAATCTATTTTGAAGATTTAATGCTTTTCTCGCTGACTCCCTATCAATATTTTTGTAATTAAAAGATTTGGAAATATTAAAACACAAACTTATCTTTTTGCTTTCTATTCCTAACGATAGTAGTTGCTGCTTCTGATACTTAGTGCTAACAACATATTTGTCAGCCTTAAAAAGAGAAAGTCTTGCAACAAAACGGTTATTAATCAGCATTCTTGTTACATAAAATGGGAAATCTTTAAAAAAATATCTAAAAAGACTTAAGGGTCTATCGACAATACTGCTTTCATAAAAAACAATCAATGGAGTTTTGATTCCAAATTTAACTATATCAGCAATAATCGAAAAGGCTGGTGTTGGAAGATATATATGTAATATATCATATTCCTTTGACGACCACCTTAACCTGAATAGAAACAAAACCATAGAAAATATCTTCCCAAAAACTACATCACCAGTCTTTGAGTACTCCATATTGTTCTCTTTGGGCCTGCTTGAATCAGGAGACAGCATAGAACATTCTATCTTATTTATTTTTAGGTGATTAATTAATTGTACTGTGCTTACATACTCTCCGGAGAGTTCAAATTCAGGGCGCAATGTAACAATTCCTACTTTCACAATTTAAAACCTCAGATACTCCAGCGCTAATACCAACAATAATGTAATTGTAATAAACAACCCCTTGAGTTTCATGAATTTATCACCAACTGCATTTCAAATAGATGTACACATCTATATACTATAACCGCATTTTTTTGAAATCTTATGAAGTTCATTATAATCATTAGGTTCTAACATACCAAAGGAGATGCTTTCATCTTTTTTTCTATTTAGAGTATGAATATTTTTTTCAATTATTTCCGTATGGTAAGATAAATTATCCTTATCACATTCATAATCTACTTTACTTCCATACATTATATAAGAAGAGATTTTTCATAGTTACATCTTTAGGCAACAATCAAATATTATAGCTATATATCATTGCTCATGAGCCTTCTCTTCCATTCTCTACAAATCATAGTCTCTTGCTTGCCTCTATAATTGTAATAATTATATAAAATTCTGATTATAACTCTTTATATTCAATCATACTTGGCCTGAAAAAAATACTCCGCTTATCTTCGTAAATTATTTTCTTTATTTTAAAATCCAAATGCATATATCCAAAACCCCCTATAGAGTTTAACACCGTACTCATCTTCATATTATCCCTGTCAAAGTCTAAACCATCTTTATATACACCCCAAACAGTTTTGTCGTGGGATAAACTTTGAATCTTGCTCTTCATAAACGGCTTCATGCTTCTAACAACAGAGAAACCATACGTATGATAGATTTTTATTTCAGGATTGCCTTTATATTTCGCCTCAAATAAATCAATAAAGGTAGGCACCAGGCCGTCTCTTTTAAGAAAAAGCGTATCTCCGGACTCCAACTGACTTGTTACGGCTGAATGAACCTTTGGAGCGTAATAATACTGTTCCGAACTGAGAGTAAACTTTATAGTGTGTATTATCGAGTGTAAAGCTATAACCCCTATGAACATGATCATAATTAATGCTTTATAAAGATTGACTTTCTTATTGTCAACCGACTGCACAGGCATCCTGAACGTCATACTAATTGGAAATGCTATAGCAATTAAAAAAGCTGTTATTTTTAAATAATTATGAGCTGTGCTTGATTCAGGAATAAATAATCGTATAACTCCTAAAAAAAAGATAGATATTATAATTATATTGAACCTGTCCTTTTTAATAATCTCTTTTCCATTTTTTAGAAACATTATTACTGTTGTTAGTAACAGCGCCAAAAGAGGAAATGCAAATATTGCCCAAAACACCTTGATTATTTTGGAATTCCAATCGTTAAGCATAAGGGCATCTTCAACAACCATCTGAAAGGGCGTGCTCCATATTGATATTGTTGTCTTTTTGTTTATATTAAACATAAATTCTTGTAATGACTCCGGGTAATGCTTCAAGAACCATACGGCAATAACAAACAAAGGGACGGATGATACACACCCAAACAAAAAGGGGCGGCTGATATGATCTTTTTTAAAACTGAGTAGCATGACCACCAGAACTAAAAAACTCGCATAAATGGTTACATTAGGATGGACAGTCATGGAGAGGCCAAGGAATAAAGCTGACAAGTAATAAAGGACATTAGAGCCCTTCTGAGATAAATCCC
>Ga0187833_10003750_pt1 | contig 15182 bp, 3 predicted proteins | sample ETNtaG_37_FD_167968 | JGI IMG/M metagenome (GOLD analysis project Ga0187833, IMG submission 167968) | Marine microbial and viral communities from oxygen minimum zone, Eastern Pacific Ocean - ETNP2014_SV_400_PacBio MetaG (Illumina Assembly) | ecosystem: Environmental > Aquatic > Marine > Hypoxic...
CAAGCGCAGGGGCTGTGACGCTACCAATATCAATACCAACTCCAAGTCACAGATCTCACGACACAACCTCTACAAGTGCGTGATCAAGGACAAGATCAGGTACTACTTCTACCTCCCCGGAACGACGAACCCCAGCACCGGTACCTACGTGAAACGCAGCGGAGAGATGGAGTGCGACGCAACGTGCTCCTCGGGCTCGCGCGAGGCCAACTGCCAGACGTATACCTTCAACTGGGCCGACTTCTGCACCAGCCGCAACGGATACTACACGACCAACGCTTACATCAATCACGTGGGCAACAACTGCGTTGACGGCAAGGCGCTCAAGTTCCCGAACAGCTGGGTGGACAATACCAACCTCAAGGTGTTCTCGTGCTCTCTGGTGCTCAATGCCAAGCTGTGGTTCTGGGTAGGCGGCCATTACTTCATCAATAACAAGGCCATGAGCTGCCCGCAGGTCATCGCTAAGAGTCCCGGCAATGTCGAGGGCGGCATCAACCACGAATGCACGTACAGTGCATATACACCTGAAGCGGGCAAGTCCGTCACTGTCGGCGGCAACAAGAACTACTGTCGTATCGAGGGTGACTACAAGACAAAGGTCGAGTACACATTCACGGGCAAGAACTGGGACGGCACTGCCATGGCGGGCAACAAGAACGTGGAAAGCCGCACACGCACCCAGTACACCGTCAACTGGGACACCAAGGACTACTGCCACAAGAATTGCGTGAACAAGGACGTTTGGTGGGCCATCGGTACCTCCGACGGTGGCTCCCGTGCCAAATGCTGCGGCGATGACGCCAACGAGTTCCGCATCACCAACAACGCCGACTCGACGGACGCCTGCTGTGACAAGACCAACGACTGCTCATACAACAACAAGTGCGTCACCAACGGACAATGCGCACACACCGCGCTCCCGATCTCCAATGCGGCCACCAGCGGCGAGTACTGCAAGGCCGGCACCTGGGTCGATCTGGACGATAAGAGCAGCTACTGCAAGGCCTGTCACGGCGACAGCAACTACGACATCGGCGGCGAGATCGCAAAATGCTGCGGTGACGATGCAGGTGAGTACCGGAAGGTGTCCAACGCCGATAATACGGACGCCTGCTGCAACAACAACAACGACTGCACCAACGGCAACACATGCTATTCACAGGGCACTTGCCTCCAGACCAACCACGCTGGTTCCAACGAGGCGGACTACAATGGTGAGTACTGCAAGTCAGGCACTTGGCGTGACCAGGACGAGTCGGCCACCTACTGCAACGCCTGCGGCTCCAATAAGTACAACATCGGCGGCGACGTCGCCAAGTGCTGTGAGGACGACGCCAACGAGTTCATCAGAACGTGCGAGACGCTGGAGGACGCGGGTGCCGGGTGCGCCGCCTCGTCCGATAACCTGGCCTGCTGCGACAAGTCCACGGACTGCGTCTTCAACGGAAACTGCTACGCCAGCGGATGGAGCGGCGATATCGACAACGACTACGCCAAGGAGAAGTGCGTGAACGGGAAGTGGCAGGACTCGCCCGAGTACGCCCAGATACGCATCTTCCACAACGCTGCCGGTAAGCTCTACAACATCAACAACGTGCTCTGTGACTCCGCCTGCCCAGGTGCCTCCGGGTACGTCACTCCGCCTCAGGGAGCGGGCGACGTCAAGCTCCGCATCATGGACAAGAACGACAACATCATCAACACGTTCTATCCCAAATGCTCTTTCACCTGCTCGGGCTACAAGTCAGTGTGGACATGCGAGAGCTTCAAGTACACGGCCTGCCCGGTGGCCGGCAAGATCCGGGCGCGGATCGACTTCCCCTCCTACGGTGGGCAGAGCGGCTGCCCCGCGCGCGACATGGCCAACTCCGCGGTCTTCGACCTCTACACCTGCGACGAGGGCGGTAAGGAGCGGACCCATAGTTGCCCCACCGACTTCACCGAGTGCCTGATCCCCGGTACCTACCAGGCCGAGGCCACCATCACCCATAACCGCGGTAACTGCGATGGCATGCCCATGGTGGACGGGGGCACCTCCGTGATCAGCAAGCACAACCTCTACACCTGCACTATCACTGACCACGTGGAGTATCACCTCTACAAGCCCGAGGGCGGCCAGGCCTGGACCTCTGGCGACAAGGACTGCTCCACCGTTTGCCACAAGCCGGGCGGCATGTACGAGCTCAAGAGCGATTGCCCGACGGTCACCATACCCGAGACGACGGTGTGCAGCAGCAACAAGGGCTACTATACGCTCAGGAGCGAGATCAAGCACGCGGGCCGCAACTGCCACAACAAGGACTTCAGGACCAATCCGGTCTGGATCGACCGTGGGAAGATCTTCTCCTGCTCGCTCAAGACCACCATGCAGATCTACTACTATGTGGGCGGCCATTACTATGTCAACGGTGAATGGGCGGTCTGTCCCACCAAGCAGTTCTCCAAGGACCCGACGAACCACAACGCGAACGTCGAGTGCACATACTCGGGCTGGACACCCACCAAGTACGTAACCGTGAGCGGCCAGAAGCGCCAGTGCGACCGCGAGGGTGACCACTACTTCAAGGCCCGTGTCCACTACGCAGGCAACAACTGGGACGGTATGAAGCTCGAAGACGCGTCCCAGGACATCACAAAGAAAGAGTACAACATCAACTGGGACGGGCACTCGGGCACCTTCTGCTCATTGTCGTGCTTCGACGACAAGACAACGGGTGTCAAGGACAAGGGCATCGCATGGAACGTCGGCGGTGAGGTCCACGGCAACAAGTGCTGTGGTGATGACAATAACGAGTGGTACAGGTTCTGCGAGACCATCGAGGCCGTGTCCACGGCTTGTGATCGTGGTGGCGACGACCTGGCCTGCTGCGACAGCAAGACCGACTGTGTGTTCAATAACGGTTGCTACCACCACGGTTGGAACGGCGATGTGGACGGCGACAATGCCAAGGAGAAGTGCGAGAACGGCGTGTGGAAGGAGAATCCGGAGTACGCACAGTTCCGCATCTTCCATGATTACGCGGGCAAGATCCAGACGATCAATAACGTGGAGTGCTCCTCCTCCTGTCCGTCCGGCGCAGGTTCCGTAGGGGATCCGCCAAAAGGGGATGGTAACGTCAAGCTCCAGATACTCGACCAGAGCAACAATATCATCGACACCTATTGGATTGAATGCTCAGTCTCCTGCTCTGGTGGGAAGCGTACCATCACATGCACTCCCTTCAAGTACAAGGGTTGCCCTGTGGGTGGTAAGATCCGTGCTCGGGTGGACTTCGCCAAATTCACGGGCGGAGGGTGCAAGGACCAGCCCGCAGAGAACTCTGATATCTTCGACCTGTACACCTGCGATGCAAGCGTTTCCGGAAAGGAGCGGTCCCACGAGTGCAAGAACGACTACTATGAGTGCCTGGCACCTGGCGGGTACTCTGTTGAAGGCACGCTTACACATGACCGTGCCAACTGTGATAGTACGGCCATGCAAAGTGGTGGCACATCGGCGTTCAGCCGTACCAACATGTACAACTGCGTCATCACCGACGAGGTCCGCTACAAGGTCATCAGCCCGAAGACGGGCAAGGTCTATCAGGCCGACAAGACCTGCACCACCGGATGCGTCGCCGGCGGAGACCTGCAGGAGATCAACTGGCACGACACCAACGGCATCAGCTCGCGTCGGCGCAACAACGCCGCTGACCGGCTGCTCACCTGCTCCGCGGCCAAGCCTATAGATACCTGTGACGAGAAGGGCTGGTACAAGGGCAACGTCAAGTACACCTACGAGGGCAAGCGGTGCGACTACTCGGCGAACATGCCCGCGACCGAGGAGTTCACACGCAACGAGCTCTTCTACTGCTACGTCGGTTCGCCCGTCCACATCGACTATTACGTGTACGATGGTAAAGGCGGGAAGGAATGGAACAGCGGTGCCCTCGCCTGCCACACCAGCGGTCAGCTGGGCTTCTGCTCCAACTCTAACGAGATCTCGTCCAAGAGCTGCCCCACCAAGGACTACACCCTGTGCAAGGTGGCGGGCATGTACACGACCAAGGCCAAGTTCACCTACGAGTCGCCGTCGTGCAACGGCAAGAACGCTGTGCCCGAGGAATGGCACGGGCCGATCGACATCTACCGCTGCTCGCCAGCGTTCTACCGTATCCGCGTGAAGGAGAGCGGCAAGATCAGGCAGAACTGGGAGCTCATGACCTGTCACAAGGGCTCGTGCACCAAGAACGACAACAAGGAGCTCGACGCCTCCTGCACTACCGAGTGGGTAGATTCGGCACATTGCGACGAGGAGGGCCAGTGGCAGTCCCAGATGAAGTTCTACTTCAACAAGGAATGCGATGGGAAGCCATCCGATGTGAGCGAGCAGACTATCGGGTGGGACACCCTCTACACTGTGAACTGGGACACCAGTCGATACTGTACAACTACCTGCACCGGCAAGACCGTGTACTGGGACATCGGCGGTGTGGGCGGTACCCGCCACCTCTGCTGCCAGGACGACGGGAGCGAGTACAAGACCGACTGCGCGTCACAGGAGAAGCAGGGCTCCAATGCCTGCACCGTGTCCACGGACGATAGAGCCTGCTGCGACCAGAACACGGACTGTCTGTTCAAGAACATCTGCTACGACGACAAGTGGGAGGGTGACGTGGACGCCGATGGCCACAAGGAGTACTGTGCTTCGGGTACCTGGCGTGACCTGCCAATCGTCACCGTCAAGATCACCATCCAGAACCTGGAGAAAGTCCAGATCAATAAAGATACAGTGACCTGCTCTTCGGTGGACTGCGGTGTTTCGTCCGGCACCACGAGCTGCGCGTACAACAACGGCATCGACAAGGTCGAGTGCACGTTCTTCAGCCAGGCCAGCGGTGTTTGGTGTACGGGTTCCTGCTCATACAGCTACGACATGTGCACGATTGGCGGCCACTACAGCGGTCACGTGGACTTCAAGTACACGGGTTGGGACTTGGGCGCCACGGCCTTCGACGAGACGACACGCTACCTGGTGAGCGGTGAGCAGAACTACTACCACTGCGGGTACACGACCACGGCCACGGTGTGGGTGTTCGATCCCGACTCAACGGTCATCGATAACAAAGGTATGAGCTGCGGCCTCACAAAGCGTAACAACGGGTATGCGTACGGTACCACCGTGTGCGAGTACGAGTTCAATCCCGATGGTACCAACTACTTCGACCTCACGGGCACCTCGTACACGCCCAAGAAGCCGCCGACCCCATCGGCCGATATCGTCGAGACCCGCAAGGCCAAGTACTGCCGCAAGGAGGGTGACTACAACGCCAAGGTCCGGTTCGCTTACACAGGCACCATGTTCGGCAACTCGCCGGGCGATATGTCGGCCCTTACCGCCACCAGCCAGGAGTACACCGAGAAGCTCTTCACGGTGAACTGGGACCAGTCGGACGGTTACTGGTGCGACCTGGCATGCTTCGACGACCAGACGGCGGGCGACGGCGGCATCGAGCACGCTATCGGCGGCGATGATAAGAAGTGCTGCGGCGACGACACGGACAACTGGATTTCCCACTGCGTGTCGCGCGAGAAGGCGGGAGTGAACCTGTGCGTGTACTCCTCCGATGACAAGGCCTGCTGTAACGAGGACTCCGACTGCGTGTTCAACGACAAGTGCTACGACGATGGGTTCTCCCAGGACCTGGACAACGACGACATGCCCGAGTTCTGTGACGAAGGCATCTGGAAGGACATGCCCGGTATCGCATCCAAGATCTGGATCTGGAACCAGGAGAACCAGCGCGTGGACGCCCACTCCATGACCTGCGGCACGGTCATGTGCGGCCCCATCTCCGGTGCCAACACGTGCACCTATGACGAGCCTGCGAACGAGATGACGTGCGACTACTACTTGTACGGATGCATCGACTGCACCGCACCGTGCTTCTACGGCTACAACGAGTGCACCATAGGAGGCTGGTACTACGGCTACACAGAATACCTCTTCACCGACATCCCGTGCGGCAGCAATCGGAACAAGGGCGATCGTGTGTACCCGATCTCCAACGCACAGCCGCTCGGGCCTACTGAGAACATGTGGTACTACTGCGGCTACACGGCCACAGCCAAGCTGTCGTTCAACACTCCCGTGGGCATCATCCGTAGCAGTCAGGACATGACGTGCGGCCTCACCTACCGCTCCGGAGGCTCACCCAACGGCCAGACCGCCTGCTCCTACCAGTTCAAGGATCCGGCCAATACGGGCACCCACTTCTGGACCATCGACTCCATGTCCAACTCGCCCACGTCAGGCTCGCAGACATTGACCGAGCACGACCTGTTCTGCCGCCACGAGGGCGAGTACAGCACGGACGTCACCTACGATTACACGGGCCGGATGTTCAACCGCAACGGACTCACCTCCACACAGCAGACCATCCACAAGTTCCTCTACAACGTCAACTGGGACGACGAGCTCAGCACCAACAAGGCACCGGACGGCAGCAGCGATCCGGACCGGTACTGCGGTCCCAAGTGCGTGAGCGACACCACGCCCAACGATGAGCAGAACAACCTGCTTGACGGCTCCAAGGACGGTATCGCATGGGCCATCGGTGGCGACGACGGCGGTACGCGCAACAAGTGCTGCGGTGACGATGCCAACGAGTTCATCCACTACTGCAAGAGCCTGGAACACAGCGCCAAGGCATGCAAGGGCGACCAGGTCCAGGACGTGGCCTGCTGCGACAAGACCACCGACTGCGTGGCCAACAACAAGTGCTACGACGACAAGTGGGAGGGCGATGTGGACGGCGACGGTGCCAATGAGTACTGCCACCAGAGCAGCTGGAAGGACCTGCCCAAGGTGACCGCCAAGATCTGGGTTGACGCGCCCGACCAGGCCATCCGAACGGGCACCGACATCACGTGCTCCTCCCTCAACTGCGGTGAGGCTGGCGGCACAACGTCGTGCACCTACCCGGACACCGATGATCAGGTCATCTGCACCTTCCACTCCACTTTCACCGGCATGTCCTGCATCGGTACGTGCACCTACAAGATCAACGAGTGCAAGGTCGGCGGGCCGTACAAGGGCCATGTCGAGTTCACCTACCAGGGATGGAACTCGCCCACCGAATCATTCAACCTCAAGACCCAGTACGACAACGTCGTCGAGCATGACCAGTACTACTACTTCTGCGGCTACGAGACCGAGGCCCTCCTCACAATCGACAAGCCCACGAGCCGGGTGATCGACCACACGAGCGTGACCTGCGGCCTCACCTTCCGCAACGGTAACTCCGACCAGGGCACCTCGCACTGCAGCTATATCTTCAAACCGGACAGTACGAACTACTTCGACATCGATGCCTACTCGACATCCCTCACCACCTGGAACTGGGCGCGCACCTACCGCGAGCACTACTGTCGCGAGGAGGGTGATTACAAGCTCACCGTGGACTACTCCTATCACGGCGAGAACAACCGCCACGGCCTTGACCGCGACCGCCGGTTCGACAACACGCCCAACGCCGACGATCCAGCCCTCGGCATCACCAAGCAGCACCAAGAGGTCGTGATGTACAAGGTCAGCTGGGACGACGATGGCGACGTCAACCTCGATCCCGATGGCAGGCGCGAGCCGGCACGGTACTGCGACCTGCGCTGCTTCGCCGACCGCACACCTCCGGCCACCAAGCCGTTAGACCAGGGCATCGGCTGGGAGCAGGGTGGCGATATAGGTAAGTGCTGCGGTGATGACGATGACGAGTGGATGCTCGACTGCCGCTCCGAGGAGAAGCCGGGCACCAAGAAGGCGTGCGAGTCCAGCACGGACAACAACCGGGCCTGCTGCAACGAATACACGGACTGCATCGCCAACAACAAGTGCTTCAACGACAAGTGGGAGGGCGACGTGGACAGCGACGGTCTCAACGAGTACTGCTACCAGGGCGTGTGGAAGAGCCTGCCCAAGGTGACCGCCAAGCTCTCCCTCCAGAGCCCCAAGGACCGGCAGGACGGTACCTACTTCGACGGGAACTCCGCGGCTAGGGACTACTCCTGCACCACCATGGACTGCGGCGTGGCCTCGGGCATCACCAGCTGCTCCTACCCGTACAACAGTAACAAGGCGACCTGCACCTACTACTCCACCGACTTCCTTGGCCTCCACTGCAAGGCCACCTGTACGCACACCTACAAGGAATGCAAGACCGGTGGCACTTACGACGGCAAGACCGACTTCGTGCTCGAGGGCTTCGACGGAACCCGTGACCTTGCCATCGACTCCTCCTATACCAACGCTGCCGAGACCAACCAGCAGTACTATTACTTCTGCGGTTACGAGACCACCTCGGCCCTCACCTTCAAGCGGCCAGGCGCGACCGTGTTCACCGACCAGGGCATGTCGTGCGGCTTGACCTCGCGGTCCGGCTCGAACACGTTCGGTCTGGGCAAGTGCACCAAGACGGTCACCGACTCGAGCGTCGGTATCACCCCGCTCGACCTGACTGCAAAGACGACCGGCTATGCCAGCGCGGACGTCACCTGGACCTGGAAGAACTGGTACTGCCGATGGGAGGGCGATTACAAGACCACCGTGACCTTCGCCTATCATGGCGAGAAGGACCGGAAGGGCGCATGGAGCGATGATCGCAAGGACCGCAGGTTCAGCGATGCGCCCATCAGTGACAATGATCTCCTCACCAACGGCGCCGGTCTCTCGCACCCCGGTCACCGCGTGACCGATCTTCTGCTCTACTCGGTCGACTGGGACGACAAGAAGGGCACGAACAAGGATCCGGTCACCCGAGTGGCCTCGCCGTCCGTCTACTGCCGCCTCGACTGCTTCAACGACAAGACCACGACGCAGGGCGACTTCGGCATCGCATGGAACCTGGGCGGTGACGCGCCCGACGGCAAGACTACCTGCTGCGGCGACGATAACAACGAGTTCTACCTCAAGTTCTTCACCACGGACATAGACGGTCCGTACACGCAGAACGATGTGGACCAAGAGGTGGCCGACCTCGAACCGGGAGCAATGAACACATACGACGCGTGCTGCGACAAGGCCACCGACTGCGTATGGAACAACCAGTGCTACCCGCACGGCGCCTCCATCTGCATCGCCGAGGGCCAGCAGCAGGACGTCCGGAAGTGCGAGAACAACGTGTGGAAGACAATCCAGACGTGCGCCGACGGTCACCGGTGCGAGGAGGGCGGTACCAACCGCCTGCTCTACCTCGACGGAAACTGCGTCGACTCCTCGCCCAAGGGTTCGGCCAAGTGCGAGTACACAATCAAAGAGAGCGAGACCGTCCAGTGCCGCACCGATGCGGTCGATTGCCCCGAAGACGAGCAGAACGCGGACGGCTCGTGCAAGTCCTTATCCGGCGCGGACCGTGGCGATGATTCCAAGGCACCCGGTGTGTGCATCGACTACCTCGGCTGCAGCGATAACGTGTGCGCCAAGCGTATCTATCGCGACACCTGCCGCGACGAGGGCGGCACGTGGATGTTCGAGTACCTGCGCTCCGGCGCCACCTGCATCGGCCACTGGGTGGACTGCGAGGGCCACGAGTACAACAAGTGCGCCACCGAGCTCATCGCCGAGGATAACGACACCTATAACGGCAACATCAACTTATACAACGCCTTCGGCATCAATTACCAGTGCAAGCTCAACGAGAAGGGACGCGGCTTCTGCTGGGACCAGGAGCGGCTGCCCGCGACACTTACCAACTTCACGTGCGATCCGTTCGTGTGCGACGTGGACAGCCACAAGTGCACGGACTTCTGCACAAAGGCCAAGCATTGCGCCGGCGGAGAGATCGGCAGGTCCATCTGCGTCGAGGGAGACGAGGACCCGAACAAGGGCATCTGTGGCTTCTCCTGCAGGCCGATCGATAATGCCAAGTGGTACCAGAAGTGGGACCCGCTCAACCCCAACTCCGATCCAGCCACCGGCGAGTACAGAGGGCTCTGCTGCAACCAGATCACCATCTCGGGCAACCTGTGGGGTACGTTCTACATCGAGATGTTCCGTGAGCCGCCGCCGGTCATCATCTCGAACACGAGCATGGACATGATCGTGTACACCTTCCCCGAGCACGTCAAGTTCGCCGAGACATCGCCGAGGGTGTACGGTGACGGGACGTTCGAGACCAAGTTCGAGAAGGCAGGCGAGCTCGAGAAGGCATGCTTCAACGTCGGGCAGTACTTCCTCGAGATCGTGCTACCGGACTACGAGGTGTCAACCACGAAGCTCCTCACCGTGAGCACCAAGGAGGACGGTCGGTCCTTGAAGATCCAGATCGGGGACCTGACGTTACCCTCGGGCTAGTAGGCGATCCCTGACCGCAGCCTTTTTATTCGTAGCCCGCGATCATAGAGGTATGCCGGAGACCGGGGGGGAGGATGTCGACCGGTGGCTCGTACGAGCTGCTCGCGAGTCGACATTCCATGACTGGGGGCGCTGGTACTGGCGGGTCCTTGCGATGCCGCTCGGCCTCTTCATCCTTTTCGCTGTGCTCAAGGGTCTGGGGATCCTTGTCTTTGTGGCGCTGGCGGTGCGGGAGTACCGCGGCAAGGTCAGGGTAACCCGGGGCTACACTCTCATAGGCCTTGACGATCAGGGCGTGGCATGGCGCGCGTCCCCTTCGAACGTCGAGGAGCTGAGGACACTCCCTATCCTGCGCACCGTGCCTTACGAGAGCGTTACGTCCGCCACCGTCTCTCCAAAGGGCGACCGGGACGTAGAGCTCGTGCTGGGGACTGCGGAGGGTGAGATGCGGATCGCGCTCCGCGAGGATGAACTTGAGCTAGCGCTACGGATGCTCGAGACGGTCCAGGAACGGCGCGGGGCGGACCTGTCCTACAGTACTGAGCGGACGGCAACACGGCTGGCCACATACAACGAGGCCGTGAAGAGCGGACGGATATCCCCGCGCGTCGAAGCGGTCTCTTCCAAGGACCTGCTGCGGCATGTCTCGCGGGAATGGGTGCGGTTTGTGGACACGGGACCACTGGCTGTTAACCTCATCGGTACCATTGTGCTGTTCTTCCTCACTCTTCCCGCCTTGGTGACCAACCCCGTCGTCGGTCTGCTAGTCCTCCTAGCCACATGGCGCATGGTCCATCGCCTGATCCCCCGTACGGCCCTCTGGAAAGTTGTTATTACGAACAAGGGCATCTATGTCGGCGAGGAACGCTCGCGTGCCATTATAGAGCGGTTGCCGGTCGTGTCCCTCGTCCTCGCCATTTTCCGCATGCGTATCTTCCGGCCAACGATCGTGGCCTATGAGCGCCTTCCCCTCTTCTACGTACGCCGTACCGAGGTGCAAAATGGGATCGCCCGGCACAATCTCGTGCTGACCACCGAGACGGAGGAGGTCCACACATACCCTCTGCGTGCTCCCGGCCCTGGCCTCGCCGATGTCCTGACCTCCATCCTCACCGCCAAGGACGAGCGTGAGCGTGAGAAGCGGGAATATGCACGCAACCTCTCCCAGCACCTCATGGACGAGGGATGGCACGAGTCCGTCGCTAGCTACGTGGACGACGAGCGGTTCGCGGCGCTGGTCCGGGAGCGCGGGGCCCTCTCCACCGAGGAGACCTCGTGCATGCTCATCGAGCTAGGCTCGCTCGTCTCCTACCTTGGGATGGGAAAAGCGTCCGACGCTGAGCGGGAGGAGCTATTCCGGGCGACCCTGCCACCGGTCCGCCGGTTCCTAGGTGAGTTCGCCCAGCGGCACGGTTTCACCGCGAATCCTTGGGGAGTGTTCAACTCTCAAGACCTGGCATCGGCAAAGAACCTTCTTGGGAGGACCGTCTCCTGTGAGGGGAAGCGGCTGGGCAAGGTCATCAACGTCGTCATGGACCGGGAGGGCGCGTTCTCGTTCTACGTCATCGACGACCGTACCGAGCTCGTGCTAGACGTGCTGCTCAAGTTCGACATCATCACTGACTTCCTCATCCGGAAGGTGCGCGCAGAGTTCTTTGTCGAGCCGGCCGACGTGCTAGGGATCACCGAGACGGAGGTCACCGTGTCCAGAGCAACGCCCATCGACCGTACCGACCGGACAATGCGAGCGCGGTGGTCCTTCATCGGTCCGTCATTCCTTGAGAACTACAGCATCATCCCGGGATTCCTCCTAAAATACCTGCGCAAGAACCGGTTCGTGGCCCGGTCCGTGATCTCTCAACCGTTCATCTCACCACGATACCTCAACGAGCGTATCGTTACGTTCGACGCTACGTTCATCGGCCTTGTCAGAGACCTTCACCTCGACCTTTCCAACGGCCGTGTCGCCGCCATGGAGATACGTGACCGCAAGAAGCGGGCCGTCCTCATACCGCCGTGCCTGAACCTGGCGCGGCCACACCTGTATGTCGGCCACGGGATGGGATTCGCCTATGAGCCTTGCTGATATGCTACTGGGAGAGGTGCTCGACGACAAGCTCGTCGACAGCCTCGAGGACCGGTTCGAGGACGTCCTCAGCGAGTACCTCATCCTCTCCCTGGTGGACGTGCGCATCCTTGGAGCAATCTTCACGGTCTACTCGTTCGTGATGGTCATCCTCTCGAACGCGGATACGTACTTCGTCATGCCCTCCTTGTTCATCCTCGTCACGCTCGGGCTGCTCTCGCTGTTCTATCGTCTCGCGGGTACACGACCCGTAGCGGTATGGGCCTCGGTGTCCCTGTCCATCCTCATATTCATCCCCATGGTGTCGTTCTACGACTACAAGCTCCAGGAGTACACCGTCAACCAGCTCGTTGAGACGGGGGAGCAGTACAAGCTTGAACTCGGCCCGGTGATAGAGAACTTCCAAAAGTACCAGGACGAGAACAACCCCAAGGATGTACGGAGTGACGCACTGGAAAAAATAACGGCCATCTACAAGGCAACGCAGGCAGTGGAGGGCCGGTTCTACGACCAGGTATCGCTCGTGAACAAAGGCGTCATCTTCGCGTTCAAGATGATTTTCTCTCTGTTCTTCATCTACATGGTGTTCCTCCTGTCCACAATCTACCTCTCCAACATCCTGGCCCATCATACCAAGCGCGGGGCATTCCCCATGCGTCGTTACTGGTCGCTCTACAGTGAGAAGGTCGGACGGGTGTCCTGTGCCTATCTGGTGCTCATCGCCCTCTGCTTCCAGAACCTCTTCCCCAAGCTCGCCTTCGCCATGTGGTTCGCCCTACCGGTTCTGACCATGTACGTGCCCATGGCGTTGCTCTTCGGTGGGCGGTCCAACGACATCCTGTACCTGGCCATCTCGCGCACCTTCGCTGCGCGACGCCGGTGGCATCTGCTACCACTTGCGGTCGTGGGCATCATCTTCCTCATCTCCATCGGGAAGCTGCCCGAGGGCATCATCCTGGACGAGCATCCCGGGTTCATCAAGGTCATCGGTCCTGCCATGTCCGTGTTCATTGGTCTGATCTCAATCGCGGTGTTCGGGGTCGTTCTGATATCGGGAACGGGGTTGATGCTCGCCCACCGGATTGAGGAGGCGCTCAAGGAGAGCTTCCGCAACGCAGGCATCATCAAGAAGGGTATACTGGTGGTCGTGGGCCTCACGCTGCTCGGACCAATGATCGTGCTCGTTGTGGCAGGGACCGTGGGCGGGTTGGTGTCCCGGATCAAGGAGTCTCTCGTGGGAGCCGACACAGGACAGGACAACATCGGGATCCTGACGAGCTCATACGAACCTCGTATCCTCGAGTTCCGGCGACCCGATCCGCTCTATGCACCATCGGTCGCCTTCCAGCAGCAATGCCGACAGGTGCGTGATGAACACGGCCTGTTCAGGCGGGCGTGAGCGGTCAGCAGGATCGGTGCTTAAAGGAAACCTATTTATTCACCTTGGCCAGCGCTCCTTGTCGTGTACGGCTATGAGCTGACCACCGTACCGAATCCCATCCTCCGGCAGGAATGCCGCGAAGTGGAGGATTATGGTCAGCTGAACGAACTGCTCTACTCCATGCACGACATCATGTCGGCCCACGGTGGCGTGGGCATTGCAGCACCCCAGGTCGGCGACGACCGCAAAGTGATGCTGGCCCAGACCGGGGGCGTGGTTCGTGAATACATCAATCCCGAGGTCGTGGAATCCCGGGGGTACCAGCCGTCCATCGAGGGTTGCCTGAGCATCCCCGGCCGCATGGGGTTCAAGCTCCGGCGCTACTCGGTCACCGTCAACTACCAGGACCGGTTCGGCGAGGAGCACGAGGACACCTACAAGGGCTTCGATGCCGTTGTGCTCCAGCACGAGATCGACCACCTCCACGGCCGTCTCATGACGGACTGGGGACGGCGAAAAGAGGGTCGTGGCCCCGATCAGTCCTGACGTGTAATCTAGCACTCCTGGACGTCGGACACGCGGCGCCAGGCCGTTCCCACACGGACGATGTTCAGCGGCTCCATGGTAACGTCGATACCCTCGTTGTCCAGCTCGTTCACCTTCTGGACCACCGCCTCTGGCTCAAGGGCGTACGCTGGGCTACCGCTCTTATCGACCAATGGTCGGGCGATGATGATGTAGTTACCGGGATTGACGTTCTCGAATCGGTAGGTGCCGTCGTCGTCCACGGGTTGTGTGACAACACTGCCCAGCCTGGGCTCCAGCGGTACGAGGTCGACGAAGAGCCCGCCCCCGGTCTCCTTCAGGGGCCGGACCTCGTCCTTGGTACGGCTCGTGCCGGTGCAGTGAACCCTGTAGTTCTCCTTCACAGTTCCGGCGACCGTGGCGAAGTCGGGGATCACATAGGTGGCCTTGAAACCCTCGTGGATGTTGATGCGTTCCACGACACGGGCCTTCACCGGATCGTTGCTCTCTATGACCAGAGTGCGCAGACCACAAGCTATGCCGTCCTTGACGAAGTCCAGGTCGGACACCTGGCCCATGGGATAGTTATAGTTACAGTCGTCGAGCCAGATCTGGCCCTCCTTGGTACCGTCGAGCTTGAGCCCGATGGAGCATGAGCCCATGCACTGGTTGTCCCGGAACTGGAACTCGCCCACGGACTCGTCCACAGCGAACTTGTTGGGCCGCCCGTCATCGTAATGGCCCAGATAGGGCTGGATGTAGAACCGGAATTCCGGCGTCTGGGAAACGTCCTGACCCTCGCTGCTCACCAGCCGGCCGGTCGGTGTGAGGTCCATGGCAGTGACCAGGATTGGGAAGGT
>Ga0187833_10003753_pt1 | contig 15173 bp, 14 predicted proteins | sample ETNtaG_37_FD_167968 | JGI IMG/M metagenome (GOLD analysis project Ga0187833, IMG submission 167968) | Marine microbial and viral communities from oxygen minimum zone, Eastern Pacific Ocean - ETNP2014_SV_400_PacBio MetaG (Illumina Assembly) | ecosystem: Environmental > Aquatic > Marine > Hypoxic...
TTTACGTATAACAGTTTCCAACCCATTTTCAAGAGAACCACGTTTTGTTATATCAACCTCAACTGTTATTAATTTATTAGAGTTTATATCATCAAGCTTTGATTTTTTATTATTAAAGTTTATATCAAAGGCAGCTACTGATGTTCCTGCAGATAAGAGGGTCTTCACATACTCTCCCCCGAGCTGGCCGGCCGCACCCGTCACAATTGCAACTTTTCCTGTTAGATTAAAAACCTTCTCAATATTATTCTGTGACACTTGTATTTGTCCACAGATTATCGCAAAAAGCATTTGAAACCTGCGTTAATCAGCGGATTTGATCTTTCCTTCCTTAACATTAACAATTAAATCACAAAATTCTCTGACCGCTCCATAGCCTCCTTTGGCGTTTGTAACATACTTTGATACAGCAATTACTTCCGAATAAGAATCAGAAACACACGCAGGAAGTCCTACTATTTCTAAACATTCAATATCATTTATGTCATTGCCCAGGTATGCGATATTATTCAAAGAGATCCCTAATTTGTTTGCTTCCCTCTGTAAGATTTGAGATTTATTATCACACCCTTGTATATAAGGAATATTTAACTTTTTACATCTTACCCCCACAACAGGATTCCTTTCAGTTGAAATGACCAAAAGCCTGATACCTAATTTTTTAGCTGCCCCTAAGCCAAAACCATCCGCCCTTGAACAAAAAACACCCTCAGTACCATCCTGTAAGACAAGTACACGATTATCAGTAAATACGCCATCAAAGTCGAAGACAGCCATCTCTATTTCCCTGATTAAAGCATAGAAGACCGATCCATCTTGTTTGCTACTGTTATAAATACCAACCCTCATTATCTCTCAAGACATTCAAGAGTTATAGGCGCCTCTTCTTCCAGATCAATCATCAACTTTTTGCCTATCATTTTATTAATCATATACGGTGGCGTCCCATTACCTGGGCTCTTGAAACAAACTTTATCCATAGTAACAACAGTTCCTGCCGTTAATGCTTTTGCAGCATAGATACCTTTACCCATTTTTACCCTGGCGTCTTTCTCAAAATCATAAAGTATTCTATCGCCACTACCAATACTTACATCAACACGATGCAAATCACGCACATGCTTTCTTAAACCTTCTGGATTTAGTGAGAACCTATGGTCCGTACCCTTCCCTGCATGATTTAGTGTAAAGTGTTTTTCAAATACCGTTGCACCAAGTATATACGCTATTACAGGGGCCAGAATGCCATTATCATGGCCTGAATAACCAATTATGACATTAGGAAACTCTTTTTTTAAAGTCTCTATTACCTTTAAATTAAGATCACGGTATTCTGTAGGATATCCGGCAGTACAATGCATAAGACAAACCTTGTCATTATATTTTGAAATAGTATTATAAGCTATATGGATTTCTTCTAATGTTGCGGCACCTGTAGAAACAAACATTGGCTTGCCTTTTTTAGCCATATATTCAAGTAACGGAGTATTTGTTATATCTGCTGAAGCTGCTTTGTAGCTAGTTACTTTCAGTTCTTCAAGGAAATCCACGCTGTCAAAATCAAAAGGAGTTACCATAAATTCAACGCCATTCTCAACGGCACACTTTTTAAGTTCGATATATTCATCCATTCCAAATTCCAAAGCTTCTCTATGCTCACCATAAGTTGTTCCATAACTATTTTCATTATCATACAGCCTGTTATAGTATTCTTTTGTAAAAACGGTCTTATTGTTCCTCTTTTGAAATTTCACTGCTTGCACTCCACAATTTGCAGCTACTTTAATCATTTTTAATGCAATTTCAAGATCACCCTGGTGATTATGACCTATCTCCGCAATTACATAGCAAGAACCTTTTTCAGTCACTTTGCTTCTTCCAAAGCTGAAACCATTCACAATCTATTCTCCTCTACAACTTTTTATTAAGAACTTTCAAACATGCTTCGGATATTATCATATCCTCCTCGAGGTCAATACTTATTGAATGAAATGAGTCCATCAATAATACAAACTGTCTCGGAGATATTAGTTTTTTCCCCTTAAAAAGTAATCTCTTTTTACGGCATAGATGGAGGCATTATACATATAAAAGGGCTCAATTCCATTTTCAATATGGCAATAATCAACCAAAACCCCATTCTTTATCATTTTAAGAATAGGATCGCGTTTTTTAAACAAAGTTATTTGTGGCAACGGGTATAAGCCCATTTGGTTGTAACCCCGTGACCACGCTGTGAATCTCTATGGTTGCCTGTCTATATCTAATAAACGCTCTATATATTGAGCGCTCACCCCCGGATCGCTTTCTTTTTCGTCTTCACTCAATGTTGTTTCATATTCCGCGTCCACCAAAAGACCGATTCTTCTCTCGGACTCTTCCTTTGAATAAGGTAAGGGTTCTTTTAAGATTTTTAGAATTTCTTTATCCAGAATTGAAGGGTTAGTTATTCGGCAGTTTAGCCCGGAAACCTCATAAAAAGTCTTCTCAAATGTAATAACGGGTCTGTTCAATAAAAGACCTTCCCACCCTGACGATCCATTACCGGTAATGATAAGATTGGCATTTTGAATATATTTGAACTGTGGATCAAATGGATCAATCAATACAACATTAGGAAGTTGAGTTAATAATTTCAAGAATTCAGTGTATCTTCGCCCCCAGTTGTACCTATGCTCCCTAACCAAAAATTTATACCCTGAGGGCAGCATGCAGCTTATGTATGAAACGGTGTGTTTCTGGTCATGCCACAGTGGAGAATGAAAATTAAGATTCAATTCGGGCTCTTTATGCAAGGGATAATAAATATATTTAAGATCTTTCAATTCATTCTCGGTGAATTTTGAATAAAATCTATTATGCCGAGATTCCGCCCATTTGATTCTATAATATTCTATAAACTTCTGTAACCCGGATTTTGGAGGCGGCCCTTTAGATCCCTTTAAAATGTAAATTAAACTTCCTATTGAAAGGCTTAAAATTTTTAGATGTTGCTGCGCCCAGGTACTTAAATCTCCCCTTTTCCAGTTTTCTTGAATATAGTGAATTGTTTTGGGACTTTCTCTGTATGAGATCAAAAATTCATTGGCAAAGGAGCTTGACTTTTCATCTCTTTTATATTTATTATTAAAGGCTATTTTAACTAAACCATTATACATACACATATCGCCTGTCCAATAAAATCTTTTGTCCAATATCTTTGAAAAACGGCATGAAAGAAACGGGATGTTAAATTTTTTGGACAGAAGATAACCTACAAAATTCAGAGGAGGATTAGATAAGCGGGCTAATATCAAAGTGGGTTGAAATCGATCATAAACGTCATTCAAAAATTTAAACATCCTTAATATCACTAGCATCGACCTCTGATTGTTTTCCATACAATATTTTTGCAAAGTTGTGGATTTCCAATAATACGACTTTATGCTGTAGGCTCTGCCTATTTCGCGTTCCCCAGACAAGATTATCCTATTTGTTGAGGTAGCGGACAATGTTTCGCATTCATCGACTAACTCCTTCAATTTTTCATGGACAGCGCTATTATTTTCCCATTCCATGGTATTCTTAAAATCGGGTATAGGAAAATGATCTGCCCCTGATTCGAAATTCTCAGAATATACATTACGAAGATTCTCGCCACATAAAATGCCTACCTCGTAATTCTTTTTTTTCTGATAATACGTTAACAAATTACGAAAATAATCGTGCCATATAGACGAATGAAAATACAATATTTTATTGGCCATTATTTTTATTAGATAATCATTTTCATCTAGAGTTAATACACAATATTCTTTTTTCTAGTTACCCCCCTCTTGATACAGTGGGTTCACCCAGCTACGAATTGTCTTCAAACCAAGTATTTACCGCTTAATTATTCATAGATGACGGTCCAAGAGTACATAGGATTTCTTTTGTAGGTTTTTGTTTATTAATGGAAGCCATAACTATTCTCTAACACTTAAGTATTAAGCCTTAAACATTGCAGGCATGCACATATCACAGGAATTGGTTTTCCCAGTTTCACTGGTAATTGTTACACGCTTATAAAATCTTTTAAATTCCTCATCTTCTTTAAATATTTGAGGAGTTCTTGGCCAAGTTTGATATGAGCACTTTTGATAATTATTTTCCGCTTTTAATTTATATACTTCAGCAATTTTTATATTATGTTAGATACTATATGGAGATGAAAAAACCAAACGACTTTTTAATCTTTATTATATTTAAAATATCTACCACCATAATGAGCATAATCAAGAAGACACCATCTATTACTAAAAAGCAAACTCATACAATACATCATAATTAATATTGTTAAGAGATGTTTCAATAGCATTGACAACTGCTTCATCGTCAAAAATAATCTTACCTAAATCATCAGCATCAGCATAAACCATAGAACATCTCTTTTTCAACAATTCAAAAACCGGTTTATACCATCTCCTTCCTGTAATATTGACCAAAACTATTGGTTTATTAGTAAGCAATGCAAATCCAAAAGTAGAAGAATTTGGGGTACCAAAGAACAAACAATCTGCGTTGACATAAACATCCTCAAGCCTATCTTTTAAGACTTCATCTACATAGTCTTCAAATACCCCTTCAACCTCTTTATATCTATCAGGATGTGCTTTATAAATAACATAGTACCCGATAGCTTTTAAAACCTTCACTACCCTTAATTCAAGATTAAGCTGAGCTAATGTATAATGTTCTGGCAACCATGGACTAATATAAGATGAGCCCATTGGAAAACCAATAAGCATTACTTTCCTTATTTTTTTAACCGGGGCAGTCCTTTGTAAATTATCAAAATAGGAACTATAAAAATTCTCAGGAGTATGTGTTATCGTTGCCATATTCAGCCCAAAAGAAAAATCTTCTGTAACCTTTTTTAAAAGCCTTTCATTTCCAATGGAATTCGCCACGTACTCATTTACAATCGGGAGACCATCCATAAGCATGTTGGGGGTGTAACCATGGCAATAATTATTCCCATGAACAAAGCCTATTACCTTACCACCTGAGTATCTCCAGGCGGAACAAAAGATCCTATGAAAACGATTTCCTAATGAAGTGGCATAGAGAGTCCTATGTTTAAGTTTTTTGAATGCAGAAACATTCTCATGAAAAAATAACAAACTATGCCGGAAGCACTCACTAATTGATCTTCCTAACGTCTCAAATAATGAATCTTGAACAACAGGGTATTCTTGTCTGACAAAAGACAAAAAATCACATACAAACTGATCTATATCAGAGTAACAAGGGATAGAATTGTAATTTCCTGACCTATTTTTTACAAATAACGTAAGCGGCAAATAAACAGGTGAAATTTCTTTTGCTTTCATATAAAAGGCAACTTCATGCTGAGATTTATTGCCAACAATGAAAGACGGATCTGTAATATTCTTAAAGAACGCTCTGTTTATCACACCTGAAAAGGAAAAATTGTGTTTGATCATCCTCGATATATTTTTAATTCCTTCAAGAGCCTCTGGTTTAAAGACACTAGTGTCTATTAAGTTAAATACCATCAAAGAAGTATAATCAAATGTTGAAATATCATCAGGAATCTCTTCTTCTCTTTGACCGATTATGTACTTATATCCTTTTTCTTTTAAACGCAACAGCCTGAATAAAAATGCTATGTACATAGATACATAGTTTGGTATTTTCAAATTTGAGACTGCCAACCAATAAACCACTTCATTATCGTATTTCTTTAAGGCAGTTATATAACCATGAAAAATATTCTTATAGATATCGCTATATTCTTTTCCGTTAACAGGTATATAATAACTATCTAACCATTTCTCAATACCGATATTTTTTACACCATAAATGTCTATAGGATATATCTTTTCCATCAAGATATTCAATCACCTTTACACTTTTCAACCAATACCTTATCTATATAGGCACCTCTATAGAAAAAATGCCTCTTTAATCTCCCAACTTCTCTATATCCTGCCTTTATAAATGCTTCCAATAAACAATCCCAAATTCCCATATTTGTGTAAATGATTTATGCCACCAATCTTAATATTTCCTATATGTTCATTGTTTTCTCTTAGGCAAACACCAATTAAGAAATCAGCATTGCCTTCATTAATTTTTTACATATAATTTCATTTTTCAAGCCCCGTTGCAGTATAGACTGCTCTATATTGTCTGGCCTCTTCCAAGTACTTAATCGGAGTATGAAAACGGTCCCCGATTTTTACATTATTAAAAATATCAATGTCATTCTCATCCTTAACACTTTGTATAATTAAACTGCCTTCAGCAGCAGCAACAAACATAGTACTACCGGAAATTTTATAAACAAATCCTCTCTGGAAAGGATGGAATATTCCATCATTTATGACTGAAAAACAATTTTTTAACCGTACCCTAAGTCCATTTAAAAAAGTAGACGCTCCCTTATAAGGAGTGTCGAATGCACAAATAAATTGTTCAATATCTTTAACTCTCCAGTTCCAGTCAATAAAACCGTGTTTATCAGTATTAAGTCTCGGCCAGTAAGTACTGAAGTATTCCTGTTGTTTAATAGCCTCAAATTCAGCTCCTTTCTTAATATTACCAATAAAACGACAAAGCAACTCAAGAGTTTTATCAACATAGTAGTTCTTATAATCTATTGGAAAACGACAGGAATGTGGATAAAAATATTCATCGTAATTTATTATATTTCCAGTATCCACTCCTGTGTCAACCTGATGAATCAAACTAAAACCAAGACGTTCATTTCTTAAAATCCTCCATGAATATCCGCCAGCACCACGGTCTTGTGGAAGCCTGGTCGGATGAATATTAAGCAGTTTGCCCTCAAACATCTTTATAAAGTCAGCCTTAAATATCCACGCAGCACCTATCGAAACGCCCAGTGTATTTTTTGTTATCTTGCTCATGACCTTGCTGTCGTTATTCACATCTTCAGAAACAAGAAAATCTATATCATTACAGATCAAGAAGTCTCTAAGGGTAATTTTTTCAGAGATATTTATAAAATCACAGAAATGCCTATCACTTGTAACCACAAACACCTTGAATTGATGTTCCTTTAACTTTAATGATAATCCGGATAATATTGGTCCTCCGCCAAATAATATCCATTGATCAATTTTCCCAAAATTCATGTTTTCTTTATTTATTACTAAATTGATATTGCTGATAACGAAGTAATCTGTGATTTAGGACCTGTTTTATGATTGTTCTTTAAAAACTGATACATATTCCTTGTCCCTCTCCTTTTCCCAGAGATGTTTGTAAACGCCAAACTCTTTATTATAAATTTTTATATAATCTTCAAATATATTTGAAGGTATCCATGTAATATCATTTCTTTCCTCGAATCTGGAAGAAATATTTCTTTTCATCCAATCTTCAAGAGTAGAAGGAGGATTATAGCCGCAGTTACATGCCTGATCATACATGGGGGTCCCAGGAAGCGGGAGGTAGATACAATTTTGCACAACTATTTTCGGATTATTTTTTTTTAGTTCTTTAATATGATTTATGGTATCCATGAGATCTGCTATTGTTTCAAAAGGTGTGCAAAACATAAATGAAGTATATAATTCAAGTTCAAGCTCATGACATATTTTCGCGGTTTTTTCTGCGTGAACAACATTATTTCCTTTACGCATTCTCTTTAAAACACGGTCGGAACCAGATTCTAAACCAATAAATATCGAGACTACACCTGATTTTTTTAGAATTGACAACTCTTGGTCGGAATATTTCAATAATGAGTCTGCCCTTGCTTTTGCTTTCCATTTAATCTCCAGGCCTGAATCTATAATCCATTTGGCTAATTCCATAACCCTTTTCTTTTTAAAAAAATAAGTACCATCTTGAATAAAAATATTTTTAAAATTCCACTTCTTTACAAGAAATAATATTTCTTTTTCCACCTGATCTAATGTTCTTTCACAATAGCTTTTTTTGCCGGTTGTGCAAAAAGAACATCTATAAGGACATCCTCTTGCGGTAAAGATAGAAACAACATTGTTTTCTGACCTATACTTTTCAATATCAATAAGGTGATATCCCGGAAATATGCCATGATCAAAAGGTACAATATTGGAACTGTTGTTCTTATAAACAGTATCGTTTTTTTTATAAGCTATTCCTTGAATATCATTGTAATGTTTATTATTGGAAATTCTCCGGGCGATTTCTACTAATACTTGTTCCCCTTGTCCGCAAACAACAATATCCACATAATCTGATTTTATAGTCTGCTCCGGATCTGCCATAGCATGGGGACCACCCCAAATAACAGGCAATTGAGAATCAACTTTTCTGCATATTTTAACTGCTTTTATGGCGTCTCTTAAATCCGGACCTGTCATTGCTGTAATTCCAAGACATAAGGCATTAGTAAGAGATTTTCTCAAAATATTTTCCCAGTCAGGCTCTACCCTCGCGTCAACAATCTTTACTTCATAGCCAGCCTGTTCTAAAAAAGGCCCAATATATAAATAGGGAAAAGGGAACCAATGATAAGTAGACATTCCTTCATAACCTGGACAAAACAATATCACTTTATTTTTTTTCACGACTGGATGTCCCTATAACAAAATCTGAAAGCATATTTTTTCAAACTAGACATATAAGCATCAAACACTTTCTCATAAAGTCTACTATACTCTTTTCCAGTAACGGGGAAATAATAGTTATCAAACCAACACTCGATACCAATATTTTTAATACCAAAAACCTCTATTGGATAAACGGCTTTCATATCTTTCACAAATTTTTAATCGCTATGGAGATTCTTTTTTATTAAGTCATGCTTATGAAATTTATCCAGCCAATCTTTTAGCATCAAAAAAGGAATATCCAGTTCATAGGCTATATCTATTACTGATTTACCATTATGATGTAAATAATCAAAAACCTCTTCCTGTTTTAAATTCAACTCTCTATTGAGCCTCCAATCAACCCACAAATCAAATCTAGACAGAAAAATAGGACCTCTTACTTTGACCTTTGGATAATAATTTTCCTCTATCATTTCAAGAATGTTCTTAACTAGTATTTCTGCATCCTTTAGTTTCTCTATATTAATTATATCTGGTGTATCACAACTGGTATGCCATTCTGGAAAAGGGCATTCCCCACGCCCCCAATATTTTGAGCGACTTATTGATATCGAGGGTACATTAATACCTGGGCCGTTTAAAACTTTCTCATCATTGACAATGACTTCGCAAAATTCTCCTATACGAAAATCATGACCGCTATTTTTAAGACAAAGCTCCGATGCTCTATCTATCAAGGAAGAACCTTGTTTGGATTTCTGTAAACTAAATTTATCATCATTACCCAGCATTTCAAGAAACATACCAAACTCCATTTTACCTATCAAATGTTCATTATGGCTAAGATAAGCAATAGAGCCTATCGTTTCCGGAAGAATTAAAAATCTATAGGAATAGTTATTTTTATCTCTATTTAAAAAATGTTGCGCTAGTTTCAGTAGGACCGCCACTCCCGTCAATCCATCATTTACCATATATGGATGGCATAGATGCGCCATAATAACAACTTCTTTTTCTGAAGTTCCCGGAATGAAGATTTCACCTACTTTTAGCTCCCCAGGTGAAAACTTAGAGTCAATGCATACTTCATATTCATCGTATATAAAGTTGCTAAGCCTTTTATGCTCAATGCAAAATCCCCATTTTTTCTGATAATAAGAGAACTCAAAAGGGATCAGATCAGGCTGGTCCTGGCGAGAATACAAGTTCTTAAATAATTCTTCTTTTGAAACTTTCCTTGAAATGGGGATGGAATATGACATTACATGCAAAGGGTGCTCTTCCAAATCTAATAAAACACCTCCACCGCCTTTAATAAATGCTTTGCTAACACTCCACTTCTCAGGGATGATCCACGTCCAGGCTTCGCTACCTGATTTGTATCCACGAATTTGCATTTCAGGTATAATACCTTTAATATGGTTTAATGCCTTATCATAGCCATCAGAGACTATATCTCTACGCTCAAACCATATTGCATCAATGAAAGATTTATAATCAAAAGAATTCATATTTTATTATCAAACAAATTTAAGCTGATATTTTTCTTTAGTCGTATTTTGATTTAATAATTTGTTAATCACTACCATCTGAAGGTTTACCTGAAAATACTACTTCATCAGATAACCGTGCCAAATCCAATGTTTTCTGAAATGCAGGAATATTTTCCCCCATTTTTTCGAGGACGCTGTTATCATTCAGCAGATTTGATGTTTGCGTTATTAGCTCATAAGCATCCATACCGAAATACCAGGCTGCCGTTATATCAAAACCACTCATTAAAAATGCCGTGGCTAAAGAAGAATCTGAAAAGCAATTGATGTGCCCAAGAGGTTCCAGATGTCTGACTATAGAACCAGAGAATGCGCTCTGCACGGTTGTGCTGAAACATGACCATCTTGGGACTTCAACGACAATCAATCCATCTTTTTTTGAAAGAGCCTTTGCTGCAGAAGTCAACATTTCCATTGGGTGAGAAACGTGTTCTATCACACCCCAAAAAGTTATGACCTCATAATCCGTAAAACTCTCCCACCCTTTAGCAAAGTCTTTATCCAATAATTCAATACCAAAGTTTTCTTTACAAAAAAGTCTCCCTTTATCGCTTAATTCTATTCCATCAGCCTCTATTCCCGACACCTTGCAGGCCTGAACAAAATGGCCACTTCCGGCCCCTACATCCAATACAGATTTCGGTTTCCTTCCATAAACTCTCTCAAACTGTCTGAGTAACCACTTAACTTTTGGGACCGCTACCTCTTTAATTCTTGTTTCAGTAGTTTTACTATCGGCATAAGTATTCTGATATTGGTTGTCCTTCGCATAAAATTCTTCGAGGGCTTTTTTAGATGGTCTTTCAATTACAAAGTAATGAGAGCAGTTTTCGCAACGAAAATATTTCGCGCCATATACCTGAAGGACCTCACATGAACTTTGAGTATTGTTTTCACAGACAGGGCAATTTTCAACATACTGCATATCAGTTTTCTTGTATATAGCAATCCTTGAATCTCTTATTTTGGCTGTATTCTTTCTGAAATCTTCCAACATACTTAGTTTCAAGGATAGGATATCAATCGGCTTGCCTAATTCCACTTGAACATCAAAGCGTTTTTCAATCTTGCCGTCTTTATAGAGCCATGTCTCTTCCTGGTTACATTGAGTTTCAAAGGGTGTAATTCTCGACCAGTTTTTCATTTAATTCTTTCCTGCCCCGGCTGTGTCGGAACCCAATAGGGTTATGGCCCTATTGGACATTCAAATATTTTATGCCACAAAAATCACGAATTATAGTAATAACCCAATAATTTGAGACATTTTGTAGTAACCCATGAGAATGGGTTTTGAGTGTAATAATATAAATGTATCTATGGTTTTCTGAAAACCTCTTTTACAACAGGACACTCAAGATAATCATCAAAGTTATTATTGTCAATTGCCTCTCTTATCACCTTAAATACACTATCATATTCAGTTAAGGTTTTATTGATAATATCTTTATTGTGCGATAGAGACAATATTGAATATCCTCCGGTGAGAATCCCTCTTTTCATCGATTCCTGGATAAACAACGTTTTTAATTCTAAGGAAGTAGCCTCGGGACTGTTTTTAAAATCAAACACCGTATAATGAGGAAGACCAAGGATCTCAAGGTAATTATCAAGACGGTATTTGCAAATTAAATCCTTACACCTATCTTTCAGCTTACTGCCATCTTCATGGATCCTGGATAGGGCATCCGTCCTTTTCAACTCCTTTATTGTTGCGATAGACGCAGCAATAGACAGGAGTTCTCCCCCAGCCTGCATTGAAAAAAATATATCTTCACATGTTTTCATAATTTCTTTTCTTCCAACAAGAGCGCTCATAGGCATCCCATTTGCCATCGCCTTTCCAAAACAGGATAAATCTGGAGTAACACCGTAAAGCGATTGCCCACCCCCTATATGACACCTGAAACCTGATTTAACCTCATCGAAAATTAAGATTGACCCATTTTTGTGTGTTAAGTTTTTTACTTTACTCAGGAAACCGTCTTCAGGCTCCAGAACACCAACAGGTTCCATAATAACCGCTGCAATTTGATCTGGATTATTTACAAAAAGATTTGCTAAGGAATCAATGTCATTGTAATTAAAAGTAAGAGAGAATTTCCCAACCTCTTTTGGTATACCAATATTCCTGGTAGTAGTTACAATATACCAGTCCTGACAACCGTGATAACCGCACATAGCAATCTTGTCTCGTCCTGTATATGCCCTTGCAACCCTAACAGCAGCACTCGTCACATCATTTCCGTTTTTCCCATATTTTACCATCTCGGCAGAAGGAACCAGCTCTATCAAAAGTTCAGCAAGTTCCAATTCAAGAGTATTTCCCATACTAAAAATAATTCCTTTTTCTAATTGCCTTCTTATCGCTTCATTAACGGGTCGATAATTATATCCAAGAATTATGGGGCCAAGGGCTCCCACATAGTCAACAAATTTATTGTCATCTATGTCCCATACATAGGGCCCATCACCTCGATCAATAAACTTCGGAGTTAAACCCATAGCAAACTGGTTCGGCATTTTGCTGAAGGTTTGAGTACCCGTAGGGATAAGCTTCTCAGCTCTCAGCCAATATTCCTCTGATTTCATTAAATTGATTTGAAAAGTTTCTACCATTAACTTACATGATTAAATATGTACAAAACAGCGTATTTATTTGCTACCAAAAGTATTTTTATAAAGGAGTTCAAGGCGCTGCCAATCTGAAGGAGTATCAACATCAGCAGCTATTTCTGATGGAACATTATAAACCAATAATCGATCAACCATTAAAGTTTCATAATGTTGAATTTCTTTCCATTTCATCATATAAAAAAGCCCTGCATCCGTACATGTATTAGGCAAATCTTGTGAGCGTTTTTTAATCATCTCAGGATGCAATGGTTTCCAAAAACCATTGGAATCTTGCTGCATGGCCCAGAGAGGACTTATGGGATACGCAACCGACGACATTAAAACTTGAGGCGAGTGTCTTTTGTAAATATCAAATGCTTCTTTGTAATGAAACTTTTGCACTAAGGCTGCTGTAGGCAAAACAAAAAGTAAATCGCTTGATTTTTCTGCAAAACGCGGAACATCATTTCTGATCAGGTCCATAAAAGAGGCGTTATCATCTGAGAGATATGCCTCCCTTAATTCCTTGGTTTCTATTCCAAGCTTCTTAGCAAAAGATTGAATTTCGAAGTCTTCTGTAGAGACATAAACACTTTCAATAAATTCTAAAGACTTGAGATTCTCTATCACATGTGCAATTACCGGCTTTCCATTTAGTGGTTTTATATTTTTGCGAGGTATCCGCTTGGAACCACCCCTTGCTGGTATGTATGCTATCATGAGAAGAAAAGCTAACTAAGAAAAGTAATTCTAATGATCTCTTCTGATTTTATGAGAATCAATATTAATGGTATAAAATCTTTTCAATATTTCGAGCATAACTAACCAGTTCTTCTAATTCCATAGGATCCATGCTTCCGGAGTGGTCAGGCCCATGCATTTGTTTATCTAAGGTAAAATGTTTTTCTATTATCCTGGCGCCGCGGGCTATGGCCACTAGAGATGCTGTTATTCCTATCGTGTGATCACTAAATCCGGAATAATCATTAAAATCAACATTAAGGAAGCCCAAATCATTAGGCATGGTAGGATATTTTGCGACACAATATAAATAATCCACTTTTCCAGAAGTATCAATTTGAGGAAAGCCTTTTTCCTTATACATACCCAATGAAACAATCATATCCTTCCCTGTTGAAGCTATCGTATTAATTAAATCCTTCTCATAGATACTCCTGCTGGCTATTTTATATCTTTTCATACCCAATTCTTCTGTCCAGTCAAACCGTTCCAGGTCAAAGACAGATGCTGAAAACTCAATGCCAATCTTGGCACAAACATCAGCAAGTTCAAAAATCTGATCTTTAGTTAACTGAGCGTCTTTGGCTTCTTTGTACCACTCAAAATCAGGAGTAAATATTTTGTCCACATCATAGAGTTGAAACTTTGCTATATCTGCCCCTTTTTCTTTTGCTGCCAGAATTAGTTTCCTGGCAATATCCATATCCCCATTATGGTTCTGCCCTATTTCTGCAATAATCAGCATAACTCCCTCCGATACTATAATTAATTACAAACCATGTTTTTCTTTTAGTTTCTTCTTATATTTCTCGGATTCTTTATTATTTTTTGTAGAATTGTCTTGATGCATGTGGTATCGATATAAAGGCAGTGGGATATATGTAATCGAATATTTTTTCAGAAACCTTATCCGCAAATCCTCATCTTCGCTTAAAAGAAACGTCTCATCATACAACCCAATATCCACCAAATCGTCCTTTTTGAACATAATACCGCAGGCAATTGGGTTATCTCTTGCGCACACCCTCTGTACTCTATCATCTAAATCACTAACAATGTGATAATCAAAAGCAACCGCATCTATGTATGGATTTAAACCCAAGAACATATTTCCTACTTTGATTAAATCCCGATGAACATAATCATCAGCATCAACCCTAATGACATACCGGCCTAACGCACTTTTGAGTCCTATATTACATGCAGAAGGTAATCCCATGTTCCTTTCTAATGAAATAACCTTGATCCAATCGCCAAAAGATTCCAGAACAAATTTTGTTTTATCGCTACTGCCATCATTCACTACAATAATTTCATAATCTTCACGTGGCATGCTTTGTTCTATACAACTCCTGATAGCCCTGCTAACAAATTTTTCACCATTATAAACTGACACTATAATTGAAACCTTCATTTTCTCACTGTCTCTCCATTTTTAAATATTATCACTAGTTCAAACAAATTCATCCCTTGAACTTAAATAGTCTTTCATATCTCCAACGCTCACCCAGACCACACACCCTCCGCAAATTTGAGGTTTATTCCAAATCCCGTCCAATTGATTCAATCTAATTTTTTTTATTAGCTCTCCGTTCCAGATTTCTTTTATGCTTTGTTTATGAATATCACCAACAACCCCTGAATAATCATAATCTACATTACATATACTGACTTTTCCATTACTATTTATTGCCAGCATATACCAAAGTAG